>Ga0126339_10003177_pt1:2500-11908 | contig 11908 bp, 8 predicted proteins | sample OrbTmetagenome_2_FD_92532 | JGI IMG/M metagenome (GOLD analysis project Ga0126339, IMG submission 92532) | Coral microbial communities from Petempiche,Puerto Morelos, Mexico - Orbicella T R C metagenome | ecosystem: Host-associated > Invertebrates > Cnidaria > Coral | place...
TGCTTGGAGACAATGCTTGATGAAATGTGGTGGCCGATTATGCAGGTATGATGGTATTGTTGAGTTGAATGTCCTGTATGCGCTCCTCAGCTGCACATTATGCTCTAGGTACCTTTGATGACAGTCAAGGACATACCTCTCAACTAACATCACAGGAATTCCATGTACGGCCAAAGAGAGCGGTAAGTAATCATACTTGAAGGTCTTATTCTGGGCCTCTGTTTCATTGTTAGTAACAACGATGCTGAGTACTTGGCGCTTTCTCATGCATTTTGCCTAACGGAAAGAACACGAAAGCCACACGTTGGCTACGTACTTTTGCACGTTTGATTTTTCTTTATGCAAAGACAAGTTCTTCAGAGAAGCTACTGCGGAATCGTAGGATTTGCGAGTGGTCGCGTTCGCAACACGCTTCAAGTCAGTCAACAGTTCCTACTGCTCCAGGGAATTGAGACAGGTAATTGAGACACTAGGCAGTTGCTTCACCAAACTGCTCTTCAAAGTCGCCTATCTTGACGGTGGAGAAGTCAGCCATGAAGTGATTGGGCTTCCAAACGGGATTCCATGCTTTCAAAATAGACAGCGCCTCGCTGATCGACTGCTGATCTTCATACTGCGTCATGAATTCGGCAACCACCTTGTAATCGACATTTGTTCTTAGCATACGAAAAACAAGGGAATAGCATACTTTGTCGTTTTGTACGTGGCATCCATGAAAACCAGCTCTGAACCATATCCAGTTTGTAACAGTCGCTGTTGTCACTCTTCCTGGTGAATAAACAGAAAGTTTTTGCCGCGGCTGGTCTTGCTCTGCCGTCTTGTCCTGGTCCTCTTCGGCTTGTTTGCTTGGCATGATGGTGCCTGAAGAAGAACCTGCTTGGTGGTGATTTATCTTGCCACTCCTCAATTTCTCTCCCTAATTATTCTTGGGCATCTTTGCAGTACTTTTAGGCAGCTATGGCGGCTCGCGAAACGTGGTTCCGAAGATCTCTTTTGGTAGGATGATAACTACGATTACTTAAGCGCGGTCGTTTATCCACAGGAACCCCACGAAAAAGCTCTTTTTCGACGAAATCTGCGATGCTGCGCTCTACTTTGCCGATGTTGGTCTCGCCCTCTCACTACTCGAAGATTTTGTCTATACTTCGCTTATCTATCTTTTGATTTACGTCAGCGGTCGCGCGAATGGGATGCCCTTTGTCGAGAGAAGAAAGAGGTATTCGAATGTAATGACGTACATTTGTTTCCCCTTGTACTCAATCTTCTAAATCTTTCTTCAGTTTCTTTGCACTTTTTCCTTTGCCGATCTTAAGCTGTTCTCAGTGTCACAACTCGTCGCATCTACTCCATAATCTTCGAATACCATTACGTCACGGACTTGAATCTGAGCAAGGCATTATAGTTTTCTGCTTCCCTGTATCTTTGATCGTTTCTTGGTGTTGTAATCATGTTCCCCTGGTTTATTGGCTTTCCAACCACCCCGCGCATTCTATCGAGGAAAAAGACAGAGCCGACTTCTTACTTTGAAATAAGCTAGTTTCTCGAATTTCTGTTTAGAGAGACGACGTAGGTGAGTATATTATGAATAATCATACTACTTACTTTAAGAGGTCCATGCAAGCAATGCCACGTCTGTGATGCAAGAATCCGAAATGGGCTACCCCCAAAATAGATGGGTACATTTCCCCTCTTGTCCTCCCACACCGGCGGTGCTATTGGAAATAATAGATATCATATGAATAAGTTTAACAAAAACTGGAGTGTTCCCATTATTTATAACACGTTTTCTTGTGTAAAGGATAGGTCTAAAAAATGTAGTCGTGCATTTTCTAAGGTCATTCGACCCATGACCCCATGAAAGGCGACTGCAGGCTATTTTAATAGCAGCAACAGTGAGATGCCACATCTTGTCTAACGGCCATTTAACAAACTCCTGCAGTTATTGGCAGTAGAATAATGCAAATAAAGGCACATTAACACAACATTCATTTTGGGTACGAGACTCCTAAATTTTGGCACGCGGGCAAATAATATAGGGCACGGGCCGCTTGATTTTTGCGGTGTAAAAGCAAATTTTTTGGCCCACGTGCCGAAAAATTTAGGCGGGCCAAGACCACCTCAGGAGGTAGTCTCAGCCCGCCTAAAAAGAGGTCCGCGTGCCGAAAGCAGAGATATTTTCGTCCCCAGAGTCAGTTTGGGTTTTTGACTGAGCACGAAAGCGAAAGTCTCTGGGGTCGAAAATGAGGCTTTGGGGCCGAAAACTCTTGTACTTTTCGCGGAATAAAGATGACGAAGAAACGTGCAAAATGTGCATGTGGAACAACGATGCCAGAGTTATGTTAATCAACCTGTGGTCCGAGGAAACTATCCAGTTAGCGTTAGAAAATAGCGAAACGTCAAAGGAAACTACAGAGGTATACAACACGCTACAGGTAACACATTCTACTAGAGGCTAGGTAGTACAAAGTTATTGCTAGTCGTCGATTTGGCGTAACAGCTTTTCTCTCTGGAGTACCCTGTCGAGACATCTCATCACCAATCTCGTGGAGAATTTATATAAATGGTCCACGAGCTCATCATCAGGAAAGGATGCTTCGACCATGTCAAATCACGCAAAAGAATGGGGATGCATTAGACAGCTCATAATAGCTTGCAGCAGGCTGTATTTTCGCCGCTTTAATGCATGTAAGAGTGGTGCTAGGAACGACCTTGTTTAGTCCCTCATTTACGACAGGCGTTTTCGTGCTCTCAAAACAATTAGCCATACAATTGCTTTCTGTACTCGAAAATCTCCCATTTTTTTGGAACAGCCCGCGAAAGCGCGCCTGAAATCATATGTGAACAGCTGTCATATAAGTAAAGGGACTCACAAATTTAAGATGCCGTTCTTGTTTCAGGGGTGCCGTTCAGAAAACAACATTGAAAAAACTTGAACATGTTTTGCTGTTTAAACCAAACCAAATTTTTGGTGTGCTGTGCCCAAAATGTATGTCGTGTAACTGTGCCTTAAATCCCCAATTAACCAGCCACTTCTATTAAGCGGCCCTGATCGCCTTTTTGGTCGTCCCGATGAGGGTTTTCTTTTGTCGTAAGCCTTTCTAAACGGACGCACAAAACTTATTACGCGTAGTTAGGTTTTGTTTACGTTTCGGACAAGGCGCTGACAGATAAGAGTCCGAAATGAAAGTGGTGACTGAAAAAACGTTAATGCACATGTTTACGTGAGTTCACTAAGAAATTAACCCGTTTGTAAAAAACAAAAAAGAAAACCAAAGTACACATTCTATTAAGTTTCGTGCTAATTCCTGACAAACCGCTATTAAGCGGCTACTCACAAATCCCCTAGGGTTACCTGTCTCGATTGTGTGTTTTTTTTTTCATACAATATCGTGAAATACATGCATACTGTACCTGTTGAGGAATAGTGCTTATGCTTACCTTTCTCACTATGGCGCTCTAACAGAACAAAGCAGCTCGAATTCGATGACATATATTCTTCGAGAAATTCTTTAAGATGTCCCTCGAAAAAAACAAAAACATAACCATTTTCCTTTCTATAATCATGCAAATGTAAACGGAGATATTCCTTGTCCTCTTTGTCCGCCATATTTACATTTTACGCGGGAAAAGTATGTCTTGTTACGTATGTGCATGTGAAATGTCCTTTAATTTTGCGTGATCACTTGCACAACGTATTTTTACATATAAGTGTGTCCGCTGAATACTCCCACAATCCGCCCGGGCTTTAAGCACCAGGGGCGACGGGGTGACGGTGACCGGAAGTCAAATTTACTTCCGATCCATGTTTCCCGCCGACAGGGTCAACCGTCGCGACTCTGCGCCGACTTTGTTTTGCTTATTCATTAGTCGCCTGTAAAACGTGAGTTTCGCTTTTATGATTTTCGTACTTTTATATAATTTTGCCTGCAATGTTTTGTACTTAGTGATACTTAAATATTATTCTATCGTTTTGGCGCTTGTGGGAGCGATTGTCAAGTATTTACAGTCATTTTTTCAACTTTTTAATCTCTAGCGTGAAGATGGCTACCAAACAACAACCTGTAATGGAATGGACCGATGACCATGACATTCTCCTGTTGCGCGAATTGTTTCAGTTCAAGAAAGGCAGTCAAGACCGTGGCAAAATCTGGGAGTCAATGCAGGAAAGATTGAACAAGCTCGATAATCGACAATTTGTGATAAAGGGGAGTTAGTGACCGATGGAATCTGCTTCAGGTCAAGTTTAAACGCATTGCCCGATTCCATATCGTGAGGGACTGGGGCGACTCCCGATAACCGCGGACAAGGGAAAAAATGGCGGCTACGTTGAGTCTGCCTGTTCCAAAAGATCAGAAGTTTCCGCAAAGCTTTTCCAAGTTACCAGCCGCAAAACAAAAATTATCCTTTGAATTTATCAGGGAACAGCTATTTCATGGAAGACTAGAGTCTGTAGAATGTGAAGAACTGACTAGATATTGCAGCAAACTTCAACTTATGACATCGGGTACAAAAAGAGAACTCATCCAAAGATTGGCACCCCTGAAGGGCGAGAGTGTGTTCGATAAGAGGGTGAATCAGATCGGTAAACAGTTTAAATTCAAGAAATCTCTCTCAAGAGAAAATGTGCCTCTTCCAACAGCGGGATGGAATTTAATACGGCTTCATTCCCAAAAATCAAACAAGAAAACATAGATGTCTATCTGTCAGCTAAGAGACAGGGTTAAAATGTTTCAGTCAAGAAAAATGAAACCTGTAAAGGTTTTGAAAAGAGGGGAGTCTGAGGTGTTTATAAAAGAAGGCGTACTGAACAGTTTCAAATACGGAGCCCATTAAGTGCCATTAAATTACACTTCCGATTTTATATCTCCCCTGAAGTTTTGCCCGCGTTCTGTCTTTTTTCCCGACTTTTTTTCTCAACTTTTTTTCGGACTTTTTTTTGGACGTTTTCCGGAAGGCCGCTGACCGCTAAGTGGTCAGTACCGCGTGGAAAGAAAACATGGCGGAATCGGCGGAAGGGTAGTCATTTGACATAATTTAAGAGAATTAAATAGCGTTTCCCTCATTTTTGTAAAAGAGGTTCAAATTTCGTTGTTAAAAAAAATATAGCTGATATAGTTATAAACCTTTACACTGTGAACCATGCATTGTTTTGTTAGAAGAAAAATAGTGTCCAAGGAAAGAGAAGAGTGGACACTTAGTTTCATGTCTTTGTTACAGTTCAAATGAGTATATGCCGTCAATTTCTTGACTGTTACATGTTAACAAATGACGTACATGGATTATATTTGTTGCGTTTCAATTTTCTTTGTTAAAAAACAAACATAGTGCTCAAGGGAAGAGAAAAGTGGACACTTAGTTTCATTTTTTTGTTACAGTTCAAATGAATTACCGTCGTTTTCACTGTTCCTCGAGGATCAAAAACCTTGAAAATAGACTTCCGATGATTTCCGTCAATCAAACTCCACTCAACCGCTGACGAATTTCAATGGCCAAAAGTGACACAGAACCTAACTGTTAACGTTTGAAAAGTAAAACTTCTCGCCAAATTCGTCAGCAGACGTGAGTGGAGTTAGATTGACGGCAATCGTCAAGAGTCTGTCTTCACGGCAGTTTGATTTTTGGAGGTCGCGTAGCAGTGAAAACGACGGTAACGGTACATGTAATCAATTTTTTGACTGCTACATGTTAACTAATGTGCCACATTGATTGTATTTAATTATTTCAACAAAAGAATGAATTGCTTTAATCGACGAGTTCTATTTTTTAGGGAGGGCGGTGCTGGGCGGGGGGGGGGGGCGGGGGGGATGTAATCACCCCAGAAAAGTAATGAACTGCGAAATAACTTTACTGGTTTTCTCAAAAGTAAACAGCCCTAAAGCATTGGAATCAGAACTAAATAGCAGTGTCAAAAGGGCTTAAAGTTCAAACTCATATACCGTGTTACGCATGCCCCAGGCCTCTTAGGTGACATACAAAGTTGTTGCCTCTTCAGGTGTGTGAGGAAATTGTAAACTTTTTTCCCTCATTATGATTTCTGCCAACTGTGTAAATTCATCTAAGCAACCACTTTGCGGAGGTCGATAGCAGCATCTCTCCTCTGCAAGTTCCAATTCATCCAAGTCGACATCCATATGGTTCTTTGTATCCGACACTTCTGGGAGAAAGAACAGCACATCGGGCCTGCCAGATGGAGATTCCAAGTTTGTTGAAGGTCGAATTCGATGGAGATTCCACTGTCTTGCTGTGCGATTAAGTTCATCACGCAATATAGGCATGAAACAACATTTGAGACATTCTACCTCAATGCAGTCATCGTCACGGCGTCAACAAAATCTGCATCGGACATGAGCGGATCACGGATCGGATCACGGACCGGATCACGGACGGGATCATGGACCGGATCAAGGAAAAAAATTCAAATTTCAAAATTCAAGATTCAAAGTTCAACATTTTGTTGAGCAAATTACACTAGAGTGACTACTGTGAGCAGAACGTTTTATTTAATTCAGGGGTGATATTCCTTTATTCTTTTATAATATCAAGCCAACTGGGAGATGGTCACAGATGAATTTTTTTGAGGCTGTTGAGTTTTGATTGTGATAATCAATCATGTCATCATATCTTTCTCCGCAGTTCAGATAAATAATATTTCGTATATTCGCTGCATCAAAGGTAAACTGTCATAAAACGAGAAGCATGATAATAATAGGACGAACGTATGAATCGAAACACAAAAACTAAAAACACTAAAAGAATTAAACACCCCATGATTTCAAACAATTTCCGTTTCTGAGACAAGTCTATACTTTTACAAGATGCGAGTTTGAAATACGATATTTCGTACTGGAATAAAACGAAACAAACCATTTTTATTTCAAGGAAATATACCTGTTTTACAAACAATTATAGGAATAACATCGATAGCGTGAACGATAACTCAACCCGAGAATAAACAACATTTTAGGAGGTACGTCACGATTTTTAGAGTCATTTTTAGGGTCGTTAAGAGTTGCCTTTATATGGAATAAAACCTTAAAATGATCGTGTTCTTGGATAAAAAGCACTTACGAGGGAAGAACAAATCAAAACGTAATGAGGCAAAGATTAACGAGGACTGCAAATGACGAACTTGAAAAACTAGGCTAGTTTTTTCAAGATGCGCAAATCGTGTAGCTCCTTTAAAGCAAGTCATCTCCTTAAGGTTTGGTACGTAAGCTTTCTTATTATCTGTAACGCTAACTGTAACGCTCACTTCTGACACGAAAAAGTAGCCGAGAATTAGCTACTGATACGAGAATGGAAGGTTCATGCAAGCTTCGAGCCAACTAACGTTCAAATATAACTACATCTGCCTGTTCATTGCAATTTAAATTCGTCGTAAATTAGGCGCTTATGTGGCTTTTTACATGACTTCTTGTCATTCTCTGTAATTTACAGTCATTGCATCAAATTCGGGATTCTTATTTTTATTTAACATATTTTAGTTTTCCACTTTTATTTTTTATTTATTATTATCTTATAAACGATTCAATATTTTTTTATGTTCTTTTTCCTTTAAAACGTTTTTTTTCTGTGATCCGATCCGTGATCCGGTGCGTTATCCGGTCCGTTATCCGATCCGTGATTCGGTCCGGTCCAATCCAATCCAGGTTTTGTCGACGCCGTGTTGAACTGGAAGAAATATTTTTTTGCTTTGAGCACAACATTTCATTTAATATAGACCTGATCAACCTACTTGCTAACATATTTGAGAAACTATATGAAAATTACTAACCTGTAGAACTACCAACAGAATCTGAGGCCTTGTATTCCTCGTCAGATTCCTTTCGACCAATGGGTTTCTTGAAAATGTTCACAATGTGGGTTAGAGCTTTATGAACATAGCCTAAAAGATCAATTCTATTAGAAGGCCAACATGCATTAATTATTCCCCAGTCCACATTCGTCCAATATAGTTTTCATTATAGATCCTGAGCGCGGCAATGTCAAAGTTTTTACTAATTTCAGTTTCATCATATTGAGGATTGTATTTAAGAGGAGTTCGGTTATGATGAAGACCTTTAGCCAGGCATATATCAGTTATGCCAAAACCCTTGTCAGTTAGAACTACAGTACCTTTCTCTAACATGTCAAGAACTCCAGAATGTTCAGTTATATCATAATCTGAAATAGTGCCAGGATATGTGTCACTGCACTTAAGAAGTGATCCATAAGGGGTGATCCAGACTGAGGTCTTGCCAGTAGTGTGGTTTTATTATTGACTAAATGTAATATTGTTTACATCAAAGTTTCCTGAAGCAGGAATCTGGGTCTCTGTACAATCATCCATGCACGATGTGTCTCCAAATCAACAATATTGAAGTCTTTTGCTAGGTTTGCTGCTAATTCTCCTGGTAAAAGGAGCGAGGTCAATACTTTCAAAAACAGCTACTAGAAATACTGACCAGGCAACAAATAATCTAGATTGGGTAGAAACACTTGTATTCATCATCCAGCCGATTACACCAAGATGACCTTCGTGGCGTAGAATGTTCGAGAAACACATAAGTTCAGCTCTCTTATCCATCTTTCTACACTAACTACTTTGAGACGATTTGCAATCTGGATAGACTAGTGCACTTAGGATGGCTCCAAGCACTCAAACGATCAAATTCACTCTCAGTAAGGCCAGTAATATAGAAGTGATGGCCTTTCTTGATCATATGCTCATATGTAAATCTTATTCTTTCATACTCCCCTTGAAACAACTGTAGTTGTCTTTGATACTCGGTGTGTTCACTTTTCAGAGTGACAACTTCTTCGGTTAGCTTAGATAATTCTTTCTCCTTCTCTTGTAGCTTTTTCTATACTTCTAACAAGTGACCTTTAAGTGTTGAATTCTCATTGCAAATTGGGCAACCCGAAAACACTGACCCCCTGTCCGCGGACCCCACAACGGACCGGCTCAGCGGACTACCCTACGGACCGGTCCATGGACTACCCTTCAGGACCCTTCTATGGACCACCCTAAAATAGTGTAGAAATAATAAATAAAGATTTTTTATAAGTTGTCTAATAGTTACAGACTCGTATCGGTAATTTTTTGAGTGCTACACTGTGCAAATGTAAAAGACTTGGGTTTTTAAGAGGCTGTCTCTCTAAGAACCGACCACTGATTTTACGTCGAAGATTCGATTTTTCTCATAAGCTGGGATTTCGAAGCCCTTACCTAGTCAATCACTAAAATGAGTTTTATTTCATTAAAAATTCTAATTGAAGTTTTCTAGGATTGATTGAAGTTCGCTTCGCTCGACACAAGTTTCATGCCCGCCGAAACTGGAAAAATAGCACATATTGTCGGCGCTCTAAAAAAAATAATATTCGCTCAAAAGTCCCAATTCTTTTTTTCAACTATAGATATATCATAGC
>Ga0126339_10003181_pt1:5000-11900 | contig 11900 bp, 11 predicted proteins | sample OrbTmetagenome_2_FD_92532 | JGI IMG/M metagenome (GOLD analysis project Ga0126339, IMG submission 92532) | Coral microbial communities from Petempiche,Puerto Morelos, Mexico - Orbicella T R C metagenome | ecosystem: Host-associated > Invertebrates > Cnidaria > Coral | place...
TGAACCGACCTGTGTGTAATTCTAAAAGCAACACAGCCACAGTAACGTTTCACTTTCGCAATAAAAAGGGGCAAGTGGCACTACCTGAAAAATAACTGCCGTCCATGGTCACATGACGTGACATAAAATACCACATGGAAACATAGTGTATAACACTAACGATGCTAGAATGCGTTTGTCTTACATGTTGTGTTCTACCATAAGGAAAACTAGTCAACATTTGTGCATGATTCCATATGCAATGTATCCTCCACCTAATATAGAAGCTATGAATGCTAACTAATTTGCGCATGCGTTTAGAGCAAATTAGTTTTGGTCTAAAGAGAATGGTACCACAAGGAGAGCAAGGCGTTACCTGAAACAAATATATAGCTTGTGATGTTCATATCCAACTAACGTGGATGAAACATGTTTTACGTAGAGTACACATGTACCTTTTTCACCTCACCCCCACCACTTCCTTGCTTCTAGACTAATTAATTAATTGAATTAATTAATAAAACAAACATTAAAGTTAACACCTTAGTGCCATAGCGCCGTAGCGCCTTAGTGCTTTAGTGGTAGGCAGCCCCCAAAACCATCCCAATAGTGCACTCTGCACTAAAAGTGATCTTGTGGACCAGGCATCGATTTGGGAAAATCGAATAAGCGTACCCCCTCGAAGAAGCCCACCCTGTCTTCTTCTAAATTTGAAATAAGCAACCCGGGCACTAATTCTAGAATTTATAGTATCTGGTTTAAGGTACATGTATCTGTGATTTAACTCAGACGGCACAATACAGCCTTTTTGATTGAAGAACCCCTTATTTAAGTTGCATGGTAACCTTAATTTATTTATTGAAATATTGGAATTCTGCAAAAAGCTTTGCATTCTTGGTAATTACTATTTTTCCTTTTTTAATTCTCAGGTGGACAAGGACTGCAAGAAAAATTGCTTTTGCACATGGAGAGGAATTTACCGATTGTAAAGGAATAAACATCCAACCTGAGAGACTGTCCCAGCTTGTACCTGCAAAGGTAAATGCTTCAATGAAGTGAGCCAGAGAGAGAGAGAGACCACATTCTTCAAACACTCAATGGTTTAGGTGACCACAGCCTACAGAATGTGTTCCATAGAGGACTGGTCATCGGAAAACAACCAGAATGCCTAGGAGCTGGTGAAAGCAAGGAAAGGAAAGGAAGCATTCTCTGGCTTATGAATACTATGTACAAGGGTCTGACCTTACCAGAATTCAGGTACATGTACATGTATGTGCCTTTCCAAGTACACCAACAGTCATATCTATAACAAAAGTCTCAATTGCGATTGGTTCTCCAGGCCTATTTGCTGTGTAATTGGAGTTGATCTCATGAAGGTCAAATTAGAACCATTCAATTTGAACTTTACATGTGTAGAAAAATTAAAACCAAATGAATTACTTACCAGCCAATCTCAAACTGTAGTAAAACCAAAACCAAAGCAATCGCTTGATTACTTTTGACACTCAGTTAAAAACAACTTTATAGATCATCATCATCACCATCTTTTCTCTTTGCACCTGTAGGGGCATAAGGCCATCATGCTCTCATCCCAACACTGTCTGTTTTGCGGCACTGTCTTGGTTGCATTTCAGCTCTTCCACCTGTCCATGTTCCTTTCTTTCTCCACAGTCTTTCTCCAAATGGTCTAGGGTCTCCCTCTTTCCCTTTGCCCTTCTGATGTCCATCCCAATGTTGTGAAGCAGTCATTAATACCCTCTCTCCTGAGTACGTGTTGTAACCAGTTCCACTTTCTACGCCTTACATCGCAGCTTACTGGTATGTCATTTGTCTCTGCCATTTCAACCACTCTCTTGTTTGTCATTCTCTCCCTCCATCTACAGTAATCCTCAGTATTCATCTCAGGCATTGGCAATGGAAACTGTTCAGTTTTCTTTTGTCAGCCTTTGTAATCTAACAACAGCAACAACAACCATTTTATTTTGCTTAATACATAGAATATTAGAATCTTCCACATTTCACAGCCATATAGCAGGTCGGTCAAACTCAAGTCTTGAATAGGTGTATCTTGGTTCTTTTTCCTATTCCCCTGGCTGCCTGCACCTTCCAAAGTTTCTGGAATGCACCACATGCCTTCTGCAGTTTGTCCCAATATCTTTACTACCTCTACCTTCTTTGTCTACAGTAATGTTATACAGTAGCTCCAAGGTATACAAACTCCTCTACATATTCCACTTCTTCACCATTCACCACGATATTCTCTCTGTTACTAGCACTCAGTCCTCAGTGTCTTAAATTTTCTCGCATTTAGTTTAAGGTCTGTTCTGCCTGCTTCCTCTCTCAATCTCTCAGTCTTCTCATACAAGTCATTAAACTTGGATGGCAGTAGTGCGATGTTGTCTGCAAAATCAAGGTCCTCCAGCACTGCTGTGAAATTCCATTGTATCCCTCTTTTCTTATCCGCTCCTGTCTTTCTCATGATTCAATCCATGGCCAATAAGAGTAAGAATCCTGACATCACACATCCTTGCTGATGCTGCTCTAATTGGGGTCAGCACCTTATCCTGGCAGGGCAGTTTGCATGTCTCTATGACCCGTAGGGCTATGTCAGCTGGAGTCTTGCACTCCTAGTAGGGTCACCCATGCTGAACAGGTTGAAGGTTAGAATGTGATCTCCTGGTTTTCCAGGTTAGGGGTTGGGCATAGGGCTAACGACCCTGCCCCATACAAAAGCTTGTTAACTCTATAGATGCTATTAGAAAAACAATCGCTTTCTTCTTTTGAAATATCAGTTAGCTGGAAAATTAAAAGAAGTTATTCAGTTGAAGATTTGAGAGATTTCAATTAGTTTAATTGAACATTTGCATGTCTCCGTACTTACGTGTTGGGTCCTGATGGGGTTGCCTGATTCTCTGTTGTCAGTTAAAATATTGGCCATTTCTTGGCTATCAGTTTTACCGGATCTTAGTTACTTTTACCTTACCAAGATTTCTGAGGAGCATTCCAGTGCTTCTGATCTCTTTCAAAACTTCCTGAACATTACAAAGTATATTCCAGTAAGTGCCAAACGATTTGGCAGAACTTTGCAGAAGACCAAAATGCATAATGCATCAATGGTATTACATTCTTAGCGTATGCATAGAACAGGCATTTTCAAAGACTGTTATTGAGTCAGAGGTGTGAATAACTATGGCAATGATGTAGCCTAGTTGGATAAAGGGAGTAAAATAACCCATACCTAACAAAAAGTTTAAGGACATCCATGCATAATTCAACCATCTCAACTAACAGTTCCAGTTCTCAGCTATCAGTTTACCCCATCCAGACCGTCTTAGTTCTTCCATATCGTTCTTCAACTTACAGGTGTGCAAGGAAGCATTCATTTACTTGTATAGAGTAACAAAGAAGCGAGTGGACAACCTACATGTATGTTCCAAAGCCACACCCACAGACATACACTGTATGTGGGAAGCACAACAACCACACACAAACTAATGGATGGCTTGAAAAAAAAACAGGTAAAACTGCATAAGACTCAATTGGTGTTTGTAGGCAAATAGATTGACCTATATTGTGTATAGACGGGAGAATTGGAGGGGCTGAAAGTTGTATAACACGGGTTTGGAAGGCATGATTAGTACGGTGCAAAAAAGTCTTAAATGCAAAAAAAATTGTATCACTGATATCAAGTTAAATCCATTCTAGCCAAACACTCACAGTTGATGGGAAAGAATGCCCTGCATTTTTTAGTTGACATTTAAACTTTTGTCAGTTTGATAACCTAGTGCTTTCACTTATTGATGGTTTATTGTAACAATAATGATTACATTATGCAAGGTCAGTGATTTTCTGTTTAAAATGTTCTCATCATGGCTATAATTATTAGAAAAATAATTGCTGACAAGTTTCTGTTTAGATCAAGGAAATTGCTAAAAGTAGTGTATATTTAGAGAGGAAAGCCATATCAGCCTTAACCGGTTTTCATGCGGATCCTTCAGTGCTTTCTATAAGATTTGTAGTATCATGGCTACATTGATACAGCACTCGCCATACAGGGTCCGAAATTAACTTTTTAAGGCAGGAGCCAACTGGCGACTGAAATTTTTTTTTCAGTCGCCATATGGAAAAATGTGGTCGCCAGAAAGTGTCAATAAAATTTTTCCTTCGCAGCGAAACAGAAACCAAAATTTTTGGGCGCCATGGGCTTGCCGGCAAAATATTTGCAATTGATGTAATCAGGAATCAAACCAGTGCGCAAATCATCTTTTGACTACTTTGACAGATCTACTTTTCCGCCTTTTGACGCCCAGAGAATATCTAAATCTTCAACTAATTTCTTCATGGATGTTCCATCTCCACCTTGTAATAAATTACGGAAAGATTTCAGAACATCTTTGGACACGAAATTGCCTGAATAAACATTTATGGCGAAAGAACGCACGTGGCCTCTTGCACCTGCAATACGTATGTTATGGGAAACCGCTGAAAAAACATGGTGGCAAAGCTTCGCACTGATCATAGCTGTGAAACATTGTGGTAGCTTTATAATGAAGAAAATCAGTTTCATACTTCAAAAGCAGCGGGAAGGTAAAAAGTAAGTGCCCAATTGGCGGGCGGCTTTGAATTTTATTTTAATCAATTTGGCTGAAAATCAAAGTTATTGTATAATTGTCGTGGCATGAAATAGTTAATCGCCCGCTGGCGACCAGTTGTGAAATTCTGGTCACCAGAGCAAAATTTTTAGTCGCATTGGTGACCAGGAAAGCGCAATTTCGGACCCTGCCATAGAGTTATGTGAGAAGCCCAGAACAACTTCACCCTAGAGAGAATTTTTTTAAATAGTGCTGTTTTACCTTTTTTGAGGAAAGTGATGTGTTAGCCACAGGGAAATCATCATTTTGTAATGTCAAGGAGACAGATGAGGCCATGACAGAGTTTATTTTCAGCAGTACTTCTTTTATGTACTTGTGCAGTTCTCCTGTATTGAGCTTCCCTCGTGCTTTGTATTCTTATTCCTAAAGTCTCTCGCATCGAAGGTCATTTAGTTGTGTTATGAACTGTGTTGTTGATCTACTGATCTTCCCTTTACTGGCGCCTACTTTTTGGTATGCATCTCTCAGGTGAGGTTGGTGGTTGGTCATGATCAACCAGTCACTTACATTTCCTGGTAGGCTCTCTTTGTTTTGGTCCTCCCCTCCTGGAAGTATGTCGACTGGCAATTGTGGTTCTCTGCCAAATAGGAGCTAGAAAGGTGTGTATCCTGTTGATGCATAGGGGGTTGCATTATATGCATACAGGAGCTCAAGAAGGTGTTCTGGCCACTTCTTCTCATTGGGTAGCATCCTCAATAGGTCATACATGTACATTGAACAATTAAACTGCTCACAAGGGGCATTTTCCATTCGACCTCTTGATCCCATAAATATGACAGAGCTCATGGATGAGGTTACTTTCAAAGTTTCTACCCTGGTCAGAGTGTATTCACTTTAGTGTGCCATATTGCAGGAACCATTCCTTGCCCTGTACCTTTGCTGTGGTGGATTTTCTCTGATCTTTGGTAAGAACTACATGGATGAACTTTGTAAATACATCTGTCATGATGAGTACATTTTTGCAACCATCTGAAGGGGGTTCTAGAATAGTGAAGTCAATGGCAAAGACTTCTAGTAATTGAGCTGCTAGAAAACTTCCAATAGGAGTCCAAATTCATGGGTGTGGCATCTTAGCCAGTGTACAACGTGCATGATGTTTGATCCACGTTTCAACATCAGTAAGCACTTTTGGCCAGTAGAAGGAAGTTCTTATGAGTTGTAGACCTCTTTCACTGCCTTGATGCCTGTTGTCATTGTACATGAAAGCTTTTAAGACCTTTCTTTTTCAGTATGTGCAGAAGAACTAGGTGTTTCACATCACCCATGGAGTAATTGTGGATTCTCATCATAATAAACCGTCTTTCCTTTCGATATGGTACCACTGTTTTGACAAGCTGTAGGTTTCTGTTGACAATTTGCATCCTCTCTCTCTCTTGTGTTCAGTTTCTTGTTTGCTCTCCAATATTTCAGGAACTCTTTATTGATGGGTCATCAGTCAGCATTCCAGTTAACTTCTTCTTTGAGTACTGAGGAAATGATGGGTTTATAGAAACCTCTGGGGTACTTGGACTCTGTTTTTGAGTCTGTTCTGGAAGCCTCTTTTCCACTTGTGGAAGATTCCTTTTGAGTTCATTATCAATAGCCCTTAATGCTACTTTGCACTTGACCTCAACCAAAGGCATACCATCTTGGGTAACCTGTTTCACAGCCACCTTTCCAGTTTCATTGAACTATAGTTGTCCATGTTTTATTCTGTCGGCCACAGTCTAGGACTGGCATAGGGGCATATAATTCATGTTAGGACTCATTTAGTCGCCTTCCCCTTCACCCCTTTAATGCTTGGTACATTGATTTATTTCATTTTAATTTTAATGGAACTTATTTAGTAGTAATAGTACTGAAAAGCCCCCCGGGGGGGGGGGGTGGTACTCCCCTATATGGGCTATATAGGTATGTGCCGCGGGATAGGGTATGGTTTTTTGAGGTTCTCGATCCTTAAATAGGGTATCATTTTTTCCCCTGTTGGCATAGTGTCCCGGTGTGATCCTTAGATAGGGTGCCTAAATTGTATCATTATAAATTGTCTCATTTTTCGGGTTTGGGCCTTAAATAGGGTATCAATTTTCGTTTGATTCATCCTTAAATAGGGTCAGGGTTTAAGACCCTTCGCAGCACACACCTATGGGAGTACCCCCCCCCCCCCCGGGGAAAAACCCCCTTGGGAGAGACATATAAAAACTGTAATATACATGACTAACCACCACAAAACAAAAAAAAAAAAATAAAAACCACAAACAACAACAAAAAAAAAAATGTTAACACCAAACAA
>Ga0126339_10003183_pt1 | contig 11899 bp, 8 predicted proteins | sample OrbTmetagenome_2_FD_92532 | JGI IMG/M metagenome (GOLD analysis project Ga0126339, IMG submission 92532) | Coral microbial communities from Petempiche,Puerto Morelos, Mexico - Orbicella T R C metagenome | ecosystem: Host-associated > Invertebrates > Cnidaria > Coral | place: Petempiche,Puerto...
AAAAAAATCAAAAAAAAAAAAAAAAATTTTTTTTAAGGGAAAAGTGTGTGGGGGGGGGGGGGAGGAGGGGGGGGGGGGGGGGGGGGGGGGAGGGGGGGGGGGGGGGCAGTGGGAGATTTCAGATGGACCAAAGAGGTGGACATGGGTGCAAGACGGGGGTATGGTACCCACATAAGAGATACTAGTACTTTAATCAAAACCAGACCAGATGCCAAACAGGATCAAAATAAATCAAGCAACTTAGTTTTCCTACGTTTTGCATCTGTTACAAGTTTTCCCATACTTGGCAAATATGGTTACACCTTTTCCAATGCTTTGCACCAGAAAATGTTTTCCAGCACTTAGCAAGAGTTGCATACATGTATTCCCACTACAGGATGTTTTTGTCAGTTCTGACTGAGTCATGAGGTAGGCATTTTTTCTGATAACCAGACATGATTATATTGAAAGTCACTAAAAATTCTGAAATAACAGTAACTGGGGATACCAAGGTTAAACTATCACACAAGGTCAGCCAATTTCTGACTAATATCTTAATAAAGTTACCTGAAATTATATCCTGGTGCAATTGGAGATTCAGCATCATCAAGTCTGAAAAGAAGTCAGGAGAAAATTATCTCAGAATAAGAAACAAAACATTTGACAGTTGAACAATTCACTTTTGAAGGACAGTTAACCACTAGTCTAATAATACTGTAAATTGTTGTGACAAATCCGAGAGAAATTGTCTACACCTGGATCTACACCTGGACTTCTGCTAACAAACATCTCCTGATAGTGGACATCAGTGATTTATCTTCTGACTAACAAACATTTTACAAACTCTCATGAATGGAAATGGATGCCCATTTTGCAGAATGGCTGGTAAGACTAGTCTCCTGTTCAGGGAGAGGTTAGAAGATCAATATTGACTGCATTTATTTACCTCCTGAAGGAATACTTGGGCTGACAAGAATAAGTTAAAGGATCAAAATCACAGTCCCAGTTGATAATGATGGCCATTACACCACCCTGCCAGAGAGAACAAAATCAAAAATAAAGCACACACATCACTCAAACAAATCATCCTTATGCAAAAAAGGTATGTAATGCTTTCTCGTGTTACACCTTGGGATATCTACGGGTACAATACAAACTCACAACCTGACCAGCCCCCAGTTGGCTTGATAGCTCAGTTGGTAGAGCACTGAAGTGGTATCATAGACATCACGGGTGTGAATCCCTTTCAAGCCAGAATTTTTTGGGGGCTGTAATTTCACAACTGTGATGATCAATCATGTCTTCATATCTTTCTTGGCAGTTCAAATATATGATCTTTCAAGTATTCACTGGTAAAAATCCAATATCATGATTAGTTAGGTTTTGAAGTTCAGAATTTGTGTGTTACTGAAAGGCTCAGTAACCCAAAAAATCCTGTTTGTGTTGTTAAATATGTGATGATTTTTTAATCAACTCTTAGCAACCTACTGGTTATTAAGATTCACATGTCCTCATGGAAAAGCAATTAGCCCGTACTATAGGCCTGCAAAACATGCAAAGGGCTAAAACAAATTCCTTGCACCATCTGCATGAATAGCACGCTTATGATTGCTTGGTAATAGAAGAGGGTATTTTTACCTTAAAAGCTAGTTTATTATAATCTTGTCCTGCTTGTTTTACAATGGTTCCCAGTTTGATAATGGGACAGAGAGGGTCTTTGTCTGGGTCATAAACACAGGTCTTCAGATCAGATTGAATGTTTCGTCTATAGGAAAAAGAACAAATTCAATATTTAACAATACATAATCAGGTAAAATGCTACAGGTGTACTTCATGTATGCAGTGATAAATCCAGTCAAGCTCCAAAGGGTGGGGCTGGGTTGTGTGTGTGTGAGGGGTGGAGGTGAACTAGAATGAAGGTTTAAAATGGGAAGGTGGGGGTAGGAAATGGTCTTTCAGCAGAAATTCTTTTGAGAAAAAGAAAGGGGTACTTAGGGGGAATTCCCTTAGAGTCACTACTGGTATGATATAAATAGGTAAGTATTACCATCACTTCATTCTGCTAAGCTATAAGGACTCAAAAAGGGGGGAAACTGAGATGGGAAAGATGATGGACATTATATATTAAGCATCAGGAGTGTGGATTAGAGGTGTCCTTCTCCTTGCACACATTATCAGTTATAATATTCCATTACCAATTAAAATGCAAAGCATTACGATTTACAGAGGAGATATGTTGCTGCTCTTGCCATTATTGCTTAATATATCAATTTTAGCACTTGGTGCTCTAAAACTGAAAATGGAACACAAAGAGAAGTTCTGGGAACAAGAGCCACAATTGGGGCTCATGACCATATAACTTTTTCAAATTCTTCCAAACTTCCACATTCAAGTTTGTATTAAGTCAATAGAAACACAGAGAAAGTGCTTTTGACTTCTTTTAGAGAGCACTACGGGACAAAGAAAAGAAAATCATTCAAACTACTCACTTTACTCACACCATCATTACATTTAAAGCTCTGCTGATTCTGTGTTTCTGTCTAGTTAAAGAGGTGAGGATTTGTTGTGATGTATTTTAATGATGAATATTCCATAACAATTTATTCCTTAGGGAACTAAGATAGTGCTTTATGCATACTTACCCAGACTCTTTAAACTTTGGAAACTGAACATTGTTCTTTATTAATACTGTAAAGTTCTCAGTTTCTAAAAGCGGAACACCATGGCTGGAAGGAAAATTATAATGTAGATAATTAGATGCACTCTATTATAGAAAGAAAACAATATAGTAAGTATTACAATCCATCAAATACTTTTTTGCCCTCACATGATTGGTCTAAACTATCATATGACTAAGTATGCCTCAGCTATATAAAACCAGGGAATATCCAAGTGATATTCCCCAATCTTCAAAACTGCGTGTGCTGAGGAAAACATCTGAAGGACGATAAAAACACAACGGTCTCCATTTGACTAAAGTCTATTTATCACACAGTGTATCACTGTAAGGCTCTGCTCAAGTGTGGGTGTGTACAGGATGACATGTAAAATCTGAGAGTAGCTGAGATGCCATGATCCTTCTTTGAAAATTCAAGACTAAGAAGTCAGAGATTGTAAACAGGAACAACCATTTGGTGTGACTCATCAACAAAGGCTTCAATCTGAGATTTTCTGTTAACAAAGTCACTCCTTCCATCTATAAGAAGTTTCTTACAAACGTTTTGGAATGGAGTTGTGAAAATGTTCCTCAACCCTTACCTCTCTGGAAACGGATGCAAGCTTAACTTTAATATTTAAGCTTGAAGAATGTCTAGTGCAAATCACTGCATAGATCGTATAAGAGTAGCTTGCCTGAGGTTAAAGTTGGGCATCGGTGTTATGTCAATTTCCACTGGACACCAGGCATAAATCTCACAAACTTTTTGATTAGGGTCATCTTGCGCTTTTGAAGTGTTGACACATTTTCCTGTCTTGATACCTAATGTCATAAATGAAAAAATTCTTGAGCCCTAACTTGATCACTCAATTAATACACATTGAGTGGTTCCAGAAAATGTCCCCACCCTAGAAGGGTTTACTCCATATTCCAAGGGGGAGGTGGTCTCAAAAGCCAAAACTTTTAAACTCAAGTATGAGCCAAACTGGAATTTCCAGAAGGTTGGGAGGTTCAAACCAAAAATCCCCACAAAGGGAGGGGTATGGATATCTTCTGAAACAATTTGCACATTAAACTCTTACACGTGTATTAAATTTTATGTGAATGGGATCTATTAAATCGCTACTGGTTGACAACATGGGTTACCACTTCAATAACAGAAATTTTGAGTTGCTCCACAGACGTCTTTTGATCCTACCAAGGGCATTGGGAAACATCTGGTTGATATACCTGACAAAATACTGGAAGAAATGTGTGATATATGGCAGATGGACTCGCCAATGTCCAATCCAGGGATGCAGAAATACATAGTGACCCTTCAAGTTACAGAAACTGTACAGGTACAGGATTAAAACTGAACTATGTAGTTCCAGTAAATATCCATACCCCCACCACGGAGGAAATTTCACGTGAGAACCTTCGCCTCCCCAGAATTTCCACTTTCTCAACTCAAAAATAACCTCCCCACCCCTTCAGAATTAGGCTCAATTAAGGGAAAGGAGCCCACACTCCTCCCCAAAGCCATGGTTGGACACATCAGGATTCTTTTGTTAGTTTTGGCCAATCAGATACCTGCCGGCAGATTTTTGTCGGGCATAAATTATCTTGTCAGATCAATGGCAGACGATGTGGAATTAATCAATGTGCCATACAAGAGAACTTTAGAAACATTTACAGTAAGATTGAAAGTTCAAAATAATTAAAAAGGGAAGCCCTAAAAAACTTAATCAATGACCAAGATGTGTTCTGTATTCAGCCAACAGGGTTGGGAAAATTTGAATCATATGGTGCCAGAATGTCAGATAACGAATAAAATCAACAAAGAGAAAGATAAACATATACATGATTGAGCTCAAGAGGCAAAAGTCAAATGGATGTCTTGTTGATGTAAAGTCTTGTGAAGGAAAGCGACACAGTCTGGTGACGCCTAACAAAAATAAATTTTCAAGGCCAACACAAACCAAAACTACCTGGCAAATTACAAGGTGTCAACTTAGCAGCAGAAACCATGCAGACCTAGATATGACCTTTGACATGATGTTTGCTACAAAACAGTCAAAGGGCTCTGCTCTACATAAAAGGCAAACTTTTTCTTAGAACACAGCATTAATGCCCTTCTGTGGCATTGATATCTAATAAAATAGGTTGAGATCAAATTTTTTTAAAAGTGGAAGGTGTCATGCTGGCCTGTCCAGGTTGTAATCAGATGTCATTTCTGGAGACCAGGAGTGCCGCATGAATTAAATTATGAAGTTACATCACAGACATGCTTTGTTGCTCCCGCATCCAGCTGTCTCTGCATGGGGAGGAACGCTGACCAGACATGAGAGAACAGTGGAAATCTAGCCTACTTAGGAATTTCCAAGAGTATTATCAACACCCCCCATACCCTCTGGAAAATTTCATTTTGGCAAGAAAGTGTGTTAAAGTTAAAGTAAACACTCCAAATGCAAGGCTGTCAGAGTGCGTTGTACATCACTCCTGTCTACAGTATTCTCGATTGATTAGGGGGTGGCGAATGGTAAAATCCGAGACTTGCTGAGACGCCGAGACCGTTGTTTAAAAATTCAAGACCGAGACTTACACGATTTTGAAAAATCCGAGCCCAAGACTCAGTGCAGAGAAAACCGAGCCCGAGACCTTAACTATACAAAACTCCGAGCCTGAGACGTGAGATTCGTGCGCTCTTGGTTGCTTGAAACTGGATCTCATTTAGGGAAGTAGTCAAACCTAATATACAATCAATAACTTGTAGTTTATTTGAACTACCAAAATAGCAGTCAGGGATAAACGCTAACTATTTAGTTATGCATTAACATTTCGATCTTTTTACGGCCTATCATGACCCGACTTTCAACTACTTTCGAAGTCATGCGCTGTCATCAACTTCCAGTCAGCTAGCTTCAAAAATCACAAAGCTTCTCATCGGCGATCATCCGTTAGTCTCTTGAGCTTACTACGCGATCTAACTTCAGCTGCTAAATATTGTTTGACCTTCCGTACTGGTTGATATAACTCATTATGGACGAGGAGAGGGTGGAGAATAAGAAACAGCAAAAACGCAAATGTAAGTAAACTGTTAACTTTGTAATTATTCATACATGATTATTCATGAAGACGCCCAGGCTTATTATTCTCGTGTCTTCAGAAAAAAAAGATGTATCTTGACTAGCTTTTGCTATTCGTAAGCATCCACGAAATGGATAAAAACCTAGGCTCAATACTGGAAGACGTTTGACTAGTGTTTGTAAGCTTTTGTAGATGAGCAGGCAGCACCACTGAAAATAAGCAGATGGCTGCAAAAAAACTGCATCGTTTGTTCAACTGACAGGTCTATGTGCTAAGGGAAGCTCACTGCAGGTAAAATGTGGTATAAAAGTGAAGTCTTCACGTGTCAAGTGGCATAACATGCAAGGACGAGGAGTTTGACACGTGTTAACCCCTACTGAGCATTTTGTAAAGTTCCCTGACAGTTGGCAGATACCCATTTATACTCCTGGGTAGAGAGAGGCACTGTGAAAGTGGTGATCTGCACCGTTTACAAGGTTCTTTATAACGGGCCAAATGAAACAATAAAAAAATTAACAACAGGTTAACAACACAAACAATACCCCTTGCCCAAAGAACAAAAGAGTAGCAGATTAACAAGAATGAATCAAAATAGAGGTTCTAAAGAGGTGCAGGTCAACTGCTATGAAAGTAAAGACTAGTGTTTAGCTTGCTCTAGAAGGTGACACCACGCACGACTCACGAATGTGAAGTAACTTACCGCAAAGGACGAGGAGAGCAAAACGTTGGATTACCAAACACATGGTAAGAACACTACATAATGTAAGTAAAGCAAATTAAAAATAAAATATTGTGTTTGTTTTGCGAAATGGTTTTCTACAATAGCTTAGAATACACCGTCTTAGACATGCCGGTATATTCTAGACTACAATCGCACGTCCTTAGGCTAACCACTTATAAAATCTAAATCAAGTTACTTGAATTCTTTGACTTAATTGGCTAAAAATACAGTCCACTGACCATGTTTTCGTGCGATTTCAGCATCAAAGCGTGTACATGGTTATTGTCAGCAGAAACCTGATCAAATGAGCATGTGCACAGGCTGAGTGAATATAATAAGAGAAGCAAAGTAAAGAAAAGTAAAAGTTCCGTATTTCCCGCCGTTAGCGTAAACGCCATGCTTAATCTCAGCAACACTGACTGCTTGCTCAACGCGATACCTACCCAGAGAACCTCTGCTAAAAAGGCAAATCTGAGACTCCGAGACCTTGCGAAAAAAATTTGAGACTCCGAGACCAAAAGAAACACATGAAAAACGAGACTTCGTGACTCGTCAGGAAAACTTCCAAGATTTCGAGAACACATCAAAAATTTCCGAGATCCACAATTTTCTGGGTACCATTCGCCACCCCTATTGATTGTAACATCTGAGGATATGTACTAAGAAAACATACAACAATTTATTAAACATGCTTTGCAGTAACAGCATTTCTACCTTAATAAAAAAAACTAATTTTCATGAAGGAAATTGATCGCCACTCGATTGATGTGAAAAGAACTAGGCTAGTCACCAGTACTTTTTGGTCCATAAGGTGACTTCATGTAGACTGGTAACATGAAATGGAAACCATGTCCATGAAACAGAAGGTTCTTCCCAATTGTTAGCTTCCAAATTGCTTTTTGAAGAAAGAAAACTTATTTCAAATTTAATGTGATTCAAATACAAGTATTCAGGCCACTATTTTTTCATGTGCAAGATCTACTTAGTAGGTAAGAAAGGATTTTTGAACAGCTAGATTGAATCTGTATGGAAATGATCGAAGGACATCTGGAAAATAAATTGACCATCCAACCCCCACCCCTCCGGAATTTCTTGGGTCTTTTAGCCTCCGCCCCTTTGGAATTTCCAATTCCCTCCGTGGTGGAGGTATGGATATTTTCGGAACTACACAATACACTATCATATTGGATGCAGCAAATGTTCCGGATATGAAGGAAAGGGCTGAAAGTACATAATAATCATTATTACAAACTAAATGTCGCCAGTTTGTGACAATTTCAGGAGAAAATCTTTGGAAAGGCTGAATTGGTGGAATGCTACTTTTGGGCTGAGAAGTTTCAAAATTGGATAACTCCAAGATTTTGATCATTTTAGGTTTGCATCTCTGTTTGTGGAACAACTTACCATGTCCATATTTGACTGGTTCCATGGCCGTACAATCACTGTCGTTAATACACTTCACATCAGAGAGTTCAGGGTCTTCTGGACATGTACCTTGTGTCTGATCAGGTGTAATGATCATGTTTGTCATCACAAAAAAAGCTCCATTTTCCTATGAGAAGAAATAGTCAGTTACATTTTGACAACTTCTAGGAAATGACAAATTCATAAAGGTGTGCCTTTGTCAAGTTTTAAATGACATTGAATCTAATCCTGTCTGTGCTTGACTTGTACAGCAATGGTATTGAACCCTCTCTCATACCATTGGATCTGCCAATCTCATTTCAGTGAGATGAGATTGGCAGAGGGATCTCTGCCAATAATATGGGTAAGAGATCTCATCTCACACCCATCCATGGTTAGCCTCAGTAACAGTCTAGTTAGCCTGAAAAGAACCTGAATTACCCCCCTCCCCAACCCCTGGAAAAAAGTTGTCATTACATGTAGTTAGCTTGCAGTTAGCCTTAGAGCCAGTATGGATTACTGGCTGGCATGGCTTGCTTGCTGTTAGCCTAAATAACACTCCTAATAGCCCATTAAATAGCACTCTGTTTAGCCTTACTTAGCCTAGGTAGCAAGTGGTGAGCCATTTTATTGGGGATAGAAATCCTGGCTTGCATGTGCACCATGCATGTCACCTATCTTACTCCCAAACCTATCCCACTAACCTGTACACACAATCCACTGTGTTCAACACTCATCCCACTGACTTTTACACTCATCCAACTGCCTTCCATGCCAATCCTACTGAATCCCTTTGCCTTCTATCCCACTGTTCCCAACACCCATTCCACCAACCAGCTGATTTCCACACCCATTCCACCTACTTAAACTGCCAAACCCTCATGCATCCCACTGACATTCACACCACTGATCAATCTGACCACTTGCCTGTGGACACCAACTTCCACACCCCTTTCATATTCTCTCACACCTACCCTATCCACTCTCACACCCGTCCCACCAAATCCCTTTGTCGTCCCACTTTGTGATTGTACTAATCACTGACTAAACTACTGAAATTCACTTCCATTCCATATGCTTCCACACCTACAGGTTTATACAGTGGAACCCCGCCCTACGGCCACCTTGTTAATACGGTCAATTTATTCTGATCCAAACAAAAGCTCAATATGGCCACCCCGTTAATACAGCCAGATTTTTGTGGCCCATTGGTGGCCGGTTTAACAGGGTTCCACTGTACCACTGAGCTGATACATCTCAGATCCCACTGACCCACATACCCTGTTCCCTAGCCAATGATCTTCACACTCATCCCCCCTGACCAACTAACCTTTAAATCTATCACACTGAATGCTCCCCCCCCACACACACAAAAAAGATCGCTGATCCATTCTCTTCCTTATCCTTGAAAGTTTCAGTGCATCAAGTGTAGTAATAAGTGATTGTATTTGACATAAAGAAGAATTTGCAGCTACAGAAAATATCCATATCTGCCTCAAGGAATATTACAAGAAATTCCAAGGGGGAGTGGGGTTTCAAAAGCCAAAATTTATAGAGGAGAGTATGAAGCAAAGCTGCAATTCCCAGGGGTGGGGAGCTCAAACTAAAAACCTTTCATAGTAGGGAAATGGATATTTTCTGGAATGACACAATTTCTAGATAATTGATGTTGTCTTTGTAGATGTTACCACAAATTAGAACAAACATAAGAATGAAAGGACAGCAATTAAAAGAAAAAATAATTTTAGTTTAAAATTGCAAGTAAAAATTGTCAAGTATGAGAGAAGATGAACTTCAGATTAATAAGTAGTCTACCTCTGGTGGAATAATGTATTCTTCTGAATCCCATAAATGAATGCCGCCATACAGTGGAAAACTTTGGTTCGAAACATTAGTCAAGTTTGTAAGAGATGTTCCTTTCACTTTTGTGGTCACAGAACTGTACGGTATCTCTGTGTCTTGGTAACCTTTCTGGTATATTATAACATAGCTGAAAAAAATTTATTTCAAATTACTTATTGATAATAAATGTCCAAGAAAGCAGACCAAGATGAATGTAAGGATTTCGCTTTGGCCTCGCTTTCTGAACAACAAAATTTCTTTATGTGATGTGAAACAATTGCTGTAAAATTGGTATGTTCAGTAATGGATCACAGGTGAAGTCAATATGCAGTAAGAACAAAAGAGTGGCACATGAGGTGATAGCCGAGTGTGTCACTGATGTTCTTACCACATTTCGATGTCTTCAATGCTATATCACTGAACAGCCCATGGAATTTATCTGTTTACAATCTATCTGTTTATATCATATCATAGGGAAACAGAAAAAATGTTAATGGCGTAAATAATATTGATATATCTGTCCTGTCTGATCAAAAGTAAGAACCAACCAAAATGCGAGAACAGTTTGATTTACTATTATTACTGTTGTTGTTGTTAAAAAGTTATAATCATTACGTATATTATTATTATGTATTATTATCATTATCATTATCATTATCATTATCATTATCATTTCATTATCATTATTATGGATATTGGACATGACGGGTAGTGAATAATACAGAGGCTGTTCTTTATCTTGAAATTTCTAAGAAAAATCTGTTAAATAAAAAACACAAAATTTTGTGTAATAAACCCTATTAGGTGAGAGCATGATTAAAGTTGGTGAAGAATTCCCTCATGTTGAGAAAAAGGTTTACATCAACAACAAACCATCACAAGGTACATCTGTAAAGTTGTTTCTTCCCTTCCAAATTTGTGTATTTAAATGTGGAGTTTTAATTTCACAATAGCTGTAAATCCTGTGATCATTTTATGTACAGCTTGTAATCTTCAGTTTCGAGTTTAGTTTCACATTTTAATTTTATTTAGAGGAAGAAGTCTATGGATTTTAAAAATACTTTATTTATACTTGATGAATATTTGTGAATCCAACTATCCAAATAAGGTGTGTATTAACAGTGGGGGAGCCAGACTTTGAGCTAGGGGGGGGGGGGGTCGGGGGTCGGTTTTGTTTTACTTGCCCTGCCGGCTTTTCTTCCTTCAGTCATTTCTTCTTTTTTCACCCAAAAGAGAACTGATTAAAACTTTTAACTTTTCTTATGGCTTCAACAACAAATTTACGCGTGTTCAGTTTTAATTTAGAATGCAAGCCGAAGACAAGCTAAATCGTGAACAACAGTGTGGATTACTTTAAATCGGCAAAGGGATGTGAGCATAATCGAAGTATGTCAGCATAATTTTAACTGAAGACATCACATGAGTGCGTGATCATATGCCCTTCTGTACACAAGCCTCGGCAGAAGAGTTTTCGCTACTTACATGATGACGTAGCAGATTATAGTGAGTTGAATTAGTCTGTTGATGATACCGATTGTCTTGCTTTGAATGTGGACCACTTTGCTTGTATCGTACTCAAAAAGGGCTGTAGTTAGAGCCTTGCAAAAGCCAGCCATGTTGAAATCCGGAAGAGAATGTTCACTAGTTGAAGCTTGGTTACATAGCTATCAGGTGAAGCGAATGTCACGCGCGGCCCCACGTTTACTCCCAGGATAGCCTTGTATGGATGTCTGTCAATTTTTTTGCGGAATCGAAGTCGGTACTTTGCATTAACTCATGGCTATTTTAGAAGATTGCTTTATTGTTTCGCGAGCTTTTAATGTTTGTTTTATCACAGTAAAAACGAGTTATTGTCTTATTTCTCTCGAATCGATGTTCTTTGCAGATGGGTAGATTAGCAGCTAATTACGTTGTAACCTACTCAGTGGTAAACAGTAACTAAGTCAAGCAAAGTTCGCTACCTAAGGAGGTTCTAAGAGATCGGTTTATTTAAAGTTAAGTACATCGCATGTTTGATCCTACTAATGAAGGTAAAAAATCATGGATGACCATCGTAATTATACTTCAAGCCCCTTTGTTGCTCTAAAATATTTAACCCACATCTTTCAACTCAGTGGGTTATTCATACGTGATTTAGCAAACAAAGCCTTGTTTATCACGAATAAAATAACTCTCAGTAGGTCTTAGTATGAAGCTAAGGATTAGCGAGAGCTATCTGTTTAAGATTC
>Ga0126339_10003188_pt1 | contig 11894 bp, 6 predicted proteins | sample OrbTmetagenome_2_FD_92532 | JGI IMG/M metagenome (GOLD analysis project Ga0126339, IMG submission 92532) | Coral microbial communities from Petempiche,Puerto Morelos, Mexico - Orbicella T R C metagenome | ecosystem: Host-associated > Invertebrates > Cnidaria > Coral | place: Petempiche,Puerto...
CAAGCTTGTAACGATTCTCACAAGTTAACACCATTTTGCTAATAATTTAACAGAGAGATCTTTAATTATCCCTTGTTGAAGGTTCACTGGAATATCTAGAATTTCCTTTGTCAAAGTTCAATTTTTTCATTACTCCAGTTACTTATTTCCTAAAGTATTTTCGTGCCAAATTTCGTGAAATTCTAAAGGGTGGTTCTCGAGAAACAGGCGTATTTCCAAGAGTGCAATTTTTCATTCAATCCAATTTTTTTGGCCTACTGCGCATGCGCTACATTTAACTGGGTTCTTTCGGTAACAAAGACAAAGCTGAGAATTGCTGGGTTCTTTGTATTGTTACCTTTTCTAACATATCTTTTTAATAAAAGATAGTGCGGGTGTTGAGTAAATAAAATGATCGCTCCATTGACGGCATGTTTGTTTTTTGTAATCCTTGTGCCCGTGCTGAATTGCATCAGCAAAAGCGTGTGCAAAAACTGTGTTCTGCCACCTTAAGTTGAGGTGTGGTAGATGATACTGTATATACCACTTGAAAATATAAACAAACAGTTTAACACAACAGCAAACATGTAAATAATTTATTGTACATGTATAATTTCATGTATTGTACAGAGTAAGCATTACATACCTGGTTTTCTTCTAGATCAATCTCTTGTATTAAGTTATGGTTCTGAAGACCTTTCATGCTCCGAATACTGTTTCTGGACAAATTGAGTAACTGAGACAAGAGGTAGAGGACATTAAAGATGCATGCTTAATATACTTACATGTCAATAATCAATAATCAATTCAAATTATAGAGTTTTTTAACTTTATTTTCACATTAAAAAAGCACATTTCAAAATTGAGCACTTATTTAATAAATGTTTACTTACCTCTAGATATTTCAGCGTTTCCAAATTTTCAATTTTCTTTATGTCGTTGTTACTCTAGAGCCATATGATTAAAAATAATAAATAACAATAATAACTAACTGGACTGAAAATTAGACACACTGTATGTCTTGAGCCATGCAAGAGCAAGAAAAAAAGAGATAGGCATAATTTAACAAACCAGGTTCAGTGATTTTAGAGGCAAGTTTTCCAGATTAGCTATCCTGGAGATCTTATTGTTCATCAAGCTCAAGTGAGATAGCCGGTGACAGCTAGTTAAACCCTGAATTTCTGAAATGTTATTATCTGTAAATTGGAAAAATTAAGGATAATAATCAACAAACACTAATATTGTAACGACAACAGTTTAAGGCAAAGCCTTTTTTCAAGGCAGAGGTGGCTAACTACCATACTGACACTTCATAAAGGACCTCAGTTTGTACTTTTTAGATGTACTCCCCCTTGATGGATGGATGTCTGACATCAAAACGCCCAGCATTTTTGACATTTGTCCCAACATTCAAGCAAGATTTCTTATTCTAGCTGTAGACAATTCAAGTAAATATGTTATTTAAAGTAAAATAAAACAGTTGTGAAGGGGGTGAGGGGATTAAACCTCAATGGCTCAATGGACTAACATCACATCCACAAGAACTACACATTAACAAATAGTCCAATGGTTGTGAATGTTACAAAAACCAGAGCCATTAGTTTTCTCCCCCTAATAAGCCATCTAGCCCCCCACCACGTCCCCCCCCCCCCCACCCTCCTTGTTCCCAAAGCTTTTTCAAGGATACAGTCCAGTGTGAGGCTTGTCAAGCACTGATGAGCTGAAAGATCCGGAAGGATTTCTATTTTGTTATAGGACATAATCACTTCCTGTGTAAAAAAGTTAATCATACTGGTAGATCATAAGGTTATTATAACATCACTACTGACAAGAGAAAAAAATGTTGCTGTTTATAGTGGTGAAAATGCTTAGCTACACCTACACCTATCTAGTTCTCAGCCATGCCACTTTGGTCACTGTACAGAATTAAATATTGTTTCTTCTAGTTAATTTCTTTCTGTATTTATTTTTCCTATATCATTGAAAACCATCTTATGTTAAGTTGTTTTTCTGTAAATAGTGTGCAATAATAAAAAAACTGAAACTGAAAACTCAAACTTTAAACTGACAGAAACAAATATATCAACTAAACATAATAGGCTTAAAAATCCCAACTGGAAGGAGGCAGACCAGTTGGCCTGATATTACAAGCATGACCAAGGAGTTGAACTAGGGTCTACCAAGAAACAACTCCAGTTAAGTGGTCAGAGTGGAACTTGAATCCCCAACCTCTGGATCTCAAGTCCACCACCCAGTAAACACTTGGCCACACTGTCTTCTGTGAACAATAATCCTAGACTTGCTTGGATGATGCATTGAGATACAATTACAGAAATTAGGAAATAACTGCCCAGGGACTTCATAAATAGTTAAAATTGGTTAACATTCTTGCATTTCTCCTACCCTTAGACCAAGAGGAGGCTTGAAGTCTAAAACAGTGGTGAGTTCATTGTGTGAGACATCAAGTGTCACCAGATAAGGCATACAGCCCAATGGACTTAAATCTGTTAGCGCAATGAGATCCGTTAATTTACCTCAAACTATTTATAAATAAGTAAATGAAATAAAACAAAAGAACCAAAACAAAAAATACAAGTAGAACAAAACTTTCATGTTCTTGAAGGAAGTTTTCACACACCTGTGAGTGAATTATGTGAAATAATTACAGTTTGCAAGTGGATGTACTCCTGTAAGCATGTGATATCTGTCAGTTCACAACCCTGTGAAAAGAGAAAAACAATCAATAAATAATTTACATGCAGACTGAAGGTGGGGCTCCACTGTAAAGATTACAGGTACATCAACATAATAATTTAACCCTCGCACTTCACAATGTTGCATGCATGCATATTAATTAGTTACCACCACGACTAACAAAACAGATATTAAACCAATCCAACCTGATTTAGGATTTCCAGATTTGATGTATCACCCCACACTCCCAAGCTCTATTTTAAATTCTGCAAATGCCTGCAAGTTGTAATTGCTAATAATACTGCTGGCAACAACAAAACCTTAATACCGCTAAGAAGAGATTGAGATAAACTTGAAGGGTTCCATCAGCAGACCGTCCTAACTGTGATAAACCATCAGCTATCATGTCTTCAATCTCTTCTGCCTCCTGAAAAAAAAAATAGATACAAACAGGTGTGTAATCAATTTTTTGAAATCATCTATTTAACTTTATCACTGTTGCTGTCTACATGTACATGTATTTTACAAGTTTGGTACGTTTATCTCATATAACGAAAATGTATTTTTCTCGCGAGCATCAACAGTAATGACTTGTTTTTGATGAGGCATTGAGGAAAGTCTTATACATGCATGTATAAACTTAAGCAACATGCAGGTTTAAAATGTAGCTACAAGCACAAAAAAAAGCACCGTACATCAGTCGTCAAGTCAACTCAAGCACCGTGCAAGTAGTCCTTACCTGATCATCCACTTCTTCTCCCTCTAAACTCTGATTTTCACGAGGATTGGCTTCTCCGTTAGTCTCTGATTCATCAATATTAAAACTTTCTTTTAGCAGCGCTTCATTGTCCGTAGTATCTGTCATTTCAATCTTCGAGAGTTCAGTATCTGTCATTTCAATCTTCGAGAGTTCAGTTGAATTGTCCATACTGTTTTCTTCATTTCTGACAGACCCAGTGACGCTACCACCTTTTGCACTCATTTGTGTTTTCTTAACGGTCAAATGCAACAGGACAAGCTTGATTCAACGAAGTATTTCAAGAGTACATATCCAGGTTAAAAATTCCATGTTTGTCCGCCATTTTGTATGTGTCTCGTTTCTAAGTAACAATACTAGAACCTAGTCTTCCAACCAAACATAGATACTCGTGCCAGTCTCGCGCGAACAGTAAACATCCAGAAATTCTCGCGCGCTCATTGACTAATTTTCATTGTCAATAAGCGGACAGACGCATGAATTTGCAATTTGTGCGATGCGTCAACGAGTGAGAACGGACAATTTGGCAATTTGTTATTGTAAAAAACAAATTGACGTCTGTCATGCTATTGACAATGAATTTCGTAACAGCATTGTCAAAGTAGTCTGCGGACCCACTCGGTTACCGCCGCGTGGATCCACAGCTACTTTGAGAATGTTGTGAAAAAATTCATGATCAATAACAGGACAGACGCATGAAAAACTGACGTAAATTTGTTAAACTGCCAGTGAGCAGAGTAGTTTCAACAAATTTGTTTCCTGACATTGTTTTCAATGAGATTGACTGACCTTCAGTTTTGTTAAAGGAAAGCTTTGTAAATGATTCCGCTGCTCCAATATGATGATCTGTAGAAACTGTCGCCATTTTTGCTTGATTATAGATACGGGGCACGAGTACTTTATCCTGGTACACTTTGTTCTACGTACATGAGCTGATAACCACTGAATTATATGAATCCAGGACTGGTCAAGCACTGACGTCACACGAGTTTCGGGGACCGGTTGTAGAGCGATGATTAATTTCTAAATTGCTGTAAATATTCAAGACAGCATCAGCGGATAACTTTATGAAATACTCTGTTTACCTCGTAAACATCGTCTTCTCCCGTAAAAATTGTCTGGGCGCTTATCTTCACTGACAGTTGCGAGAAAAATAGGCAAAAATGTATTCACACAAATGAAACAGATCTCTATAGACATTTCAAGACACACGGTAAATCAGATATTTATGACTTGAGATCATTTATTTAGATTCGAGTGCTTTCTCTTATTTAACAATTGCAACGAAAAGCACTTCGCTCCAGTCAAGGTTAGAAATTAACACTGCGTGAGTGTCAAATGAACAGCGTTATTATTATTACCACATGCTAGATCTTCAAAACACTGAGACAATTTCGAAACGTTCCGAACAGACTGAGCGCTTCTTCTACATGAACATTAACTTGCCGTGGGCATCTGCACAAGTGATGCCATCATTGTCCTCCTCATAGTATTCGTCCCAGTCCTCGCTGTACCAGAGACCGCAACTCTTGGCCCGAAGTCAACAGCAATAGAGTGAGTAAATCAGGAAAAACAAACTCGGAGGAATTGGCGTGATATCCGGGAATTCTCTAGGAGAGTTGCTTGTTTTCTGGGAGCAGGATATGGTGTGATGAATTAGTGATTACTGTCATCACATCCAAGTTGCTGATGTAGGGATATTCAGTTATCTTTACTTTACAGAAATAACGGTGAAAGTGATCTGACTTGTGCATGAACTGGCGAAAAGAATGAGGGATAGAGCAGAGCGTTTTCTGTTGGGAAAATGGGTAATGGTAAAAAGTTTTCACGGGAAATGTTTGAGGCATAAGCTCTCCAAGAATTCCCACGGTGACATGTACAGTTGTATATAGGTTGGAGAACTATTCTTGCGGGACGAAAGGTATTTTTATTGATTTGATAACATAGTAATATCAGGCAGAAAATTCTCTTGTTAGTTGACCGAGATTCAAAGTATTAACAGCTCGTTTTGTTTCTTCAATGGCGCTTATATAACAAGCCAAATCGTCTTCTAAACAGTCCTGGTTTCTCCTTTTTTGGTAAAATCTGAAGAAAACAAAGAAAGAACACAAATCAAGCTTTATTGGTTAGAAAGCTACAGAATGGTAATACCGACCAAGACTACTTCACACGTACTGTTCAATCCCCTGCCTGTCCCATGCGTTTTCTGTTATATATAGAGACGTGTAAAACAGTTGCTTAAGGTGATTCCTTAGTATTGCACTGCGCATCCCTACTGCGCACGATTTTCGCGTCATTAGCGCGCACACTTAAGCGCGTGCGCGTACAAAACGTAAGAGATTTCCCTCAAACTAACTCGATAGCGAAATAAACGCTTCTTTTCTCTCAAAGCCAAGCTAAAAACTCACCTTCTCCGTCATGCATTTTTATCATAGTTGTTTTTTTATTGTAAGTTTACTTTTAATTGTAATTTAAACTTTTTAAAATCATTGTAAGTTTACCTTTAATAGTAATTTTAGCTTTTTAGCCTTTTTATTCCGTTTTTAATCTTGTCATGCGGATTTGAAAATTTTATGGAATTGGCGCATTATAAATGTTATTATTATTATTATTTATTATTATTATTATTAAACGAGCACGGTGACCCCCACTTTTTATTTTATAATTTCAATGAGAACAATATCCTCAATAACTGAGAAAAAAATTAAGAGAAATCTATGGCTACTTTTTTGGCAAATGAAATCTGAAATTCTACAGAGGGAGATCCATAACGGGCCCAACAGCGCATGTCCAAATTATGTTTCCTTTAAAAGATAAAAAAAATGCAGGGTATTTGAAGACATTTTTTCTGGGACGTAGATGAATAAACAATCAAAGAAAGTCAAACTCTGCGTGATATAACACGCTCCATTGAAAAATAATCGAGCCTATTTTTGCGCACGGAGATCACCAAAAGTCAGCTAAATAGCCGTATTTGTCAGCATCGTGGCGTGAAAACAAGCGCGGTGACCCGCTCTTTTTACTACGTTTTTAATATCTCCTTGACCTGTAACAACAGCATACCAAGTTTCATTGAAAATCTATTGCGAGTTCTTTTACTAGGGAATCACCTTAAAAGCCAGCGAAGACATCCAAGATTTTAATTTCGCGGTCAGGTACTGTCACGCAACAACTGTCCCCCACTAAGCAGCCTGGAGCATTGGTTAATTACTCAAACTGAGGTTGCGTACGAAAGTATTAACGAGAAACAGCTGCTTTGTATAAATTCTAGGTCTTCTGGTATTCTTTCCACAAAAAGTGTGCCCAATACGATCAAAGATAACTTTGAGCCAGGAATTCTCGTAGACGATGTTCGCCAAGGAAGGTTCTGTATCCTACAACGTAATAAAGTTGTAGAGAAGCGAGCTAATGGATTGAACCTGGGTACCAAACAAGGGTGTAACATTTTTCTGAACATTCTATATCTATTAACTGTAAAAACGGCGTAAAATATATTTTTTTCTCGTTTACTTCAAACTCAAAGCAAATTTGTGCTTGAACTTACTTGGGCATCTGTGGCAGCCTGGAAATCTGCGATTTGCTTCTTGACATAATCAATTTCACTAGAGAATTGAAAAAGAACGGTGAACGTTTTGGTTTGAATAATTAGAATAGCAAAAAGTCTATTTCTGCCTCGTATCGTTAATATAACGTATGCGAATTGTATAATAAGAAATAAAAAATCTACAGCTGTAGACACGGTGACATGAATTTAGCTTAACGAAAACAAGGAATAGTTACATGAATAGAAAGAAACTCTTAATTTTTTTGCTATGTTGCTACAATGACATCAAATGGCAGACTGCACTAACCGCGCGTTGCATGCTAGGCATTGCATCTCTCTGAGCTAATAATATGACAACACGTGACATCAACCGTCATAACCCGACGACGGTTGCCATACTGTCCGTACCGTCGACAATTTTGGTTTCCGGAAATGCTACTTAACATTCAGATTTAATAAACTTGATGTTATCAGCTTAAACAAAGCAGAAACCACATTTCCTGGACTAGAATTTTGACGGCAGTATTAAGTGAAATACTACGTTTATGGATTAATTGTTTGGAATTAATTGAGTTACTTACGTTTGCCTCTCTTTCATTACCATCTTATACTGCAAGAGTAAGACAACGTAAATGAGAAGATATAGCATGTATTGACATAATATTTTAAATGGCATTAATATTCTTGCCGTTTTCTTAGGTTCAGTAATGTCATTTCATGCGGTCTCAAATTCTCGTTCAATTAATTCGCTTCTTTTGTTTGTGTAATCTATCATTTTCATTATCAGTAGCTTACTATGTGTTATTTTGGCTTAGGACATTTCTTGGTTATTCATTGCCGTCAGTTTTAAAATTTGATTAGTCGCTTGTGCTCTTACATTTCAGAAAACATAAGAAAGTTATGCAATATTGACCAAGAGAGTCTGAACTGACCTAATTAATTGCTTTTTACCTCCAACCGTGCAACTTTAAAATCCTTCACTATCTGTATTAATTTCCTGAAAATCAAACGTATTAAAGGTGATATATGATAATTTTTTAGATGTAAGTCTCTTGCCATACTTTTGGCGCTTCTTCACTAGCCTCAGAGTCACAATCTGTTTCGCTTTTGCAGAAAAAACCGAAGTAAAGGTAAAAAACTTTGTTTAGAGAAACATAAATCGAACAAAATATATATGGGAATAGTATAGAACGGAACGGATTACAGTGAAGGAGAGTGCAGTACAGTACATTGGAGTGGAGTGGAGTGGAGTGACGTGTAAAAGGCAAGGCGCTGGTGAGAAAGACTATATTTACCTTTTATGTTCATCTCGTTTTGCTTGAACGACCTGAGGAAACAAGTTAGGTCTTATCTCCAATATGTTTGGTTTTACTGGACGGCTACAGTTATTTTTGATAGATTAGAAAAGTATCAAGTTGAGTCGAACCTGTATATAACGGCCCTGTTTTAAGCGGCCACCCTCTTATACAATTAAGCGGCCAGTTTTCAAAGTCCCGATTTTTCGCTCATACAAACGCTGTATTTGTTACCTATATTTGGAGGCCGCTTCCATTAAGCGGCGGCGGCCACCCTGAAGCGGTCCTATGTTTGCCTTTCTTTGTTATTTTTACCTGTATTAAGCGGCCTCCCTGAACGTAACAACTATGAAATTGAACGTAACAACCATGAAATGGCGGAATGAGATATTTTGCGTTGAACTGTAAGTCTTAGAAATACAGTACTGTACACCGTAAAAGAATAGAGGACAATTCATTCCACAGTACTTTTACACAATGTTACGTATATTATACCGTTAAGTTACAAGTTGGCACTGAACCGTGTTTAAAGTATTGATCGCTTGAAAGAGTGTACATTTTCCCATTGTTTCCTTGCATGAAGTGTTTTTGTAGATACGGCATTAAAATTGACATTAGACCACGCCCAGTGAGTAGTTTTAGTGATCCTGTATTAAGCGGCCAGTTCCTCAAGTCCCAAGGGTGGCCGTTATATACAGGTTCGACTGTAATATAATATTGTCAATGAATTACGTGGACTTGTTTGTCGATCCCTTTGATGGTGTCCTCCAAACAGGAAATCTAAAAAGAAAATAAGAAACGCCATCAATAAAAATCCTTCTATTCGTAGCGCGTAAAGATAATAAGATAAGGTACTTTATTTAACGTGGAGCACTTAAAAATACTATTAATCAATGAATTAAATATAAAATCTACAGCCTTTGACGAACCTCAGCGTCTTTCTTCTTGTGTTCAGCAATTTGTCTGAAAAGAAAATAAAGAAAAAAACGAAAACTCTTTGGATACAATTTGGCTGGCATCTTTAGAGTTTTAACAGTTCAGCAATTATTGTCTATTGTGAATATCATAATTCGTTTAAGTTATTGGATCAATTCGTAAAACTCTTTTTCATGGTAGAAATTGCTTGTTTATTTGTTTGACATTCACCTCTTGACATCGACTTTCATCATCTGCAAAAAACGCAGCAACATTCATATTAAAACAAGATAAATGGAACATCAGTATGTGTATGGATTTATATGTATGCGTTTAAGACTATTGGGGTGTGGAACATTTCTGTCTGGGGAGTAAAATTAAGGTTTTTCTATGTAAAATTGACTCTAAGTAATAGGACAGACATTGTAGATAGTCACTGCCAATGGAGGTAAAATTAATGTAGAGATAAATAAGTCAGTGTAACAAACCGCTATTTCCTTTTGAATCCCTCTGATTTTAGCCTCCTGTGATGCTTTCTACAGTAGTAAAAAAGACCAGTTAGTTTAGTAATAGGAGATGCTTTGGTATAATTGGTCAATAAATTTCACCATACATTAATAATAACATAATAATGATAATAAATTAATACTTTAAGAGGAGGCCTCCAATCACTTGGGGAAGGTTTTAATTTAGGAGGGTGCTATAAGAAATTAAAGTCTAAAATACACATTAAATGTCTAAACAGACATAGACATTTGGCCAACTGGTCTGCCTCCTGCCAGTTGGGATTTTTAAGTATGTTACGTTTATTTGAAATATTTGTTTCCTTTGTTTCAGTGGCATGCCTGTAAACTAGCTAAGCTTAGTGCTTGTATAGCTAAGTGCATGGCCACTATAAATAAGATTTACATTTTTTTACATTTACATTGATTACATTGCCGTTGGCACAAACTGAAAATGCCGGTTACAAGTGACTAATGAATTTAAAAATTTATGCTTCCGAAGCATCAAAACGTTGACTTTGAAATCAATATTTTCACTTACTGTCTGTTCGGCCATATTCAATTCCTTCCTTTGGTTCAGCAATTTACTGAAGACAATGAATGATAATTAATTTATGAATTAGTAGCCGTGTAAATGACAATGAAATGAGAATGTTGTTAGTTGCATAGCTGTTCAAAGTTTAACCATGCAGTTGCAATTTACTTACCTTTTGTACTCTTCGTTTATCTTAACTATCATCTGCAAATTGAAGGTTCAAAACAAAATATTATTGTTCATAAAACAATGCCTGATAGATTGTCTGAAGAGGAAACTCAATCCAAAATGCTTAAGTCAAAATATTGATGAGATTTAGTGCTCAATCAACAAGTCAGTTAACTAGTAGACCTAGTAAAAGTCTCAAGCGTTGAACAGCGAAGAATACCTTCTTACTTTCTTACGTCCCATGTTGTGCCACGTTATCAGGATACATTTAATGATATCACTGATATACAAAACTCTATCACGTTGAGGAGATACCAAAATGACCTAAACAAACCTTTGTGGCTGTTGTAATGGCTGCTAGGTTTGTTTTCAATTCTTCTTTCTAATAAAGTACATCATAAAAAAATATTAATACACAATAAATATATAAATAAAAGGATATTTTTTATCTGTACGACGATATAATTATCTAATGTGAGTGTATACGAGCCACTAGGAGAGCGAACACACCATCGTATAACATGGAAACGAGTGTGAGTTCTAGAAATAATAACGTCACTTACTTCCTTTAATTCTAAGCCTTCCAATTCTTTGGTGGCCATCTGAACTATTCTACAGTGAAGCAAAATAAATATCCAGCAGTTAGTGTTGCTGGCGCTAAATCCAGAATTTGACACTCGATACCATCTGGAACTCGGATTTTGTTTTTTTCCGAGTTGATGTCATTTCTACATTCGATACCAGTTGCTTGACGAAAAATACTCACCCTAAAATTACTATGCAAGAAACATATAAATCAATGCCATTCAACTTATTTAATCGGCGGGTTAAAACCTTGACCAAATTGTTGAGAACGAATTATTTATCTGATTTTGGTTTGATGCTGAATCTTTGAATGGTAAATTATACAATTTTCCCAATATCCATTACCTTTCCACTTCTTCCACATCAGAATCGCTGATAACCTCCTGTAAAAAAAGGAACAAGTGGCCAATATTTACCCATCGTCTGTAGTACTTAAGACCTGGCCAAACATACTCGCAAGTGGTCGCAATTAGCCGCAAGTCGAGACTTGCGTAGAGACTTGCTTTGGGTGGCGGACTCGCAGGTTTCCTCGTCAGTACACGCAAGTCGTAAAAACCCCTTTCAAGGCAAACATATCCTGTATTTCATTGGCTAATAATAAGTTAATGGACATCACTCAACTTGCGTTGACTTAAGTTGGGTGGCCAAACGAGGAAAAACTTGCGTGTAAATTTGATCTTTATCAAAGAGGGCACAAGCCATCGCTAGTCAACGCAGCAAGTGAACGCAAGGCCTAGCCAAACGGAGAACTAAGTAGACCCAGGTTTTCAACTTGCGTCTACTTGCGAGTCCCTTTGGCCAGGGCTTTATAATTAAGCAGAATGTAAACATTCAAAAATAATTAAAAATATAAACACCTTCCAGGAGTCAGAAAAACACACGCTTCTGTTGATCGACATTTTTGTCTCCAAGAAATTAC
>Ga0126339_10003189_pt1 | contig 11893 bp, 6 predicted proteins | sample OrbTmetagenome_2_FD_92532 | JGI IMG/M metagenome (GOLD analysis project Ga0126339, IMG submission 92532) | Coral microbial communities from Petempiche,Puerto Morelos, Mexico - Orbicella T R C metagenome | ecosystem: Host-associated > Invertebrates > Cnidaria > Coral | place: Petempiche,Puerto...
GATGGCGCCCGCCTGTCGCGGCGTCCGCCTGCGTTACCTCCATCGCCGGATCGTGAAGGAGGTGGGGCGAGGCGTCGGTCCCGCTGGGTTCGCCATGGCCGCCGACCTTAGGGTCCGGCGGGGGGACCGACGTGTTGGTGTGTGCCGCCACCACCTCGATCAGCATGCCAGCGAGCTCGCGGGCTTGGTCGGCGAGGCATCGGACCTGATCCCGATGGGGATTGACGTATCCGTTCAGACGCCCAGGGTCAGCCAGGAGGGCACGAATGGCGGCCGTGAATCCCGGGGTGTCGCCGCGTTCGACGATATTGCCGTTTTCGCCTTCCACGATGGCCTCGGTGACACCACCGGAATCGGTTGAGATCACCCATACATTGCGGGCCAGCGCTTCTCGCACGGCAAGCCCGAAGCTCTCCTTCCACAAGGATGGCACCAGCAAGACATCAATGTCGCTGTAGAAGGCTTCAAGGTTGTCCTGGTCGAACGGCGGCACGATCGACACACGGCCGCGCCCCTTCCACTCCTTGGCGTTCATGGATGAATGGCCCAGCCGCAGATGAATATCCGGGATCACCAGATGCCAGTTGCGCTCTTTGAGGCTTTCGAACATCTCCTTCACCCAGGAGTAGCCCTTGTGGGTGGCGCGCCCGCCGAGATAGGCGAACCGCACGGTGCGGCCGACGCGGGCGGGAGCGGCGGCCGTGGCCGGCAGAGGAACGCCGTTAGCGTTGACGCGCACGCGGTCGGGAGACAGGCCGTTGGCGACATACAGGTCTCGCTGGAATGCCGACGGAGTCAGCAAAAGGGCGGCCTTTTCCAGGATCGAGGCCAGATAGTAGAACCGTCTGTGGGTGAAGGCGCTGTCGGGCATGCAGCGGGCGCAGGTCCGCAGGTCGATGGTGCGTTGGTCGCAATAGGTGCCATCCTTCCGCACCATGAACTGGCGCTCGCAGAGCCACCAGGCATCGTGCAGGGTCACGATGAAGGGCACGCCCGCCTCGACGCACGCCTCGGCGATGGAAGCCGACAGTTGCTGGATCGAATGGAAATGCACGACGTCGGGACGGGTCGTCGCCAGGATCTCGGTCATCAGGCTCTTCATCGCCGGATTGCGATAGTCGTGCTCCCGGGAAAGCGGTGGCGGCATGGAGATCCCGATTACGGGGATGCCTTCGATTTCGTAGCGGTGCACGGTATCCTCGGCCAGCCCCGGGGTCGCCAAGCCGGTCAGAACCGTCGGATTGACGCCCAAGGCCGGCAGGTGCCGGGCCAGATGCTCGGCGACGATGGTGGCGCCGCCAAAACTCTCCGGCGGAAACAGAACGTTGACCATCAGCAGGCGGATCGGGCGCTCGCTGGCCGGCTGCCGCCGCGGAAGGTGATCAAGCACGGGCGCTAGTTGGGTCTGGGCGACAACGGTGGGGTGATAGCGCGCCAGCACCGCGGCGCGGGCCGCCTCGGCGACGCGATGGCGCAGGTCGGCGTCTTGCACAAGGCGCGAAAGGGTTTCGGTCCAGTCTTCGATCGTTTCGGGCAGGAAGCCGGTGCGGCCGTGCTCGATCACCGAGCGGAACGGTTCGGTCGGCGTGCACACGGACGGCACGCCCATGATGGACGCCTCAAGAAACTTGATGTTGCTCTTGGCTTCGTTGAAGACCGACGGCTCCAGGGGCGCGATGCTGATGTGCCAACTCGCGAGTGCCCGCATGTAGTCATCGGCGTCCAGGAACGGGACGCGAAAAACCCTATCGGCGACGGTGTCGAACGAGTCCGGCAAAGTCAGGTGTCCGTGGATCGCCAGCACGACCTCGGGGTGACGCCGCAGCACGGCCAGGATGGCGTCGGCAACGGTGGCGAAATCGGCATCGTGCGTTCGCGTGCCACTGCCATAGCCGATGACGACGGACCCGTCCGGCCTGGCTTGCGGCCGGCGCCGCATCTCCGCCGCCAGGCCGAGCACCCGCGCGTCGAGGCAATTCTCGACCACGTGGACCGACTGTAACCCGAAGTGGCGCATGCGCGCGGCGATGGTGCCGGTGCTGGCGATGCCGTGGTCGCAAGCCTTCAACATTGTGCAGTAGAGACGTCCACCATCAAGCAGAAGTTCTACTTCCTCGGGGGGTAGATGCAGAATATTGGTGTTGCGACTGTACTCCTCGACATCGAATACCATGTCATCAATGTCGAATATACATGTTAACCCCAGGCGTCGCGCCTCCCCGATCAGGTTGAGTCCTTTCTCCAACGCCGGTACACGGTAGAAAATGACCAAGCCATGCAACTGCAGTTCACGGCGAGCCCCATCTTCGTCATGCCAGGACACCACCGTGACGTCGTAGCCAAGGTGCTCCAGCATCTCGACTTTCTGGTCGACGCGATAGCGCTTGCATTGCGGGAGCGTCAACTCGCCGATGATAAGGATGCGCAGGCCCTGGCCGTCCCGCGACGTGTTTGTCAGTGGTGGGGCGTAGAGCACTTCGGCGGGCGATAGGAGGTGTGGACGTGACTTGGTGCGAAAACCTCGTTTGATGAAATGAAGGACGTGGACGATGCGCCGGCCCGTGACAAAAATAACCGCAAGACAAAAATTTATAGCCCGGGCAAAGGGGTTGCGTCCGCGTAGAAGAGAGGTGACCCGCTCTATGACATACGGATCGTAGTTCTGAGCATTTCTTAGTTTTGTCAAAAAGGATTTCATGATGTGCCCGGGTTGAATAAAACGGACACCTTGCGTGTCCCTCACAGCCGATCGCCCGACTTCGGAATCACGTCGTGATCCGATGTTGCGCGTGAACCGGCTGTCAATTCAAAAGATAGCACCGATTCACGCATCAAGTCGTGATCAAGAAGGTGATCACGACTTGATGCGATCCGCGCTAGACGCGACATGCCTGGCCGACGAGCGCGAACGATAGTCTAGCGGACTCTGGGTCGCAACCGGAAACACTGTCGGGCCTCCCAGGCCATATGTCCGGTCGTGTCGGGGTGTGGACTGGCCACGAACCGACCGCCGGCCGTTCTCCAGAAAAGGGCTCTTGGCATGACGCGCGAGGGTCAGTCGACGTCCGCGACCTCGGCGGCGCGGCGATTTTCGGTGGCCGGGGCGGCGCACACGCGATTGCGACCGCCGCGCTTGGCCGCATAAAGGGCCTCGTCTGCGGCTTTCAGGGCGGCATCGAACGTGGTGTGCTGGGCCAGCGAGGCCACCCCCAGGCTGGCGGTGACAGCCAAGGGCCCGACAGACAAGGCGAAGGGGGCGCCATTGATCGCCGACAAAAACCGGCGGGCGGAAATCATGCCCTGATCCTGCGTGGCGCGGCCGACGATGATGCCGAACTCCTCTCCGCCCAACCGGGCGATGACATCGGTTTCGCGCGCCACCCGGCGCAGACGGCGGGCTAACTCGACCAGAACCTCATCGCCCGCGTCGTGGCCATGACAGTCGTTGATCGCCTTGAAGTGATCCAGGTCGATCATGATCAGGCAATCATCGCCCCCATAGCGGTTGAGGTCGGAGATATCGGTGTTGGCCGCGGCGACGAACGCGCGGCGGTTCTTCAGCCCGGTCAGGGGATCATGGTTGGCCAGGAAAGCGGCCTCCTCGAGCAGTGTGTTGCTGCGCTCGGCCTCGCTGACGAAACGCTCGCGGACTTGGTTGTAGAAGGCGGCGATGTACCCCGCCTCCGTCTCCCGCTCCACCGCGACTGCCCTCGAAAAGTCGCCGGTGGTGCCCTGGGCGGCCAATTGGTTGAGCAGATCCAGCATGGCGGTACCGGCACCGTGTTCGGCCACGTTCAGGCCGATGCGCTCGTCCTCGGGCGACACGCGGAAGCCGACAATCGGGTCGGTGACCCGAATCACCACCCAAGCGATGCAGAAGGCGAACGCCGAGACCGAAACCGTGCCCACCACCTGGATGCCCAACCAGGCCAGCCGGCCGTCCACTTGAGGCGGGATCTTGTGTTCGTAGGCGAATAGAGGCAGCAACGCGGTGCCGACCACGCCGGCGAACAGGTGCACGGGAATGGCGCCCACCGGATCATCCAGCCGCAGCCGCGCAAGCAGGTGGGTCCCCCACACCGCCACGAGCCCTCCCAGGGCGCCCAGGGTCGCCGCGCCCAGGGGGGGCAGCACCTCGCAGCCGGCCGTGATGCCCACCAAGCCGCCCAGCATGCCGGTCAGGATGTCCACGGCGCCCGCCTTCTTGCGCATCACCCAGCCCAACAGAAGGATCACGACAATCCCGACGGCACCGCCAACGGCGGTGTTGACGAGGATCAGTGGGACCTGGGTCTCGAAGTCGGTCGCGCCACCACTGTTGAAGCCGAACCACCCGAACATCAGGAGAAAAGCGCCCAGGGCGGAGACCGCGAGGTTGTCGCTGTCGATGCGGCCGCCTGCGCGTTTGTTGTCGCCGTCATCGTCGCCCGTCTTGGTTTCGAAGCGCCCCAGGCGTGGGCCGATCAGGATCACCGCCGCCAGGGCAATGGCGCCGCCCACGGCGTGCACAGCGGTGCTGCCGGCGAAGTCGAAGAAACCCATCTCGGCCAGCCATCCGCCCTCGGCCCAGACCCAATGACCCGTGATGGGGTAGACCAGTAGCGTCATGGCCACGGCCAGCAGCAGATAACCGCCGAAACTGGTGCGTTCGGAGACGGCGCCGGAGACGATGGTGATGGCCGTGCCGCAGAACATGGCCTGGAACAGGGCGGTCAGGATCAACGGCGGGTCGTCGGACAGCATGGGGGACGCGCCCATGCCCAGAACCCCGTTCCAACTGGGCCCGAACATCACCGAGTAGCCGATCAGCAGGTAGAGGAAGATGCTGGTGCCAAGGTCGGCCACGTTCTTGATGGCGACGTTGACCGAATTCTTGCGGCGGACCATGCCCGCCTCGTAACACGCGAACCCGGCCTGCATGAGCAGGACCAGGAAGGTCGACAGCGCAAGCCAGATCATGAGGGCGTCGGACATGAGGGATGCCTTCTCGGCAGGCACGCCGGTGCTCTTGCACAGGAAGGCGCCAGCCTCGGGTGATTGTCAAGCGTCCGTTTGCAACCCGAATTAATTTTCCCGTGGTCCGTCTAGGGTTTTGGGCTTCATCTGACCCCGTCCCGAAAAAGCGAGCACCCCGGCGGGTGGCCGTCCGGGATTAGCGCCGCACCATGGCGACCTGCTCGTGCCTCGCGAAAGCGCTGATGATGTGATCTTCGGTGCCGGCATCGACGGGCAGGGCGGCGGTGGATCGGGCTTGTTGGATGACGAACATTGGGACGCCCATGTTGGCCAGCATACCGGCCAGGCGATCGAGCATCGCCGTGTCGACCAGGGCCGGGTGAACGGTGGTGCGGGCCTCGAACGCCACGCTGCTTTCGAGAAGCACGCGCAGACTTGCGAGGGCCTTGTCACCGCTGCCGAGGACGCCTGTAACGGCCGCGTATTCCTCGAACGGCGCCTTCACGTCGAAACCCACCCAATCCAGGTCGGACAGGACCGCCGCCAGTCGCTCCGGCCACGGACCGGCCGTGTGCAGGCCGACGCGAAACCCCAGCGTTCGCACGGCCCGGATCGCGTCGGGCAGCGCCGTCTGCGCCGTCGGTTCCCCGCCGGAGAAGACAACACCATCCAGAAGTCCTCGGCGGCGCTCCAGGAACGCCAGGACCTCCGACCAGGGAACCTGGGTCTCGGGCGCGCCCCGGGCCGCCAGCAGATGGGGGTTGTGGCAGTACGGACATCGCCAGGGGCAGCCCTGGCAAAACACCGTCGCCACCAGCCGGCCCGGCCAGTCCACGGTCGAGAACCGGGCCAGGCCCCCTATCCGCAGGGGCACGCGTGGTTCAGTCACGCTGCGCCCGTGCCTCGCTGAAGGTCACGCGATCGGCGAACTCGCCCTTCTTGCCGCGATTGAAGGACGACACGGGCCGGTGATACCCCATGACGCGAGTCCAGATCTCGCAGGGCTGGCGCTCTTCATCCGTGAGGGTGATGGCGTGATCCAGGGGCTCGGGGGACGAACGGTGAGTCATGAGATGTGTCTCCGGTGGGAGGGGTTAGAGCAAATCCCGAGCGATCCGAACCGGATCGCGACGACGATTTGCTTAAATATCAGAGTGTTAGGGCATGGTGCGTGAGTCCAGAATCACGCACCATGCTCTATGACGCCATCGCCGCGCGCTTGCGGGCGATCAGGTCGGCGTCGCACTTGGGGCAGAAGGCGTGCTCGCCAGCGATGTAGCCGTGCGTGGGGCAGATGGAGAATGTCGGCGTGACGGTGATGTAGGGCAGCGCGAAGGACTCCAGCGCCCGGTGGACCAGGGTCTTGCAGGCGGCGGCCGACGACAGCCGCTCGCCCATGTACAGGTGCAGGACAGTGCCGCCGGTGTACTTGCGCTGAAGCTCTTCCTGCCGCTCCAGGGCCTCGAAGGGATCGTCGGTGAAGCCCACCGGCAACTGGCTGGAGTTCGTGTAGTAGGGCTGGTCCGGGGTGCCGGCCTGGAGGATCCCCGGAAAGCGCTTGCGGTCTTCGCGGGCGAAGCGGTAGGTCGTGCCCTCGGCTGGCGTGGCCTCCAGGTTGTACAGATGGCCGGTTTCTTCTTGGTAGTGGACGATGCGCGCTCGGATATGGTCGAGCACCCGCAGGGCGAAGGCGTGTCCCCAGGGCGTGGTGATGTCCTCGCCGTCGTCCGTGAAGTTGCGGATCATCTCGTTGATGCCGTTCACGCCCAGCGTGGAGAAGTGATTGCGCAAGGTGCCCAGGTAGCGCCGGGTGTAGGGGAACAGACCGGCGTCCATGTGCCGCTGGATGACCTTGCGCTTGATCTCCAGGCTGGTGCGGCCGATGTCCAGCAAGACATCCAGGCGCGCCAGCAGCCCAGCCTCGTCGCCCTTGTGGGTGTGGCCCAGCCGGGCGCAGTTGACCGTGACCACGCCCAGGGATCCGGTCTGCTCGGCGCTGCCGAACAGGCCGTTGCCGCGCTTGAGCAACTCGGTCAGGTCCAGTTGCAGCCGGCAGCACATGGAGCGCACCATGTTCGGCGTCAGGTCGGACTTCAGGAAGTTCTGGAAATAGGGCAGGCCGTAGCGGGCCGTCATCTCGAACAGGCGGTCCGCGTTCTCGCTGTCCCAGGGGAAGTCCGCGGTGATGTTGTAGGTGGGGATGGGGAAGGTGAAGACGCGCCCCTTGGCGTCGCCCTTGGCCATCACCTCCATATAGGCGCGGTTGATGAGGTCCATCTCCGCCTGGAGATCGCCATAGGTGAAGCCCATCTCCTCGCCGGCGATCACCGGCACGTCGTCGCGCAGATCCTCGGGACAGGTCCAGTCGAAGGTCAGGTTGGTGAAGGGCGTCTGCGTGCCCCAGCGCGACGGAACGTTGAGGTTGTAGACAAGTTCCTGGATGCCCTGGCGGACCTCCTCGTAGGTCAGGCGATCGTTGCGCACAAACGGCGCCATGTAGGTATCGAAGGAGCTGAACGCCTGGGCGCCGGCCCATTCGTTCTGAAGCGTGCCAAGGAAGTTGACGATCTGGCCGACGGCGCTGGACAGGTGCTTGGGCGGGCCGGCCTCCACCTTGCCGGGGACACCGTTCAGGCCCTCGGCCAGCAGTGTGCGCAGCGACCAGCCCGCGCAGTAGCCGGCCAGCATGTCCAGATCATGGATATGCAGGTCGCCGTCGCGATGGGCGCGGCCGACCTCCGCCGGATAGACGTGGGACAGCCAGTAGTTGGCCACCACCTTGCCCGAGACGTTCAGGATCAGCCCGCCCAGGGAATAGCCCTGGTTGGCGTTGGCGTTCACCCGCCAGTCGGCGCGCTCCAGGTACTCATTGATGGAGGTTTCCACGTTCACCAGGGTCTCGCGGTCGCGGCGCAGGCGGGCGCGCTGCTCGCGGTAGACGATGTAGGCGCGCGCGGTGGCGAAGTGGTTGGCCGAGATCAGCACCTGCTCCACCACGTCCTGGATCTGCTCGATATGCGGGGTGCGCTCGTGGAAGCGATGGGCCAGGACCTTGACCGCCTGGATCGCCAGCAGGTCGGCCTCGCTGCCTTCGAAGTCTCCGGTAGCCTTGCCGGCGCGCTCGATGGCCGAGCGGATCCGGCCGCCGTCAAAGGCAGCCATGGTGCCGTCGCGCTTGACCACCGACCGGGGCGGCACGACGGCCGGGCGGGGTGGGGGCGACGACGGGAGGTGCGCGGAACTGTGGTCAGGGGGGGCCATGGCGTGGGTCCACTCCGAGGGTGTGTCGGAGCGGGACACGAGGACGCATTGCCGATATCCCGCGCGGTGGTCACGCGCGCGCGGTCGACAACGGTCCGTCAGGGCACCCCGCCCGAGGGATCGCGGCGGTCACGGCAGGTCTCCTGGCTTGCGGGTCACGGCGACCGTCCGGTCTTCCCAACGCGGGCCCAACGCGGGCGCGCGTCAGTGACACGGGTGGACGGCCGCTCTCCGCCGACAGTCGCGGGGGCGGCTCCGGCTTTGACCGTGACGCCCATGACCCGGGCCGCGGTCGCACCGAATTCCCTCTTCGCACCGGTGCTTCCCAAATGTGGGAAGCGCGATGACCGTGAGCGCGACATATGGTGCCCGAATGTCCCCATGTGTCAAGCGGCAATGCGACCGGCACGGGTCCGGTCACCCCGCGGAATAGGGCGCGAACCGCCGGCTGGTTTCGTCCACCCGCAAGGGCTTGTCTAACGGGGGGAACGCGCGTTGAGGACAGTCGGGCCGTTCGCAGACCCTGCAGCCGGCGCCGATGGGGGTCGCCGCCGCCGGGTTGGTCAGGTCCAGCCCGTCCGAGTACACTAGGCGGTCGGCGTGCCGCAGGTCGCAGCCGAGAGCCACGGCGAACACCTTGCGTGGGGTGCCGTGGCCACCATGCCCCCGCGCCACGGTGCGCGCCACCCACAGATAGGTGCGTCCGTCGGGCATGCGCGCCACCTGGGTCAGGGTCTCGCCCGGCTGGGCGAAGGCGGCATGGACGTTCCACAGCGGACAGCTTCCGCCGATGCGGGAGAAATGGAAGTCGGTGGCCGATTGCCGCTTGGAGATGTTGCCCGCCCGGTCCACGCGGATGAAGAAGAACGGCACGCCCCGTGCCTCGGGGCGTTGCAAGGTGCTGAGCCGATGGCAGACGGTCTCGAAGCCGACGCCGAAGCGCAGGCCCAGCAGGTCGATGTCGTAGCGGTCGGCCTCGGCGGCCTCCAGCACGGGTCCGTAGGGCATGACCAGCGCCCCCGCGAAATGATTGGCCAAGCCGATCCGGGCCAGGGCGCGGGACTCGTCGGTCAGGAAGCCGCCTTCGGCCACCAGATTGTCGATGGTCTCGGCCGCTTCCAGAAACGCCACCTGAGTCGCCAGTTGAAACGCCGCCTGGCCCGGCCGCAGGGTCTTGGAAAGCTTGAGCACGCGCGCCCCTGGGTCGAGCGTCCGCAAGGCGCCGGCGTCGTCGCGGTCGGTGCGCTCCACCCGTATGCCGTGACGATCGGCCAGGCGCGCGGCCAGTCCCTCGGCCATGTCGCCGATGGGCAAGCGCGCCTCGGCGTAGAGGCGCTCGGCGGCTCGGTCCAGGGCGTCGATATAGTTGTGGTGACGGTAAAAGTAGTCGCGCACCTCCTCGAACGGCATGGGTGTTGACGTGACTCCGCCGCCGGCCCCCAGGCGGGCGGCCAGGATATCGGCCCGGTCCGAGGCCGCCCGATAGCGTTTGTGCAAGGTCACGATGGCGCGGCCCACGCCCGGCATGTTGGCGGTCAGGTCGCGGATGTCGCCCATGGACACTGGGCCGCCGCTGTCCTGGTCGGCGAACACGTCGCGCAGATCGGCGATCAGGCGGGCCTCGTCGTTCTCTGAGAACACCTGCACATCCACCCCGAAGACCGCGTTGATGCGCAGCAGCACCGGCACGGTGAGGGGACGTTGGTTTTTTTCCAACTGATTCATGTAGCTGGGGGACAGCTCCAGCATCCGCGCGAGCGCCGCCTGGGTCAGCCCCCGATCTTCGCGCAGGCGCTTCAGGCGCCCGCCGATGAACGCTTTTTTCATCATGCTGATATTCGCAATCTTCGCAAAATGAACGATCTTCGCATGCCGAACGCCACGTTTTCAGGCCTTCACGGACGTTCAGCAAATGTGAATGTTGCGGGATATCGGGCGCGGCACAAGCGAATTGCTGTCGGCGGGGCTCCGTCCCCATCGATCCCGACCGCGCAGTCGGTTCGCCCCGCGCGCCTTGCGTCCACCCCTCAGGAGACCGTTCCCGCATGAAGCTGCATAGCGTCAGGACCTTCGCTTCCGCCGCCACGCCAGCCCGGGAGGACCAACTTGCCTGGAAGCTGGCCGCCGTGGCCGCCGACCCGGTGCCGGTGGACGACGACGTGGTGGAGATGATCGGCAACCGCATCATCGACAACGCCGCCGTCGCCGTGGCCTCGCTGAACCGCCGCCCGGTGGTCAGCGCCCGGGGACAGGCGGTCTGCCATGCCCTGCGCCCGGGCGCCACCGTGTTCGGCCTGTCGCCGCACCGCCGGCTGTCGCCGGAGTGGGCCGCCTGGGCCAACGGGGTCGCGGTGCGTGAACTGGACTATCACGACACCTTCCTGGCCGCCGATTATTCGCACCCGGCCGACAACATCCCGCCGGTGCTGGCCGTCGCCCAGCATGGCGGTTTGAGTGGCACCGACTTGGTGCGCGGCCTGGCCGCCGCCTACGAGATCCACGTGAACCTGGTGAAGGGCATCTGCCTGCACGAACACAAGATCGACCACATTGCCCACCTGGGTCCGGCGGCGACCGCCGGCATCGGGGCCGCGCTCGACCTGCCGGTCGAGACCATCTGGCAGGCGGTGCAGCAGGCCCTGCACGTCACCACCACCACGCGGCAGTCGCGCAAAGGCGAGATCTCCAGTTGGAAGGCCTACGCCCCGGCCTTCGCCGGCAAGATGGCCGTGGAGGCCGTGGACCGGGCCATGCGCGGCGAAGGCGCGCCCACGCCCATCTACGAGGGCGAGGACGGTGTCATCGCCTGGATGCTGAGCGGCCCGGAGGCCGAGTACCTGGTGCCTTTGCCCGAGGCCGGCGCGCCCAAGCGCGCCATCCTGGAGACCTACACCAAGGAGCACTCGGCCGAATACCAGAGCCAGGCGTTGATCGATCTGGCGCGGCGGCTGGGGCCGCGCATCGGCGACCTGTCGCGGGTCCGCGAGATCGTTATCCACACCAGCCATCACACCCACCATGTGATCGGCACCGGCGCCAACGACCCGCAGAAGATGGACCCCCAGGCCAGCCGCGAAACGCTGGACCATTCCATCATGTATATCTTCGCCGTCGCCCTGCAGGACGGCGGCTGGCACCACGAGGCCTCCTACGCGCCCGAACGCGCCGCCCGGCCGGATACCGTGGCCCTGTGGCGCAAGATCCGCACCGTCGAGGACCCCGCCTGGACCCGGCGCTACCACAGCCGCGACCCGAACGAAAAGGCGTTCGGCGGGCGCGTGGTCGTGGTGCTGGAGGACGGCCGCGCCATTGAGGACGACCTCGCCGTCGCCGACGCCCATCCCCTGGGCGCCCGGCCGTTCGCCCGCGCGCAGTACGTCGCCAAGTTCCACGCCCTGACCGACGGCATCGTCGAGCCGCACGAGCAGGAGCGTTTCCTGGATACCGTGGCGCGCCTGCCGCGCCTCACGGCCGACGGTCTCGCGGGTCTGACGGTCTCCGTCCCCCCTGAGCGTCTGGCCTGCGGCCAGGGCCGGGGCCTGTTCGAAACGTCCGATGCGCAGGGCGCCGACGACGCCACCGAAAGCGCCGCCACGATCACCCCCATCACCGCTAAGATCGCCTGAGGGAGGGACCCATGACCGACGTTTCAACGCCCCCCGCCCAAAAGCCCCCC
>Ga0126339_10003190_pt1 | contig 11893 bp, 7 predicted proteins | sample OrbTmetagenome_2_FD_92532 | JGI IMG/M metagenome (GOLD analysis project Ga0126339, IMG submission 92532) | Coral microbial communities from Petempiche,Puerto Morelos, Mexico - Orbicella T R C metagenome | ecosystem: Host-associated > Invertebrates > Cnidaria > Coral | place: Petempiche,Puerto...
CATCAGTGTCGACAGGCTCTTGAGTGACTCAAAAGCCCGATTCTTGAGTGGCAGTCTTTGTTGCAGCTGGTACAGATGTAGTTGGTGGCCTCACGAACTGATACTTGTCGTTCCTTTCTCGCCCCCCGCTTGATTGTTGCCTCGGCCCTGGCCTTCATCTCGGCCCTGGCCTTTGTCTCAGCCCTGAGTTTCCTCTCCTTCACACCGTGACGCCAGGCGGCGTGGTCAAGCGCGAGGACCTCCCAGGTATTGGGATTGAATTCAGCGAGTCGTAGGTCACGCTTGCAAACATCCTTAAAGCAAAGGAGAGGTCGTCCCACGCGTCGGGCGCCCTCTCACAGTTCCCTGTAGAGGACTTGCCTTGGCAGGCGATCGGGTTCCATATGGTGAACATGACCGAGCCACCGTAGGCGTCTTTGGATGAGTAGTGTAGGGATGCTCGGCATGTCGACTCGTTGAAGAACATTGGTGTTGGAGACTCTGTCCTGCCATTTGATCTGAAGGAGACCACCCTATTAGGCCACCCTATTAGGCGGCCAGTAATCAAAGTGCGTCCAACAAGGGCTTTAATTTCTATTGTTTATAACTCTATTAAATGGCCACCCCCTTTCAGCGGCCATTTCCCCAAGGGTGGCCGTTTAATAGGGGCTGAACTGTATTCAACTTTCAAAGGAAACAAAAAAGATTTCATATCAGTGGGAGTTGAAAATAAATGACTAGTAAATGACTGATGGGGAAACCCAAGGGAATGGTTTTGAGTTCAAAATAATGAGGAATTAGAAACAACCAAGTTGGAGTTAGCAGGGTGGCAATATTGCAAAAGCATCACCTCCCAGAAATTTACTTTACCCAACATTATAACCTGCAGTATATCACCCATGTTTTGTTGATGCAAAAAGAAAAGCACTTTTGAATGATTACACCTTATGAAATGCTACATGAGGTATTAAATGCTGACCATTAATGAAAGTGTTTGCATGGAGAGGTAATGAAAAGGTACAGAAAACTAGTTAAAGGTACAAAATTTAGCTAGCACCCCCAGACAGAAATTTTCATTGTTTCCAGAGCTAATGAAAAGCCCTGTCCATTGTAACAAGCTAAATGAATGTCTCCATACTGTAGGAGGCTAACCAATCTATCAAAATGTTATGTTCAAAACTAGAAGATAACATAACCTAGAAATTTGAAGACAATCACTTATAAGTGATTACCAGAACCAATACTGTCTTGTATGTAATACAGTCTTGAACCATCCCTTCACACATACAATGTGTCCAGAGGGCTGATTTACCCACAACCCTCTAAATGCATTGTACGTCTATGATGCTAGTCAATACTATTGTCTACTCAGTTTAATATCTTGTTCGATCAGCAATCTGTTGAATTTAAACATATTCCTATCTTGGGGTTTCTCCTTAAGAAGTTGATATTTTTTAATATAAAGTTTTGTATCTTTTTTTTTCCAGTTCTTTGTAATTTAGAACATCTTTACAATCCAGCAATTGCAATTCCTTTCCTGTCATACTCGTTACTCTCCAGCGTCTTCAGCATAAAGTCTGCCACATCTGCAACCGTAATCTTGTTTGTTGTTCCAGTGTTGCACTGCCCTTCTTCAGTCTTATAGTTTCCTGTCTTTTCACCTGAAAGTAACAAGCCGTGTTAGCATCTGTAAGCATACCACCTTCTCTTCACAGAATATTGATTTAAGTATTTTTTTATTTCCATTGATAATAATTGGTAACAAGGTTCTTCAAGGTATTTTATTTTATATACAATGAGAGAAAATTAACAGTACAACATTTTCATTAACATTCACTTACTAAGAAACTTATAAAGTATAAGTATCAGATGTGGCTTGTAGTGTAGTGCAGTGCAGTGCAGTGTTTAATGGGTCAGTGTTAAGTGTACAGTTTGTGATGTGTACTGAAAAATGGTCTCAGAAGTGTGTTTTTTTTGTTGCGTGTCAAGTGTAGCATCTAGAGTGCAATGTTTAGAGTGTATTTTGCTTTGTAGCAGGTAGCAAGTACTGTAGGGTGCAATAGTGTGTCTGTAGTTAGTGCAGGTGTGTGCAATGTGGGGTGTGGCGATAGGTGAGGTCTGAAACTGCTCAAACTGTTGGTTGTGGTTAGGCCGTACCCTCAGCAGCAAAGAATATTGTTAAGATATCTCAACAATAGGATTACCTACCTACAAGTAGATGACATGGCCTAACAATAGTATAATTCAAAAGCTCAGGCTCACTGCTCTCCAGCATTTTTTCCATAGTTGCCATGTCCTTGATCACTCCATTAAGAAACAGTGGTTTAATAATCCACTCTAGCAGCCAACGATTGTTTGGCCCTGGCTGAGTACACCATGATGTTACAGTCACTAGCCGAACAATCCTGTGCCTAGGTAAATAAACTAATAACTAATGAACTGTTCCTCATGATAAGCAATGTAACAAAACAATTATAATGTTTCACCTTAAGAACATTTATTTATTAATCATAAAGTAGATGCTGTAGCTTAAGCAGAATATAGTATGCAAATACTGCCAATGGCCAGGTCCAAGAAAGAATGCCTCATTAAGTGTTTCTGTGCAAACTATAGACAAATTCACAACTCGAATACTACAAGCAGCCTGGATCAAATCAAGTCGTCACTGAATGTAATGAACTTTTGCATGGCACAACTCTTGTAACCTTAATAGAGGCTTTAAGCTTATCTTGAAAAAAATGTTGGCACTGAAAAGTTTAAGAGGGGCTAAAGACCCCATCTGGGACCATACTCACACAGTGAAATTTTGCAGAAGTTAAGTTTCTTTGTAAGTTGTATTTTTCGGTGGTTCTTGACAACTGCACATATTTATAATTTAAGATTTTAAAATTTACATTAAATTAACTGGCATTCCAACAAACAAGCTGTAAAAGAATTTTAATTAATAGTTTTACCAAAAATTGGGTAGTGACATATTGCTCAGTTGTCAGTCTGGCTATTAACCCGCTTTAAAATCACATTTCTCACCTTCTCATTCCCTCTGTAATGGCATGCATGGACTCTGAGTAGAACGTTGTTGGGTTAAAAATGTTTGCATAAACCCCTAAACTGGACAATACAGCATCTTTTCCATCAAGTGCAGCAGCAAAACTCTCCACATCACAGGCATCTCCCTTCACTAATTCTAAATTCTCATGCCTGCAGGAATAATTTTAAAATTTATGTAATAATAATCAGACCACCTAAGCTGTGGTGGATTAGCTACTGAAAAATCCAGGAACCTTTTCCTTTTATTTCCCATGACTACCAAATAATATCCCCCACCTCTTGGTGCTGTTAAACTATAATTGCAAAACATTATGCAGTGTTGCAAACTGTTTATTCGTTTCTCCTAGGTCACACAACTTAGGGAATCCCACTTCCAACCCTCACTTCTCCTCCTTCCACTAGAGGTTCCACTCACTAATCTTGGGTTGCTATCGCCCATCCTCTCGCTCACCCCTGCCCCACCCCGTCCCCCTACCACAATACAGTCGAACCCTGCTGCTAGATAAAACTTAGTGCCTTTATGAGCCCCTGTGGATACTTTACAATGAGGCGTATTGGAACATTTTCGGTCCAAATTCGACTGAAAATTTTGGCATATATTATACTGATGCGTGTCAGTTCCAAAGCTAAATGAACTTAACAAATTTAAAGGCACTGCATCATTCGGGCTATTGTTTTTCTTGAACACAGATCTGCATGTATATTGAAGTAAGGTTTATACGTAACAGCCTACTCAAGTTTTGCTGCGCTATAGTCCTGCCAGAACTCTCCGTGTTTTCAAGAGCCGAAAACAACCGAATAGATCAATCTCACATGCACAGCCTTAGCCTGGCGTAGCTGGCTAGCTGCGCGTGAGCCATGAGATCACTTACTGAGTGTTCATTTTTTCAGGCGTCCTCACAACAGCTGTCACATGGTGCCCTTTTTCCAGTGCTTGCTTTACCACCTCGTTTCCTGTTCGACCTGTCGCTCCAAACACAACAAGTTTGAGCTTTTTCGAGGCACCGTCACCTGAAGCCGCCATGTTGGAAGAGGTCGAATGGCAGAGGGTGGACTGGGTTAGAGTAACTGTCGGGGTTAGGGTTACCTGGGTACCGACACTGGAAACCGCGCAAGAACCCAGGGTACGAAAGTATCAGAGTTCGAACAATGCTTTCTCCCCTAGGCTAAATTTTACCACAACCTTTTGATTCTTGAAACAACACCATCCCAAAGCAAAAACTCCAAAGTTACGTTCTTTCAATATTGATTTACGCGCGCAGCTCCGCTGTTCCGAGCTCGGGGTTGGAACAACCCTGACAATGCAATAAATGACCTGCAAAGAAATCGCTTGATGTATGTAATTGGAGGATTCGAGCTTTATGTCTGTAAGTACATTACAATACAACAGTTCACATAGATTTCTTGCCATAAAACCTCTTTCGATCACCCAAAGAAAATGTATTGACGTCAGCTACAAATTACGCACGCTTTACCTTTGTTTTGTAAGAGCGCGCGCTCTCGTTCAGAGTTTCTTTAGCCGAGTACAGTGCTAAAAGGAGGAAAAGTTTAACAAGAGAAGTAACGCACAGAAAAATGAGAACTTTTATGTTTCTCTTTCTTTGCGTCCTATGTTGCTATTCAAAGTTTTCCCTCTGTGATGTCGTGGAGCAAGAAGGTAAGAGATGTAAGGTGGCGTGTGCGGTACAAGAATTTTAAACCGTTGTGATTGAACTTTTTCGTGCCTTTTCGCTGTAAATGCCCAATACAGAATTAGGATAACGAATTCTTTACTTAACCTCACTTTTCGATGCGAAATGTCATTTTGCCAAGCCTGTGAAATTCGATTAATGATATGGAAGGACGATTTTGTGAATCATTTTTCTACAAATAAGAGATGAAGTTTTATTCTGTCGACAAAATTGGATTACTCTGAAGGTGGTGATGTCAGTTTATTTACAGTTAAAGAGAAAATGTAAGCGAAACCGTTTCTGTTTAGTGAGCTTTGTTTTAATATTTGGGTTACCTTGTGCGGTAAGAAGCAGTTTTAGGTTTACATGTAGCTTCAGTATTATTGATCAGTGCAGTAGGTTTATCCTCGTACTCCGCCGTGCGCGGGCTAAGTCACAAAACCACTACATATTCTTGAACATATAATCAGGATTGTTATGGAACAAAACGCACCGCTTCAAAATTTATCTCAGTTATCAGTACTGGACTGTCCTCAACCTGTAATATTTTTCACATAAAGGAGCTACTTCCTGGTTTACGCATCTTGAAAAGCTTAGCCCAAAGTTTTCAAGTTCGCCGTTTGTCATCCGTGTCAATCTTCTCCATCCTTAACCATCCTTGTTCCTTAATGAGTTATTATGATCTCTTTGGTACTTTTCTATCTTAGTAAACTATTACTTTCATGTTTCCTTTCATTTCAAAGTAATTCCTTACGTGGTCAAAATAAATAAACAATAGCCTCCATTTGGCGCGGAAATATGCTGAGATATTTGTCCGCGGACATTATCTGTTTCAAGAAGCGAACAGCTTTCCGAAAGCGTGGCTAGCTCGAGGAAAACCGTGAACTTCGAGGAACGGATAATGTCCAAGGAAAAATATCCGAGCATATTTTCGCGCCAAATGGAAGCTATTGTGTTAATTATCCTTCAAATGTTTTTCGCAACACGCGCAGTTTTGAAAATTGGGAAACATATCCTCGGATATTGCCCAATTTTATCTGGGGAATATTCAGTTACGTGATGCGTCTAGACCAATTGCGGGCAAGCGAAAATATTTGATGGATTATAACTCAAAACATCCTGATTGAGCTCCTTTGTACCATAACACTTAGAACTAGCCTCATTGTGCATGGTTACTTAGGGACAAGTATGAGCTCGCCCCAGTGCCTCGACATTAACATGAAGGTGGAAAACGCGATCGACGATATTCGAACAGTCAGCGAGAAAATCAAAGGCTTCTACGTAAGTATCTTAGTCATTATATTTTAAAAAATTAAAGATTTATCCGATCGAGACTTTGTGATTGGTTTCGAGAGGCATACAAGCATAGCAAGAAAGTTTAAAGAAAAAGGAAGTCTTTGAAATATACACAATACTTTTTACTTCAGTTTGCTCTTTATTTTGCTGTTTTAGGTGAGTCATGAAACACTGTCTTCACGGGGAGAATATTTCACTGATCAACCGAGAATAGAAACACCATCACGGTATTCTATTGGAATGCACCTCAGGTCTCATGACCTGATGGTCACCTTGAACGTGGCGGTAGTCAAGTGTGAAGCGTATAACGGAACTGGGAGGAGTGAAAACGGAAAAATATTGACCAGAAAGGCAAGTTCAGATATTAGGGGTAGCAAATGTTAAATATACGAGACGGCGAGCAAAGGAGGTCTGAATGTTTGGTGAAGTTGATTCCAAGACTCCGAGAAAGCGTCGCAACAACATTCGATAGGCTGAGACCTGTGAAATTTGGCCAAAAGTTCTGTGAGAAGCGTATATTTTGAAGGACCATTCACCATCCCTAATATTCCTTTTTTGAATGCTGCAAATTAACTAAAACCTAATCAAAGTCAATCCTACCTGCCTAATCACAAAACCTCAAACTGATAGCACAATTTACCAAAAACAAAAAATCATGCAAGCAAAAAGTTAAGTTTGGGATTGGTTTTGATTTTGACTTTGATTCTCATTGGTTGGAAAACATTTACGCTTGCCCTGATTTATAAGAGGCTTCGACTGTAAAGCCAGTTGTAGAGCTTAGAAAACACACAACAAATCTTTGGAAAATACTCTTTTTGGGCACCGAGAATGTTATTTAACTTGGCATATTTACGAAGCTCCCTTATACAAAAACTATATCACTCTTTGATTGTGGTATTGCTGTTGTTTTACTGATCCCTTTATTAATTATAAATTTATTCGCTTTTTGTTTTGGTTTTGCATTACTACGCTTAGCGATCGGCTGAAAGACTCGCGCCACTTTGTCATCCAATCATAAGTAAAACCAAAATCAATCGTGACTCGCATGCATTCGTTTTCCCGCATGTGTTTGCTTCGAATTTGATTGGTTCACTGGATTGTTTGCCAGTGATTGCACAGAGTGATTTGTGATTGCACAGAGTTATCGATTACTTTGGCTTTGGGTTTGCGACACTCAATATGAAAACCGCTCAGTAAGAGATTCAAGAAACCAATACTAATTATTTCTGTTATGGCAGACAAAATGACTCATGTTATCTTCTTCACAATTTCCTTTTTTAGGATGGTGTTCAAATCTCGCTTGACTACAACAGCTCAGCATCGTACAATTATCACAGCGGCGCAGATAAAACGACGGCAATGTTACAATGGATCTTGTGGCCATTTAAGAGCCTTGCAAATATACTGGCCGTGCTGTTCAAATTTTTGGTGGACATAGCGTTGAAGGTCTTTCATTGGGTAGTGTGGCCATTTAGGTTCCTTAAAAACCAAACTGTGGCCTCATACGAGTTCGTGACAGAACTTTGCAGCTCCCTGGATCAGAAGATTCAGAAGCAATTTGAAGACCCAATAAAAATTATAGAAGCAGTCCTGGAAGTGATCTGGATGATTGTCAGCCCTTTTATACGGGCTGTCATTTGGCTGTGCGAGATTATTATAACCGTCAAGAGATATATTAAGGTAGGGAAATAGATGCTCTCTAGAGAATGAAAGGAAGGGTATGCATTACAAACTGCGATTTAAATCAGTCTCGGAACAAACTGAAAATACCCTTTGGCTGTTAATCATCCCTTCCAATGTACTTCAGAGCAGCAACTTCCTATGTCCTCTCAAATAAGTTTAAGCTGATCCGGACCAACAGTTCATCTGATAGTTACAACGGTGACAGACAAACATTTTCCACTAAAAAACCTCAGTTACCGCTTAGCTCTTTTTTTTCCTAAACCTGAGGTGAAGCTTCTTTGTTGCTGAGCCCTAAAAAGTTATTTTCATTTTTCTTTTCTTTTCAGTTGAAGACTGCATTGTTTTTGGAAACATATCCAGCCGTGTTAGGATATATCACAACTTTTAAAATGATTGGAGGTAAGCTGTGATATTACCTCTTTACTGTGCAGTCCTTAAGGATAGCTGCATTGCCCGTTTGCAAGGCTGTGGGTAGAGTCATGACGAGCATTCTACATAACAAGTTTTAACCATCTGCAACAGTAATTGAAATAGTTTTGTAATCCCACGGTTAGTGACAGTGGTTAGTGAACAAAAAGTAAGCGGCTTTACCGTTCCACTTTTCTAGAATTCTTATCCAAGTTACTGGCGTTGTGGCCTTGGAATTGGATGGACTCCATTGAGTACGTTGGCTATACTTGGGTTATTCTGTACATCTCGTTCGCTTTGATCAAGTTCGCTATGATGAATGAGCGGGAAATGTTAAGGTAGGCCAGCTTAAGTCGGTTAATCGCAAAGAAACGGAGACTTCCACGTCTTTAGCAAAGTGATATGCATACATTGGGCCGTAGAGTTTGTGAGCAGGTTCTTCGTCCTCCGTCTCCGCTGGCGTTCTCTTCAATTCCTGTCGCGATCAAATGCAAAGTACTATTAAGATCAGGTTGCATAGTTAGCTTTGTGCTCAAACGACTCGGTGTCATCGTTGTACTCCTTTGCATGCGAAGAGTCCGCTTGTGTTTTAATAAATGGTGACAACTGACACGACTAAGAGTGGTGACTATCACTCTATTATTAATATACGTGTATGCTTTCTTCTTGTAGACTGGCCAGGCACAGTGATCGAGATAACGGTCATTAGAACTCTCCAAACTGAAACAACGAAACTGATCAAGAAACTTGTCATGAGAACTTTTTCTTCTTTGACTTCTTGTTTGTTGTTCACAATTACACATGTAAAACTATTTTGTGCTCAGTAAATATAAATATAAAAGTTGTGCTGTTGTCCCTTGTTTTGTTGCGGAAAGTTTGCCTTACGTATCACTTTTTGATTTTGATTTGTGTAATATAGAGTACGTCCATCTTCAGGGAGGGCAGCAGGTAAATTAACTGCCCTAGCGAAAGAGTTAGCCCCGGCGTCGCCTCTGACGAAGGACTTTTGCTCGAAATGTGAGCTTTTCCAAACTAACGGACGACGAAATTCGCTACGGCGGTTATAATTTTCATTTTGCCAACCTCAAGCTTATAACTAAGTGTAACAAAACTCTTTCTTTAGTATCTAAGCACTTTGCTCTGATATATCCCAATGACTCTCATACAATAAGATGCTCAAGCAAGAATCAACTCACGAGTCGTCGCCACTGCAGCTCGAATTGAACTCAACCATGGTGAAGTGTGCCCAACAATTATGCCATTCATGAGCTCGCGTTGGATACAAAGTGATAAATAAAACAAAAAAAAGGAGCGCGTAAGCACCGAGTTTGTTATGATCACTCCGTATCCAACAAGGGCGAGTGAAATTAATTGTTTCATTAAGGGCCCATTAACCGATTTATGCGCGCGTTCGCGCGCGTTGCTAAGGAGGTAAAATTTCACTTCCGGTTACTTACGTCAGCCTGAGCGCGGAAAATAAAAACAATTCAATAACTTCCAAATTCGCTCACATTTTAGATGTTTTTCTTTGTGTTTCACAAAATGCAAAGTAAAAAAAGTAGAGGCCAAGACAAAATAAGAGAAAGACAGAAAAACAAGAGCAATAGAAAGAGAAAAACTAACTCCGTGTGGCTTTGTCTGATCTTACCGAAGTCCGCTGGTAGTGTAAATTGCGCACGCGCCGATAGGGTAACTTCCAAAAGATATCGAGCGCACTTCCGGTTTCTTCAAATGCTAAAGGAAACGCGCTTTTTCATTAAATCCAGCCTTTTTTTGACGGATTTCGATTAAAACCAACGTTGGAAACATAGCCATGCATTCCTTTTTCGAAATTATGCTTTTTTCAGAAAATTACAAACTTATTAATATTTTGAAATTCTCTCAAAATCTTACCTTTTAGAAATGAAACAAAATCTATGCATAGTGTAATGAGGATTTCAATTAAAGTATTAAATTAATGAAAAAAATCCCGATAAAGTAATTTGCCTGGGAGCCTTTGCGTTTTTTCAGTATTAGTCACATGATCGTGGGCGTGGCCTGATGACGTCATCACTAGTGTTTCTGATCATGAAAAAGTTAAAACACATGAAATAACTCTGAACTAACTAAAAATGATGAGGTTATATGAGAATAAATTTTCCTTAGCAACGGCTTGAAAAGATCGGTTAATGGGCCCTTAAATTCTTGTTAAAATTACAAATCGCCTAAATGATGTAGACATTCTAGTGTGATCTACCCGAAGAAATTGCATGAAAAGGCGGGAAAATTTTTGGCGCGGGGTGGCGCTGCGTTCACTGAAGGAAAGGCTACATGAGTTTAGTTTTTGGGATATTGCTCAGCTTCTTCAGCATACAAAAAATTTGCGCAGTTTAGCTCGTTTAACGCTGTCAGTCGACAGTAAGGGAACTCGGCTTAAATAAACCACTATAATAATTGTTTCTAAACGAGATTCAGCGAAGCAATAAAAAAGGTTCAAATGCATTTATCCTACGCTGAAAGCCTAATGATAGCTAGAATCATTGAGCGCTTAATAATTTTTTGGGAGACGAAGTTAAGGAAATGCATGTTTTTCCTCTGAGGGTAATAGGTGGCGTTCAAGGTAGCCTGCCACAAGACTCATTAGATAAAAGTTTAGGACAGGATGACACCAAGTCAACCACTGATGAAAGCGACAGAAGCTCGGCGAGGGATTAGGCCGTCAATAAGTTTAATAAAAGCCATCTGGAGCGGCCATCACCGTCTACTCGGAAAGTGTGCCAAACAGCCTTGGTCGAAACAAAACCAGTCGGATTTCTTTGAAATTGAGGTTGCCAGAACTATGAGAAATATAAATTAGGCGTTGCATGACGAAAAGAAAAGAAGAGAAGATGATGAAGATAGCTTGTTCTATTTAAGCCTGCTGATGCAGAAGTTTAAAAGAATCCACATAGATACAAGTCTACACTACAGTTGAATGTTTTGAAAGTGTTCAATGAAATGGAGTGGTCACTTGAACACCAGGCAGGCAGTGGGGTACAGCAGATGGCAGGGCCTCAAAATCAGTCCACACCACTTACCCCACTGAGCCTCTCAGGTATCACTAGCAATAGCAACATTACCCTAAGTAGAAATATTTGTGGTTTACTGAATATGGTGGTGAACTGAAGGTTGCCCTTCAGTTGTTTACTTGTTCACGTTTGATAGTGTGCAAACAGTTATTTAACATATTGTTCCTGTGTTGAACAACAAGCTTATTTGACAGATATGTTGCGTTGATACATTTTTTAAAATTTACCATGCTCGCCCATGGCAAATCCTGAACAGTCAGTACATTGCTTGGGTTTAAAGGGACACAGTCAGTTTTGGGACCGCGCTGACCTTGACACTAGTTTTCTCGCTTTGAAAAAAGTTCATTCACCTCAACCTGAAATCGAAGTACATCTAGAAATCCGCTTCAATCTTCGCTGTGTTAAAGTAGGTATCTTTTAATGCCATCCAAATAGCAGCACAGGTCTCTTTGATTATTGCACATACTGTGCTTCGGCCTACCCTGAAGTTGACGGATTGAGACTGTTGTGAATCTCCAGTAGCCAGGGTGATATAGGATCTCTGCTTCGGCATCATCAGGGTAGTGGAATGCAGGATTGCAAAAGCAAACCAGTATAGGGGGTCTCCCAGGGGGATAGCAGTGATGAATCCAGACCTTGTGCTAAAAGTATTGGGCACGGTTTTTTTTTTGCTTGCCCGGCCGGCATTTCTTCCTTCTGCGATTTTGTTTTTACCCCAAATAATAGGGGGTGGGGGGGGGGGGGGGGGAACCCCCGGGGCCC
>Ga0126339_10003192_pt1 | contig 11890 bp, 4 predicted proteins | sample OrbTmetagenome_2_FD_92532 | JGI IMG/M metagenome (GOLD analysis project Ga0126339, IMG submission 92532) | Coral microbial communities from Petempiche,Puerto Morelos, Mexico - Orbicella T R C metagenome | ecosystem: Host-associated > Invertebrates > Cnidaria > Coral | place: Petempiche,Puerto...
ACTGACTGACTGACTGACTGACTGACTGACTGACTGACTGACTGACTGACTGATTGACTGACTGACACAGACTGTTTAAATAACTGATCGACTGTGTGAATGACTGACTGAGCTTTCTATCTCAGTAAGTAACTCTAAATGACTGACTGACTGACTGACTGACTAACGGACTGACTGTTTGACCCTCTGACCGTCTGTCTGACTGACTGATCTGCCAAATGACTCACTGACAGACTGGCTTGCTGGAGGACTGGCTAACCAACCGACTGGTTATGATGGACGGACAGAGAGATGGGCAGACAGATTGACTGTCTGCCTGACTATCATCTCATTTGTAACAACCTCATTTATATAAGTTGTATACCTTTGGTGGCTCATTCTTGTGCCTGCTCATAGTTGAATCCTGCACACGAGCCTGAGCCTTCATCATCCTTGGACTGGTGTACCTGGTGTAATGTGGTAATCTTCCTGTTATGTCATCCTGTCTCTTTGTGGTTTCTGGTTTGATGGTAACATTTCTTACAGCATCCTGCACAACAAAGCTTGATGCTACTTTCTGCTCAGCAAGAGTAGTTTTTGCAAAACTATTATTTTGGCTGGATTCTGTTTCCTTGTCACCATGCTGTTTTGATTTCTGAAAAAAAAAGCAACAATTTGCCAGAATTAATTTAAAAGAGAAAGATAAATTATAGTCTCTACAACTCCATTGCTGGCAAAACAAAATCACTTTGTGAAAAAACAATAATACAGAGGGTTTTCTGGGTTCCGCCTAGTTCACACTAGCGACATAACGACATAAAAATAACGACCTAAAGAAGACGTTATGTTGTTATGTTTGCATTGTGGACATCCTGACGTTTTGACATAACAGCAAAATAACAGCATAAGAAAACAACTGATCTTTTACTTATGTCTTTATGTTGATGTTAAGATTACCAACATTAAGCGATTATGTCATTGTGTCATTATTTTGTTATGTTGTTATGTCACTAATGTGAGCCAGGCCTTAACTTTATCATTTGGGTAATTATACCTAACTAATTAAGTGTATATAGAAATCTAATATAATCCCTGAAACTAACACCATAAATGCAGTGCATCAGTTCCGAGATTAAGCATTGATCTAAAGCATTTTGTACTGGTTCAGAAACCGATGACAACACATACATTTCTGTTCTTCTTTTTCCTTGCGTTCCTCTTGTTAGCACTGCTTTCTGTGGGTTCTCTAACATCTTTCTTTCTATCGGCAACTCCATGCTGACTACAACTGAGATGAAAGACAAGCATTAATAATCACATGGAATCCATGGCCAATAAATATATTACTGCACAGTACCTTTTCTGCTGATGAAGTTCTTTTGTTTTAGCATCTTTTGTAGAAGCCTGAGAAATTAAAAAAGAAGAGAAAAAAAGATCATTACAGATCTAGGAACCCTTTCTATTCAGTTAGAAGCCCAAGATATATGTACTAATTGTTACTCTCTTATTAATCATTGTATGTTTCCTTTCTATGCAAGTTCCGAGAACTTGCCTGTCTATCAGGGATTTTTTCCTGGCCTAGTCAGTGCCTGGGTTAGTGTATCTTACAAAAAAATGCAATCTATTTTCTTCTTGGTGGTGTTTTTATCTTTTTTTTCAAAGAGATGGCACATGTTACTGCAGATTGTTACCTTTTTCTCTTGTAACTTTGGATTTGTTTGGCTAATTTGAGCTGCCATTTCAGATATTTCCTGTAAGCAATTAAAATAAACTGACCATTAGATGATTCTATTTATTTTATAGATCAGTGCATTTACATTTGATCCATTAAATAAATGCATTTGACAAATGAGAGGTGATGCAGTGAAAAGGAAAAATTAAAGCAGGAGTTGCATTTCATTTAGAACCCACCTTTTCTCGTTTCCACTGCTCCACTTTCAGCTGCTTATTACTCTTTAACTTTGGCTAAAAGGAAAGAATAAAAAGCAGTTAGTAACCAGTGGCATTTCCAATAGATCGTTCCTCACCGATAATTAGGTCTTTCTTGTGCCTTTACACTTATTTACAACCAGTAGTAGCTTTGCTTCTCATGATGAAACACTTCAACGCACACTAACCACCTGAACCATACTGAGGTGAGGCACATTCCCTGCTTACTAGCCTCTCAGTTCATAACATGAAGAGAGTATTCCTGCCCCTACTGGATGAAATGTTGTTTATTTCAGGCTACAACCCAGTATCTAATTAGGCTCTGCATTCCTCAGTAACTTCCTGAGATACCCATTTACAGGTATAAACAGTATGGCTTTTAATTGCCAAGATCAGTATGGCTTTTAATCTCCATCCTTGGAGACCCAGGAACAGTTAGTTGGGGGGGGAGGGGGGGTGCAAGGGGGAGAGTCTAAACGGGCAAGAAAAAAATTCAGCAAAGAAAAGTCAAGAACATTGTATATCTAACTTCCAGTGCACCTCTAACAAAACTCCTCCCCCTCATGGTAAGCACTTAAACACTTTTGTTAGTGACTAAAATCCAATTTCTTCCTGAAGTCTGCACCTTATACAAATAATAAAACTGACCACCACAGGAAAATCCAGCTACTGATTAAATAACAAATTCTCCCCAAACTGCTATAAGAATAAAATACACAATACAAGGGGAAGAAACATTATTTTGCACATTGACACATGCATCAGACTTCTTTGTTTAATAGTTAATGACACCTAACCTACAGAAGTACAAAACAGTCTACAAATATATTTGGTGAGATTATTTTTGATAATTTTGGAGACCATGTTAAATTCTCCTTTTTCTTACCTTATGTCCTTTAGTGGCTTTTTGTTCAGTTTTGATGTTTGACTGGTTTCTCTCCTTTTCAAAGAAAATTTAATTTTTATTGTCAGCAAATAAACAAAAAACTCCATTTGGCGTAAAATTTGCACAGCAAATATTTTCCACAAAGCCTAAACTTTTTTTAGCTTTTCTGTTTTTGAGATTTTTACCTCTCAGAATAGGATAAACATCTGCACATGGTTATGACGTAAAATCAAATATGCCACCATGGTTGACATTATCTAAATGTAATATAACAGTTATTTTGCTGCTTCCTGTCTTTAACGTGGCCGAACACAGTTTTCAAGTGCCTATGCCTAGTTCACCATTACTTTTAAACTATTTTCGCTTTGGCACCTGTTTTTTTTGCAAGAGTCAAGGTTAACCACGAAAAGGTTTATTCTCGCATTTTGGCTAAGTGTGTGCTGTTGCCATGGCAATGGGGCTGGTTCAAAACAAGGCTTAAAAATGGTTTTTGTTTATTTAAAAACAATCCAGTCATTAGATTTTTTTCATCATTTGCCTGCTAAAAATTGCCATTAAATCCCTTCTGTCAACACTGTTCTAATAAAATTTTGACATAGGCGATTTCGTAATTCACCGTAAATCGTTTTCACTGCATGTTCTGTATTATTAAAAATTCCCTTTGTCAAAATTCAGATTTTTTGTCATGGCTCATTCACGTGGTTTCTGAACTATTTTTTTGCCAAATTTCTTGAAATTATAACGACTGGATCGTTAGATATCAGCAAGTTTCTGCAAAAGCAATCGGTCTCAATTTTTCGAGAAACTGCGCATGCGCTGCATTTAACTGGGTTCTTTTGGTAACAAAGAAAAAGCTGTGAATTGCTGGGTTCTTTGCATCGTTACCTTTTCTAACATATCCTTGTAGTAAAAGACTAAAGCCATCAATACGCAGCGTTCAATTATAGAGAAAAATAGCACAGATAGTGCGGGTGTTGAGTAAATAAAATGATTGCTCTATTGACGGCATGTTTGTTTTATGCAATCCTTGTGAGCACGCTGAATTGCATCAGCAAAAGCACACACGAAAACTGTGTTCGGCCACCTTAAGTTGCATAGTAGATAAGTTCAGCAGTCTTTAGAATTTATAATCAAACTGTTAAACCATGCCATAGAAAATACACCCAATCAGAATACATGGAAGCCTTTGTATAATCGACAACATTATGTACATCCAACCTTCCCACTGTTCGCTACGCATATTTCGCATTGATTGTGTTGGCTACTGTATTTTCTATGGTGTGGTATAAAATAGTTATGCAACAGATTCAAGTGGTACACCATGGAATATTCCACTTTTCACTTGTATTTTATTGGTATAACATGAAGAAACAAGTGACTTGAGCAATATTCCATGGTAGACCACAAGAAAGTGTTGCATAACTGCTATAAACACAGTGGTGTAATCAATCAGCCTACTTTTAGTCATGAAATTTCTTTACTCCATGTAGCCTTTATAACTAAATATATAATTCACTATTGAGAGAGAAAGTTCTAGTTTCTCTAAAATTTACTGTTCTCAAGGTTGACAAGCTTACATCGCAAAATTTCTTTTTATTTGCTTCTCTCTGTTCCTTGAGATTTGCAAAGCATGTGAACTGTGCCATCTAGGTAAAGATAAATAACAAACTATGAACAAGTATTGACAAAAATGTCAAGAAAATAGCAAGACTAACATTTATGAATTGAGTTTACAGTAACCTTAAGAAAGGACTTATTTCTGTCAGAATGTAAATTAAAAAACTTTGGCTAAAGTAGATTATTTTGTGTCACTAAATAAATATAGCTGTAAATATTATTGTCAGTTCTCTCAAAGTTTCTTCATGATGTATGACAAAACTCCTGAGATCTACAGTGAATGCTTTATCTAACTAGCTAATATTTTTGAAAATTTAAAGAACAAAGTGAGAAGGAGGTTTTAATGCACCATATCTACAAGAAATGTATGTAATCAAAAGAACTTATGAACTTGAGACCAAGCCTGGTTAAGTCTGATCAGAATACACACCTCTTCTTCTGTAAATTTGTACTGTTCTTCTTGCTCCTGCAATTTAATACAACAAATATTATTGTTTATTCCAGAAGATTATTGATAATATTCACCATTGATAACATAGTGTCACTTGCAGCAAGTGTAAGATTTACTTGCCTAACTTTCATTGTTACTAGTTTGTTGCTAAATACACTATTCCAACAGGGCTATTTTAAACTACTTTATAATCATTAATTTTGCAATGTGTAGTTCCAGAAAATGTCCATACCTCCCCCATGGAAGGGATTTTTTCTAACACCTCCCCACCCCTCTGGAAATTCCAGTTAAGCTTCATACATTTCTTTAAATTTTTGGTCTTCCAGAACCCCACACCCCCCAGGAAATTCCAATCCCTTCTGTTGGGGGGAGTAAAATTGGATATTTTCTGGAACTGCACAATGCACAATTTACTAATTAAAAGACGTCTTAAAACAAAACATCAAGAGTTTAATTTTACACAGTATACCTTTGCCAGGGAGGCCAGAAAATCATCATCCTCCTGTTCCCCCGCTCTACACAGAAAGCCACAATGATAAAGTAATCTTAATGAGCGTCTTACAAAAGACTGATTCAGAAATAATTTGATTAGTAATTGTAAAACAACATGAAGTTTTCCATCCAGCAGTGTCCCAAGGAGTAACTTCAGACCACAACATTTGGTTTGTGGTCAATGTTACACATAGACATAGACATGGACAGTTTATTTTAATTGGACAACACACTTAGCTGTGGTAAAGGTGCATCCCATAGACAAAAATGACAAAGTGAAAATGTGTGTGCAATTGGTCATAAATATTAAACTAGACTATCTTTATTTAGTATAAATCTACTAGCGTTCAATCACAAATGCCGTTCTCTGATTGGCTACGCTACTCACTCTCTATTCTGTGATAGATAGTGAGTAGCGTAGCAGTGCGCCCTTGCTAACAAGATAACAGCTGCTTCTTGGTGTTTTCAAAGTGTCTGTAAAGAGGATTTCGACAAAGTTTTGAACGACTAATAGATTTATATTAAAACAATTAGATTATTCGCTCTCGATTTCTATGCATGATAGTTGACTCAGGCTGTGCCCTAGTCAACAATCACGCGATAGAAATCTCGAGCTCATAATCTAATTGTTTAATATTACTAGTGTAATGTTAGTAACTGTTAACAGGTCTCTCTAAAGGGTTTTCACCAAAATAGACAACTTGGGGGATATCCACTTTAATTAGCTATTTTTCTAACTCCTTGAAAACTGATATTTTAAAAGAGATCAATAGCCTATGTGGAACAAGACAAATAAACTGGCATTTATATTAATAATATAACTTTGTAACTATGTTATTTTTTTTTAATTCAGCATTCATGAATTAATAATAATACATGTAATCTATTTATTAATATTATTTTACAAGAAATAAAAAATAGTCTATGCCATAACATAGTGTACCTTCCACATCTGCTGCACCTGCAACGGACTGAAACAGAGAAAAGAAACAAAATAAACTTACTGATGAAAGAAATGGTATGTGCATTTGTCTGGATGCATCTTTATCAATTTTGCAAATTATGCAATACATGAAAAACTGTCCATTTTCTAAACTTCTAAGGTTGCCAACATGCCCCTTACTATAACTACTGGCCTATAAACATGTTATATCATCAGATCTATCAAATCTTAGAAGAATGAAAACTGTAGGAAAATGAATGAAAAATTGCATTACAGACCCACCCAACAATGTTTTAAACTTTTCCTGATTTTGTTGCAAAAGCTCAATGTAGTCTTTTAACCAGACTACAAGACTGTTATACTCAATAAATTACTGTATGAACACTGTATTGAGAAATTTTACCTCTTGCCAAGATCTCATCTCTAAACAAAAAGAAGAAAAACTGAAATAAAAAAAAAATTAGGGTGGAAATTAATACTGCACTCTCTTAACCTTAGACTGTAAGATAAAAATGATAACAGTATGAATATTCATGCATATGTAGCCTATGTTGATTAAACACATTTACAATCAAAATGTTTCACCTACACTTACATGGGTTAGGTTCAAGATTACAAAATCTTCCTCACTTTGTACTCTATAGAATACTTGGACCATGTGTACTAAAGGCATCTGCTGTCAAGTATCAATTGATACCCTTGATCAACCCTTGATCAACACTTGATCGACATCTCGATTGGCACTTGATGGACATTCGATCGACAACCAGACGATAGTCAGCCAAATGTCAACCAACTCATATGTATCGAACAACACTCAATGGTATGTCTGCGAAAATTAGTCAACTCTTGACTGACTGTCAACCAAGATGTTGATTGAGTGTTGATTGAGTGTCAATTGAGGTGTCGACTGAGCATCAATCGAGTATTGATAGAGGGTATTGATCAAGGGTAACAATCAAGGATATCGACTGATACTCAACAGCGAATGTCTTTAGTACACATGATTCAATTACTGTACATTGTAGTGGAATATTACAGAATGCTTAATTAATTAATTAATTAATAAGGATTTTAGCAAGTTTTTGTGCTCTATATAAACATTAACAAGGGCTGTTTCTATTTTTAACATACATCTCTCCATATATCCATGTCATCATCATCATAATTATTGTCATCACTATCTTCTTCGCCTGAAAGAAATAGATCCATCAGAAACATCAAGGAGCAACTTAAAATTCTACAGACGGCCAGATCGTCACATATAATTGTTTCTTTACACTACCCCACAAGCTGTCAGCTTATATACCCATCCTGTTTACAAAAAAGGTTAATATCTAATAGTCTATCTACATGCACAATAATAATATTTATAACATACACCTAAATAATGATTGAAAATATTTATACAGGGTAACCCAGTAAAACGAAACAAAGACGAAATAAATATATCAAAACACAGGCACACTGTGCTTGCAGGTAGAAAAAAAACATATTAAACAGCACATGACAATCATCTAACGTTTCCCATTGAACCAGCTGCTCATCCAGTCATAAGAAATTGAAAAACGAGACCAGCTTGCAGCAACTTGTGTTGGACAGTCAAAGAGTGAAAAGTTATGTCCTGAAAGTCTTGAATTTAAATTCAACCTAAATCAAACTGGACACAAGTAATGCAGTTCAACACAAGAGCACGTACAAATGAAGCAGCAAGTCTTCAACATAAGCTGGTGACTTGTAGCCCTGTTTTGTTAAGGCTTTTGCTGGTTTTTATGTTACATGTACATCATTTTATATGAAAAGTTCTTTCCTGGGTATCACTTCCCATTACCTGTTAGTCTTCGATATGCATGACCTAGCTCTTGGAATTTTTGTGTTGACAATGGGTCATCAGGATTCTGTCATATACAAAATAAACATTGGGTAAATTAACACGTCAACGTCCACACTTGAATAATAAACAGGAAGTATAATTTATACAACCTTAATAAAAAAAGGAACATATCCAGTTAGTAGTAAAAGACCTAGCTTGCCACAAGTCTTTTGCAGCTCAGTGACCCAGTTTGACTCACCATAGTTAATAGAGGGGAATGGTTACCGGTTTGAAGCCCAGCAAACATCAGAGGGGCAAACAAAGATGCCAAGATTTATGTTGAAGGGTCCACGACCATGCACAATCTTTTGTTTTGCGTTCATGGCTATGCATGAATTACGTAACTAATTGTTTCTATTGGTTATTCCCTCAGTGTGAAGTAAACAACTATAATTGTGTTTTGTGCACGGTCACAGCCAAAAAAGAGAACAAAAACATACAACAAAGAACTTTGTCTGGTTTCATTACCATTCCCCTCTGTAAACTATGGACTCACTAACAAGCAAAACCTTTTAACGTTCAGCAATAGGTACCTTATCAGGATGACACTGCAGGGCCTTTTTGCGGTAAGCACTCTTGATTTCATCTGAAATGAAAAAAAAAAAAAGGATCTTCCAGTTTAGCTGTGTCAGATGCAACATATAGAGTTACTGAAGTATCTTGTTTGATAACTGGACTACCGGTTTACTAGTGGATGATGGATTATCCATCCTTTCAACAACCTGGGCGTGTACCTTTGACATCTCCTTACAAGGTAACCCCCGTGTATGATGTGTTAAACATTGTAATCCATCAAATATTTTCGCTTACATGCAATTGGTCTGAAAAGGTATGTGACCGAAGTTTCAAATCCTGCACCTTGCAAAAAATATTTGAAGGATATAAACCACAATGGCCCTCATTTGACTTTAAAAATAAGCTCCGATGTTTATCTTTGGACTATATCTGTTCCATGTATGTTGCAGTTTTCCTCTAGCTTTACTCTCAGAAACTGTTCGCTACTCGGAACAGATAACATCCGCAGACAAATAACTGAACATATTTTCAAACCAGATGGAGGGTAATATTTATTTATGCTACAGGAAAAACTTCATTCTTTGAACTTGCTCCATACCCCAAGTATTTATATACAATATGGAGGGGATTAAATTTTCTCAAGCCAAACTCTACATTTGCTTTGAAGCTGTTCTTTTCAGCTGGCAGACCAACTTGTTTCAAAAGAATGGGGTTGTTCCTAAATGCCTTTGAGTTTCTGCACCATCTTAATTACCCCACCTCAAAAAGGCAATACCCAGGATGTGCCAGGATAATGTCATTGTTTCTATTTGATTGATTTTATTGGTCATGTTTATGACAAATCCTCTACACCACGGGCAAAACAATTTAAAAATGAAAAACACCACGGTATTCAAGAAATGTTTTGGCCATTTTGGCAAAATCTACTGAAGTTATACACCTTACTGAAGCTTCTGTTAAAAAGTTACGTGCCAGCCAATCTGAAAGTTTATATATCATCACAAACATAATCAAAGTCTGAATGAAACAATCACATCTATTGAAAACAGCCACTTACACAACTTCATAAGGGGTTTTAGATGGGCTTACAAACAGGGGGGCCTACATCCAAGAGGGCTTAATAAAAAAACATTTCAAAATGAGCTATATCTGCACTTGTTGATTGAAACAGGTTTCCATTTACTGGTAATTAAGCTTTCAAACATCATAATAAAACGAATTCAAAATGAGGAAAGCTAGATTGAGGCTTATATCCGGGAGCTAAAAACCGGAAGAAGTTTTTACTGGTAGATGGGCATATAACCAGCGGGCTTATAAGCGGGGGAAAGGGACTTTATATCCGAGGACTTATAACCAGAAAAACTTTTTACTAGTAGATGGGCATATAACCGGCTGGGTTCTCAGCGGGGTGGCTAATAAGCGGCAGTTTAGGGGAGCCATAGTTGATATAACTCAGACTCTTTACGTACATAAGTCCTCTGCGCTCAAATTCGACAACTTCGGGTGTTTTTACGTAATTATTCCCAACTAGCTATGTCTTTTCAGGCTTGAGATGACGCAACGTTTACATTGAAACTCTACATTGCTCGGATTGGTTTAAATACCGATTGAATGAATCTATAAAGTTTTTTTTAAGAACATTAAGCTTATATCAGCAACAAAAAATAGTTTCCCATAACTTTTGAAGAGTTATTGTTTTTTGATCTGGGAGGTTTTGACAACTGGAAAACAAGAGATAGTTTAGTACAACGCAGTTTTGACATGTTTCCTCAAGCACATTACATCTACACAGTTTTGTCTCGAGGCTCTTGCAACTATTTTCTACTACGAGGTCACGAATAACTGGTTCTTGATTGATAATATTTAACTATTACTGTAAAAACTGAAGTAATTCACTCAGAAAATAAAATTTGAGATGAGTTTGATTGATAAGCTTGCGAACGAAAAGAGAGTGCGAATGCGAAATCCTTCACGGAAGCTAAGACGGCCGGTAAACCACGCAATTCTTTACTAAATACCTTCTTTCGCGCCATATTCCAAGCCAAGGATCTCGTAGCACTCTTCTAAAGTTTTCCCCATGGCTTAAGGAACGCGACAATTTCAAAAAGGTCTTGATTTCTCGGACATAACCTCCACGAAGCCGGCATCTGTGAATATTCACACAGTTGTTTGGCGTGAGGATTCCCGCCGAATGCCTCGATTCCGTGTAATCTCCCCTTCTGACGGGGAAGGGCTGGTACAAAAATCTTGAGCGTGATAGGAAGTTAATTTTTTGGGTGCGGATCTTTCTGGGGAAATCAAAGTTTATCGATATCAGAGCACATTTCCCGTGTTTGCACGACCTCATCTAAACACATGAGCGGTTGGGATTATTCTCGAAAGCAAGGCAAACCCTCGACTAGGGCGCGACTGCGTCTCGTCTCGGGTTTGCACAACTCTCTCAGATTCTCCAAACTTCTCCAGGTCCCCCTCGTGTTTAGAGGCCTTTGTAAACACAGGAAAAGTGCACTATTGCATAAAATGTAACCGCGCCGCGCAATAACTCCTAAAAAGCTGACTTGACATCTCGTACTGTTGCAGACCTTTGCAGTTTTGGCCTATATAGCTTTGCAGCTCGGCTTTGCACGCGCAAGAAAGCGTAGTTTAGTGACACAGGATGGCGCTTCTTGACTCTGTAGAGCCGCTCCTTGAGCACTGGCAGACGATTTTGATTGCCTCGGTCATTTTACTTGCTGTTTACTTTCGCGGGATCGCTCCGTACCAGACGCTGCGAGCTGTTTATCACAAGGGGCCTACACCTCTTCCATTTATCGGACATCTAGTGGATGTCATGAAGCACAAGGGCCAAATTCATCTGCAAATGGATGAATATTACAGAAAATACGGCCAGGTTTATTCCATGTTGATCTTTGGCAGTATACCTTGCATAGTCATCGGTGATCCGGAGATGATAAAGGATATACTGGTTAAAGAATCAGCTTCTTTCTACGATCGTCCTGTAAGTAAGATCAATTAGTATTTCCGTGTAGCCTCGTACTTTATTTGAAGACTTTGCACCGATCCCCGTTATAATTTACTACCGTTATCAAGCGTCTCTCTTCCCGTAAATTGTTATCAATATGACCGTCTTGATAGATGTTGGGGAGCATGTACATTGTAGGGTGTGGTGTACTGTCGAGTAGCTGACATCTGAAAGTTGATGAG
>Ga0126339_10003193_pt1 | contig 11890 bp, 5 predicted proteins | sample OrbTmetagenome_2_FD_92532 | JGI IMG/M metagenome (GOLD analysis project Ga0126339, IMG submission 92532) | Coral microbial communities from Petempiche,Puerto Morelos, Mexico - Orbicella T R C metagenome | ecosystem: Host-associated > Invertebrates > Cnidaria > Coral | place: Petempiche,Puerto...
AATTTGCATTCAAATCGTTCATACTGCGTGTTTTCTTACGTTTCATATTGTAGCTTTTGTATCAAAATATTGTATTATTACTGTGAAACTCAGAAAACCGTGGATACCAGAAATATTTAAGGATTGTTATTGTGTAGCAAGGAAAAAGCCAATTAAGCGTGAGAAAATTAAACCGCAAACACCAGCGGTAATGGGCCACGTTCGCTATATCGATGTTATTGATATATCGAACGTGACCTATTGGTTGTGGTTTTGAGGTTTTCTCGCGTTTCCTGAACTTTATTGTGATTGGTTCAGTACCAAATTAATCTTTTGGAATCAAATCCAAATTTTCACGGTTTTCCGAGTCTCACGGTAACAAAAAAGCGATTGCATAAATTTTAAATCCACTGTCCAAATTCCTGAGTCCTCACAATTCCAAATTTTATGGCGAGGCGACCATTTCCGGTCCGGGATCATTTCCGGTCCCGGAATCATCTGCGGTACTATTTGGGGATCATTTGCGGGGCTGTACAGCAGACCTTTTCTGAGGGTGCCGCAGTTATCGGGTTTGAGCCTCACTTCCACTCCGATCAAAATTCGCTACTTTATGGACTTGATGGGTCTGGAGGATATAGTGTTTTATTTTTACAGTGTGTCTCAAAATTTAAAAAAAAAAAAAACTGAGCATGACGGAATAGGAGTTAATGTCTGGAGCTGGCGTTTTGAGGACACCAACTAGCTAAGTTGCGCGTAGTACCTTTCCAAGCTATTCCCAGCATCCCTTGTATCTTTTGCGCCAGAAATAAAGGTCAGCGGTGCATAGAGTGAAATCAAGATGGCGGCTGAAGCGAAGGTAATACATGTGCAGCTGTTTTTCCAAAACCTTGTTTCTTCTGTATAGAAAAGTTTCATCATTTAGTGAAATCTTTCAAACAGGAAATAACAGTTCTAAAGAAAGGTAGGGATGAAGAATCAGTGGACAAAACTGTGCTACAGAAATATCATCGAGGTAGACAAAATAGGTTTAAGGTAAGCTCATGCTTCCTAAAATTCCACGGGAATTGTTGTTGTTTAGCTTACGTGCCGTTGCCCCACATGTTTTAATCGATTTCTCGTCCATCAGAATTTAAGAGACAAGAAACTGCGAGGGAAACTCAGGTCGTACGAGTCACAGTATCAACAAGCTGCGGTACAGGCCGCTAAATCTGAGCTACTTCTGACCGAGGAACCAGGGTAAAGAATTATCAGAGTACAAGATATTTTCTAACTTCTATACCGCTGAAATAAACTTTATAGAGTCAGGGAAGAATGCAAATGAACTTGTTTTCATTTACTTTGCGTGGAATTGAAAGGAGCCACGATTCGGAAATCAGTGAACTAAAGCTCACTGCCAAATGGTTTCCTTTAATATTTAAGCTCATTTGTTAGAAAGACAAAGTACAGCTGAAGTGAAATCTGTTCTAGCAATCAATTAAGCCTTAATTATAAGTGGTTAAATTCTAATTCCCCGTAACAGTTTCCATATATTTTGAAGCAGACTGGTGACAAAACTACCATAATATTCCAGTAATAAGACCTAAGCTCTCTTTTTTTTTTTTTAGCACAGAAGGCATTTTAGGCCAGGGTCATTTTCTGAGGGGTTCATTATTGAGAGGAATTTTGTATTTTAAAAATGGTTAACCTGTTTTGTTTTTAACGGATTTTGCACCTGAAATCTTACAGGTTCACATAACTTCTGAGTTAGAATACCTTGTAGTAAAACTCTATGGATAATGATTGAAGCAACACTTACTCCATATTGTTCCTCAAAAGAACATCTCTGAACATGTCATACCAAATAAGATGTAAAACAATGGTTGTTATGATGTTAAGGAATTATTTCACTCCTTTATCTCTTTATCTAAAATATGTTTCTAGATTATTCAGGGGGCTTTGTAACACAGGTTTATTTTTGCATCTGATATTTGTGACCTTATTATCAGGGGTTGAGGAGAGTTAAAGAAGGAGGAAATTAAGAGATATTTTAATTTTGGGACTTATAACTTTGCTTTATACTGCACTTGATATATGACTATATGCCCTTCACGAGTTAAACATAATTATTATTTGGCAATGTTTGTGTTTTATTTGGCAGGTATTTAGAAGCTGAAGGTCTAGAGAAAACCTTTAAATTCAAGCAAAAGAATATTGCAGAAGTTGTTGATGTTACAAGTGCTAGAAAGGTTATTTTGTTGTGTATGTTATAACCTAGGATAGGGAGGTGGTAAGGGGTTGGGAGGGGTGGGAAGATTCTGAAGGAAAAATGCAACTGTACAGGAAGGGGTACAGGATTTGTTTGGGTACATATTGTTAAGTAGGAGAAATATAATATTATTGTATTTGTCATGTTCTACTATCTACATAACTCACTGTTATGGAAGTTAAATTACAGGTCAATAATATAATTTATTGGCAAGGTTTAAGCTTTGCTTAAACCTGATTGGTTCTTGGGTACTAAACATTTTCTGTTATAATGTGCTCAAAAAGTAACATTGGAAACTTAATGCAAATGATACACTAATAAGCTGTTAACTGTTATTAAGTACTATCATATTGTATGACTAAAAAGTTGTTCTAATTTTCTTACTTTCAGTATTTTGAGCTAAAGCTTGACAAGTTTGGACCCTATCATATAAATTACACACGTAATGGAAGGTAAGCCAACCTTATATAATTAAAACGGTTACTGAGTAATTTCTTAAACTTGAGTAGTAGCAGTGCAACTAGTCATTTCTGCTTCAGAAATTGTGATCTAAGTTTTGGGGGGTGTGGGACACTTTATTCCAAGAGAAGACTTTGCTATCATTCTCTCCATCATTATTTGATTTGGTTTTACATTACTATGCTTAGTGATTGGTTCGAAAAATTGCACCACTTACGCATCCAGTGAGATACAAAACCAGAAGCAAGCATGACTTGTCTGCACACATTTTCCGGCACTTCTTGACGGCTACATCTCTGTGCTGCAAGTTTTGATTGGTTCTCTAGATTCTCTGTCTCCTTTGTGGTTGGCCAGAGCAGGTTCTGGTTTTCTCACACCCAAATGAACACCACTGCAGCTCAGAAGATCAATACTACTAGCTAAACTTGTAACTGGATGAATGTAATATTTGATTCTTTACATGATGAAGCACATTTCTTTGGACAGATTTCTTCTTATTGGTGGGAAGAAGGGCCATCTGGCCACAATGGACTGGCAAAATAAGAAACTGGGCTGTGAAGTTCATGTACTGGAGACAGTCAGAGATGTTAGGTACAGGTTACATGTTTCTCGTAAGATATTTGTGTAGTTTAGGTGTGTCCTGGACACTAGTCTCAATAGTGATGTCCAAACCTCATGGTTGTGGAAAACATAATAAATTAGTTATTATCAAAAGGAATTCCTTCTCAATAAGTGATTATACATGTACACCTCAGTGTTTCCTTCTTCAGTAAAACCTTGGCCAGTTCAAACATGTTATTAATAGCAACAGTTTCTGGATTTGTGTGAAAAAGGACCGAGTTAAAAAAATGCACTGTCAAACCTCTAGTTTTGGACAGTTTCCATTAGCACATCACTTGAAATATAGAGATTGGTCCCAGCCACTCACCAGTTGCTACAACCACATCTTCCTATAAGCCTAGGGTACAATACTCGCAAGCAGCCCCTACATGTTGTCAAAATGTAAAATGATGAAATAAATCCCTAAGTTAATGAAGATCATCCATAAGAAGAAAAAGACTAGTTGGGAATCTCTTAACTTCCAGTTTTTAAAATTGTTTTGTCTCAATAATTTAATTTCAAAAATTATCGCTATTAATTTTCTTTTATCGATGGTGCCAGTGCAATTTTGTAAGTCAATAAAATTTGTCATAATTTATTAATTTCTTTTCACAGATGGTTACATATTGAGACCATGTTTGCAGTTGCCCAAAAGAAATGTGTCTTCATTTATGACAACAATGGCATTGAACTTCACTGCCTTAAAAACCACAGACAAGTGAACAGATTAGAGTTTTTACCTTACCATTTCCTTCTCGCTTCAGTGGTAAGTGCCTGTTTTAAGCTAGTCTCTCATCTGATTTAGAGCCTTGTCTGCCCTTGGTACATGTCTCTATTTAATACACTGCGTGTTGACATTAAATTACGCTAGCACTACATTGAGGTTTGCAATCTTTTCTTCACTATTCGTCGTCATAATCATCGTGGTCATCATCATTGTCATCATTACCATCATGATCTCATCATCATTTCCTTCTCCGTTCTCGGAGAATGGGCCAGGGCATTGATTCTTTCATCTTTCAGTTACCCTATCTCTGGTAGCAACCTCTGCTTCTCTCCATTGAGTATGGTGCGATTGTTTAATTATGTGAATATAACTGTGAAAATTTTGGACTGAAAAGTAATGGTAACCATGTGTTAGGAGAGAGGTTTTCCAACTCTTATCCTTTAACCCTTTAATAAACTATGTAAGATATTCTCTTCACAGGGGGATTATGGCATTCTAAAGTATCAAGATACATCAACAGGCAAACCAGTGGCTGAATTGTTTACAAAGCTTGGGAAGTGTGACTGTATGACTCAAAATCCTTATAATGCTGTTATTCACCTGGGACACTATAATGGTAAAGACATTTTATAATTTAATACAGAGTTGAAAGAAATTTTTCTCAGTCAGCAATTGTTATATAAAGTGTGCTTAATCAATTAAAAGACAGACTGTACTGTTTAGTGGCAGTGACAGGACTGGAGTGTTTATATATATATATATATATATTTATTTATTTATTTATTTATTTATTTTTATAAATAGTTATTAGATATTGTTGTGATCTTTTAGGTACAGTAACACTTTGGGCTCCTAACATGAAAGACCCACTTGTGAAGATGTTGTGCCACAGAGGACCTGTGCAGGCAATTGCAATTGACAACAAAGGACAGTAAGTGTGATTTTATCATAGATTCAATGGGGAAATACTTTCTTATTTAGCGTGACTCTCACTGAAAAAAAATTTAGTTGTAAAAGAGTCTTGTTGGCTAGGCTATGAATGTATTTGATATCAGCCAATTGATTTTTTTAATTGTTTACTTTTATGTTACTTGTCTATGACCAATGCAGCTTTGGAAAGATTGTATGTGAAATATGTAACTACACATGATATCAAGAACTAATTAGAGTAATTAAAATTACATGCAGCAAGGAAACTGCTAAAATACAGTATTGTACATCATTGATGATGTGGTGTACAGCATAATTTGTGGAAAACCAAATTTAATGGTGCTTAAAATCTTTTAAATTTAGTAACTGTGTTGTGGTTTAGCATTAGCTATTAGTACAATTCACATGTAGCATTTTACTTTGTTTCATATACATTACTACCATACACCACAAAAAAAGGAAAACAAATTGCATCAAGGGTAAAATTACAACACAGTAAAATTTTAAGCTATGTTTGCATTCATTTTGACTGATATCTGTTAAACTTGAAAGTGTTTTTAACATATGATTGTAAATTTTTTATTGACTTTCCTTTTTAATGAATATTATAGTTACATGGCAACATCAGGCCTAGATGGACAAATGAAGATTTGGGATGTAAGAACCTACAAGCAACTTCAAGCGTATTATACTCCAACACCAGCAAGCTGTCTTGCCATCAGTCAGCGAGGACTGCTTGCTGTGGGCCATGGACCACATGTCCAGGTGCGATACTGAACTGTGTGCATCATTTGTAATCATGGTGGTGATACAAGACCCAGATAACTTCAAACAGGAGAACAGTTCAATCAGCATTTATATGCAATCAGTAGCTAGTAGCCAAGGATAAGTGTTGAGACTGGTATTAGTAATATTGCCATAATTTCTGAATTTATGCTTGCCTTCAAATGTAATCAATCCTGAGGCTAATATTTTCTTGGAAATTCGATGACACTAGTTTATCAGTTTATAGAGTTAAGTTTTTATTCTTTTAGTAAACTGTCTCAAATGAATATCTTGAAAATTTATAATTAAGAATAAAATCTCTTCAGACTAGACCAAAAAGATAATAATAATTAACTACTTTTGAGGGGGGCATAGTGGTCTAGTAGTACATGTTTTCCTGAACAAGAAGACTGAAATGTTTTATCATTTATATTTACTTTTAACACTTGAATGTTAATAATCTGAATGTCGTTGATGCAAACAGATATGGCGAGATGCTTTCACTCAGAAGCAAAAGTCACCCTACATGTCACATCTGTTTCCATCATGTACAGTACATGGAATGCAGTTCTGTCCATTTGAGGATGTGCTGGGTGTGGGTCACTCACAAGGATTTGGCAGTCTAGTTATACCTGGTAATACTACCTACTAATTTGTCATAAATTGTGCTACATATGATTGGTGTGCCCCCTTCCAACCTCCATGTTTACCATATGTTATGGTACACTCTCTGGTTTGTTAATGCTCAGCCCTATTCAACACCAAGCAACATGCATGTATTTTAACTTAGACCAGTGGACATGAAAGCCAATGAGTTATAACATTACGAACATATTATCTCTACAGGTGCCGGTGAACCTAACTTTGATGCACTGGAAGCTAATCCTTACCAGACCAAAAAGCAAAGACAAGAGTTTGAAGTAAAAGCCTTATTAGAAAAGGTACAAAATGCATTAAATCACACAGATTTAAACATATGGAATGAATGTTTCTAGCACATCAGATCTGCATTAGAACAGATGAACTCTAGAGCTGAATATCAAAATAACGCCAGGCCTGTTGTACCAAGGTACATAGTTTACATCAGTATTGTTTCACTTTGTTAAAATCACTATTGCAGATTCAACCAGAGCTAATAACACTAAACCCAATGGATATTGTACATGTGAATCACCCATCAAAAAAAGGTGCTAGAAAAGCGGGCCAGAATGACGATGATGATGATGAGGTAAGGCCAATCATTCAGCCAGTGAGGCAAGTATTTTCTTGAGCATGGTTATGTGCAATAGTATCAAATACCTAGATACTTCATGGAGTGCACAATACTAGTAATTGCAATAATGTAATACTCTCTGTCCCTAAGTACAGACTAACAATTTTCTGGTGGCTGCTTCGTCACTCACTCTCACTACTTCCGAGAATCGAGCAACATAAGTTCCACTTGTGATGTCATATAATCAAAGGGGATAATTTATTTTTGTTCATCAGGAATGGGGCTGTAAAAGTTTAACTTTGAGTATTATTTCTGGGGGAGAATGGATATGCTGAGTGATTACTTACAGTGGGTATTATTGTAGCATTGTAGTGTTGTTGCAAATTATAGAAAAAAATTCTTACAGGAGAAATAAGATGTGTATAGCTGAATGTAGCCAATGTTTGCTTATATGAATCAATAGTTTTCCACTAGTAGCAAGGGAAACTTGGTTTAAGTAAATGATAATGATGCGACCTGTTTCTTCTTCCATCCCCTAGCAAACAAATTCTAAAGAGAAATTTGAACCAAAATACAAAATGAAAGGGCGTAGCTCTTCAAAGAAACAACACCTTAAAAAGAAGGGTCATGAACAACAAGAGAAAAAGGTGAGTGTACAACTCTCACTACTAGGTTTTTGGTGGAATTTAGACCATTTCAGTTTCTTTAACCTCTGTTTTAAAACTCATTTTGTTGCAAACCTTCCAGCTGATGAGCTTTGCTTCTTAACTTTCACACATCAGTTGAGAACCTGAGAAATGGTCACTTCTGCAGTTTAACATCCACTTTGCCTGAGCATTAATATTCCCTGAGTTGCAATAGTTTAACAGTCCTTGACAGAAAATCTTTCTCAAAAATTGCTTGTTTTAAAAATTCAATCCCCCCAATAGTTTCACATCTGCCTTACCCTGTTTCCAGGTTTTGTCAATATCGTAAATTCAAGAACTTCAAAATATGGAGTAATACTGAGTAACACATTCCATTAGCAGTGAGATGAAGATGTTGCTTACTCTCTTTTAATTTGGAAGAATGGCAACCACTATGATCTAGGGGTTCATCAAGATTTAATAGAAAAGAAAGAGTTTACAAGGAAAATGACTAGGTTGATACTAGTATAGGTAATCATGTGAATGCGAGTGCAATTTACACCATGAGGATTTACACTGAGTGATATTTGAAAATTCTCCCATTGCAAGTGTAATTTGAAAGATTTTTCAAAATATCATGAGTAGTGTAAATCCTCAATTGCTTGAGCTTTTACATGATTACTCATTTACTATGTGACCGAGAAAGTTATGCAAGCGCACGTCAATTAATTCACACTGCAGTGCAAATTAGAAATTAATGATAAATTGGTCTTTTCTCAGCCAATCACAATGAAGTAATTTTCTCAGTCTTATGATAAGTGTCAGGTGTAATAGTATTGATGAGTAGTTGTAATTCATTTATGAAATATAACAATAATATTTCACCGAAGTGGAGGTGAACGGTGGTGGGCTGTTACAGAGCCACAAATGTCCTCCACTGTCACTGACACTGAGCTGAAAAACTGTTTTATTATATACCACAAAAGCTGAATAACTCGGGGACAATAACTTCCTCTTTGGTCACCGGAGCGAAACAAGAAGTCATTTTTTCCCTATGGCTGCTCACAGGTGAATAGTGCTTTTCTAATCAGCTCTGATTAAACCAATCAGAATGCATGAAATGCACTATTCATTCCTGTGGTATATACTGAAGTAATTTTTTACTTATAAAACGTTTTCATACTTTTTGCAGGAAAAAATTAGACAAACGATGCAACACAAGAGAAAAGAGACAAGAACAAACAACATGAACGAAAGAAGACCTCTTGAAAAATCATCTGCATTGGATAGATTTCAGTCTAAGGCAAAGTAACTTAAATCAACAGAAAGTCATCTAGGAGAGCTCTTTTAATTTTTATAATTAAATTTATTCCTGTCAACCTCCTAATAAATATTACTTTCAAATAAGTTATGTCTCCATTTTTCCTTTACCTTACCCAACTATGAAATTAGCCAATCAGAAACTGTGACCACTATCCTACAATCCTGCAGTATCAGGTTAATGACCTGATATGGCCAAATTTGGGTATGATTAATACCTTATCATACCATTTAGGTACCCTTCAGCAGCATATCAGGTTCGTCTGGTCTTGCCAGTGGCCATGGCTATTTTGGCTTGACTACTTCTCTCCAAGATATATACCATGGCTTGACCAAACTCACATCTGAAATGCCACCAAAATATACCTAAAAGGTCTAATTGTGTATAAAAAATACACAAATCCCATTCCATTGGAAGATGGGTATGCAAGAGACAATATGGAATATTCTGGGTCAGATCTCAGATGAATAAATTAACCAGACAAAGATTCAAAGATGCTTGTCTGATGGGTCAGGCTTGTGAAGAAATAACCACAAAACACCAAACAGACTTGTGATCATACTGTTCTTTATTACAATTAACAGAAGATTACACTTTAGTTCTTCTTCTTGGCAACACCAACAGTTCTTCCCTTGCGACCAGTTGTCTTGGTGTGCTGACCACGAACACGGAGGCTATAAGAAAAAGAATATTTATATTTTAAGTTGTGTCACAAAAAGGACTTAACACTCCAAGTCCAAAGCTAAGAGCATCAATATTCTTCTTACAGGATCTCTGTCTCATCAAACAAGATCATGCACCATGCTTACAAACAGAGCAGAAAAAAATTCTGACCGGTGCAAAAACCAAACTGAGTCTATGTGCCTGGTGCCACTTGAATACTTTTCGTTAATTCACATTCTCACTGTTTCACCGGTTAGTTATGTAGTGACAGGCCAGAATAATTATCCAGACAGTCAACAACCTGTTATTAAGTAGTATCAACAAACCATACTGCTAGCTATTGTAGTTAATTCAATAACCAAATAGCCAACTAAAAAACTGCAAAAGTGAAAAGTCTGCGACAAACTAAGTCACTCAAATGGATCATCATGCTGGAAAAAAGAATAACCATTATTTGTGTTGGGGAATGGTAAAATAGATTCTAAAAAGTGCAGGTAATCAAGTCTTGTAAACTTATATTGCCAACATTATAGGAGGTCTAACATGTTTCTCCATCAAAAGGTTTGTGCACAAGGAAAAGAACTGTACTGTGGGTTGCTTTTTTTGTAAGTTATCAGACACAGTTTGGTCATAGCTCAACAAACAGATTAATGACTAACCAAAGCACTACCTTTTATTAACAAGACCCAGTCAACTGACAATAGACACAAGCTTACCCCCAGTAGTGACGAAGACCACGATGAGCACGAATCTTCTTCAACCTTTCAAGGTCCTCACGTAGCTTGCTCTCAAGATTGTTGGCAAGAATCTAAAACCAAAGCATGCTGATGTTGGCAAGAAGTCTTTCAAAACAAACACACTTGACAATAAGTCCAAGGGCAATTTCCCATACCTGTGAGTACTTGCCATCCTTGATATCCTTCTGCCTGTTGAGAAACCAGTCAGGGATTTTGTACTGACGAGGGTTTTGCATAATAGTTATAACTCGCTCCACCTGCCAGTACAAACAAAAAAATTGCGTTAATATAGGTTGTTGTGGAATGTTCAATGAGAAATGAGTTTAACATCTTGTATCAAACAAAGTAAAAGAGAAGAAATGGACAATGAAGAGAATGACATCCAAGACAGTAAACTGACCTGTTTGTTTTGATAGGTAACTACTGTATGGTAAGCTGTGTATTTTGAATACAATTTTAGAAGTATGAAGTATCACATTACCTCATCATCAGTGAGTTCTCCAGCACGTTTATTCATATCAACATCAGCCTTCTTACACACAAGGTTTGCATACCTTCGCCCCACACCCTACAAACAATATAAATTGATTCACTTACTGTAGACATGAAAGAAACAATCACAGCAATCTTAGCCATGTCAAAATGACAGTGTCTCCTGACAGATTGAAAATACATTTGTGCTTATGTTAAATCTTGCAAAAAAAAAAATTTTCCAGCAAGTTAATATTTTGGTATATGAGATATATACCAGTTTGACAACACATTTTAGGATGTAATGAGTGTCAAATAAAATTGATGTGACTTACATTTTCAAATCATGACAACAAATATACCAAAATAACACAGTGGTGTCATAAATATCGAATACAACAGAACACATGGCTGCTTGGAGATAAGATACTTCACTTCAAGTGATCAACTACAAATTTGTATGCTCGACACAGAATTAACTTGAAGAAACGTTCTATACCTCAATGCAACCCATACATTATACACTTGTCCATGGCATGACGCAAAATTTACTCTGCTCTCCTTACTAACCTTAATGGAGGTCAGTGCAAACATAATCTTTTGTTTTCCATCGATGTTGGTGTTCAGTACACGCAAAATGTGTTGAAACTTCTCAGGAATTACAAGGGCCTGTGAAAATGATACGAACTCATGAGAGAACTGACACAAATACTAACACGTCTAGAAAAACAAGAAATTGGTGAGGAAGCTCGAAATTTTAACAAAAAAGACGCAGTCGTGGAATTAATACAGCAACGAGATTCACTTTGAGATCTCAGTTACTGCGCAGTACAAAATTCTAAGGCGTTCTTCACAGTGGAATATTGGCAATAGAGTTATATCGTTCCCCTAACAGGACCCTAAAATACGCGTATTTGGTAGTATATATAATTGAAACATATGAAAAAGGACTTGGGAAACTGCACTCAACGGTTTTCACGAAAAACTTTCGTTCGCCAAAGTCTCACAGATAGCTTCGACTATCTGTTTAGTAAGCTTCTGCAACATTTCATCCCCTACACTTGATGTAAACCTCTGTGTAACACAATCAAGACCTGAGGACATTGCTAGATCATAAGCAGTTTGACCAGCGTCATTTGTAACATTGGTCCGTG
>Ga0126339_10003196_pt1 | contig 11886 bp, 7 predicted proteins | sample OrbTmetagenome_2_FD_92532 | JGI IMG/M metagenome (GOLD analysis project Ga0126339, IMG submission 92532) | Coral microbial communities from Petempiche,Puerto Morelos, Mexico - Orbicella T R C metagenome | ecosystem: Host-associated > Invertebrates > Cnidaria > Coral | place: Petempiche,Puerto...
CAACACTCGTGTAATGCCGGTTGCTAATGGCAGATGGCTGCATATTCAGGCTCATTACAGCGGAATCCAGGAGAAACTTACATTTTAACTAGAGAAACTCAGAATTTTAATAGCGACACTGCACCCATTGAATTCGAACTGGAAAAACACAAAATTTTTCGCCCAGGAGTGAAGCCGTCATCTAGACCCACCTATAGCTCTGTCATATTCTGGCATCAGAATAAACAAATGTAAGCTCTGACTAGTCATACCACTTTCCTGGGGCTCCAGAAGCTCCGCGGGTTTTAATTTGGTTGCTGTTCAATAAATTCAGAAACAATAACAAAGAAATAACATGATCTTCCTTGTGCGTTTAATTTGTTTGTCGGTAGAAACTAGCTAAGTCTGCAGCGTGCAAAGGGTATTTTCAGAATTTTAGAAGAGGATTTATAATTATTCTGTGATACTGCCCCTCAGTAGCTGTTCATTTATTGTCAGACTCCTGCTCAGCCGAAATTTAGATGTCTTAGAGGTATCAACTGTTTCTCTGCGGCGTTATTTAGCATTGCCATGACAACCCTGCCTGCGAGGCTAAATTAAGTGCTTTTAAACATTCCATTTGGATTAATATTAGCTAATATTCTATCATTTCATCTTATTTGCTGACTGTCCTTGCATACGGTGGCTGCGCACACAGTACCATTCTACAGTTGTTGTGGTCACTTCTATCACCGGCAAGTTCTGGGTTTACTTTTATGAAAAACAATATGGTTTGTTAGGAATTACAAAACTATAATCCTACCTGACGACATCTGGCAAGAGAGTAGTATGAAAAGGAAAAATCAATACAGTTTTGGCCCTTCATTTAAATCTTACAGTCACAAATGCTCCAAATTTTCCATTTGCCTTTACCATCTGGTAGGGTTTTCGGCATTTTAAATCCCTTATTGAGAATTTTCGATGTGGTCTCCAGGGAGTAAATTGACCAGACCTCAAAACTTGCATGTGAACATAGATATGCCGCCAGGACTGCATAGATTTTCCCGCTTGCTAAATGCTGATTAGTCGATTGAGATTTCAAAAGCGCCCCCCGTTTGTAAGGTTCTTGGGAAAATAGTCAAATCCAAGACAGCAGATCCAAGAAAGGCGGATTTCATGACGTCATCGGCATGTGACACCACAGGACAAAGAGAAAATCTTAATATCTTGTAAAACAAAACGAGGATTACGTTGTACTATTGTGACGATTTTATCAGTGACAAATGGGCAAGCGCGACCTTTGCTTCTATTTTGGGGTGTTTGTTCTTGAGGAAGAATACGCTGGAAGAACTAAATTTCACAATTTAGTTCCTCGTGAGCAAATAAACCTAAAACCGATTTGCAAGTGGTGAATGCCGTACCCTGTTAAAAAAAGAGGTGGATTCCTGTTTGAGTTATTTATTGAGTTTTCAACGACAGACATTTTTTTAGTCTTCTTAATGAAAGTCTGTGTGTAGTTGATTATAATGAGGAGGAGGATGCCTGGAAATTTCCGACCCAGTCCCCCGCTTTTGCTCTTGAGATAAAAATACTTGTAGCGGTGCAGCTTATTCTTACATCTGGAGAAGATTTCAACGACTACAAACCCCTCTTCGAAATGTTTAGTACATCTATAGTCAATAATACAGGACGTGGCGACTTTTTTCATTAAAAGCAGCATGCAGAGTGCGTTATGTCAATTCAGTTTAACAAATAATTTCCTTGTTACCGCGCGTCTGTTCAGTAATAGATCACAGACGATGTCAAAATGGGACGAGAACAAAAACGTGCCACTCGAGCCGAAAGCGAGTGTCCCTGATGTCCTTACCCCCATTCTGAGGTCTTCTGTGATCTATTACTCCACAGACGCACAGAAACATGGAATCTACTTGCTTTATATAGTAAAGAAACAAAAAAGAATGTTAATGACGTCATCTCTTCGTTTGACCTCCAATAGATCATAAGAAAGAACCAATCAAAGTGCGCGAACAATTTGACTTATTATAGAATTAAAAATTACTTCACGAACGCGCGTTAGATATGACCGTCGTCGACGTCGTCATCGTCATCATCAATTCCCTGACTTTTTCTTTGCAATACCACTAACCCTGTTTCCATGTGCGGGCTCTCTGATTTACCACACTGACTTAGGCAATCTGATAACCTACGCGGTAGTCAAATATTTTAAAAGTGGATAATATTACCGATTGCCAATGTTATTTCATTTTCGTTTGATCGCGCGTATCTTGTAAGGAGCAGGAAACTGAGTGATACTGAAAACTCCTTTCAAACTAGGAGGACAACCGTCTTCTGCAGGGACAAACGTAAACTTGTGAAACAACGATGATACAAACAAGAACAGCTTAACTTTGGCCAAGGCTTCGCCAGCACAGACTCGTCGTCCTGCTCCAAAAGGATAGAAGTTTCCTTGGTTGGTGACCACCTTGCCTTCAGGGTCAATATGACGGTATGGGTTGAACTCCTTAGGATTTTCCCAGCATTTGGGATTTAGATGTACCGCTTCCGTGTTAGCAAAGACAATGGTATCTTTGGGGATACGGTATCCGCAGAGCGTGGTGTCAGTGATCGTGACATGAGGCAATAAAAGGGGTCCCACGTTTCCGACCCGCAGTGTTTCTATTATCGTTGCCTGGATAAGAGGAAGATGAGGGCGATCGTCTAAGGAAGGGCTTCGGTTGCCAACTACTTCATCTAACTGTCGTTGAATGTCCTCTTGGTACTTTGGATAGTTAACAAGGTAGGCGATGACCCATTTCAATGTGGTGCTTGTGGTTTCGTAACCGGCAGCAAACATGACTTCGATGTCGTTAAGAAAGTAGTCATTAGACAGAAAAGCGCATCTTTCTTCGTCACTATTGAACCGGGCTTCATTCCTGGCACAAAGAAGGCTCGAAATGAAATCTTGAGCGGGTTGTGTTGGGTCAAAGTTGTCTTCTCGATCTTTCAAGAATTTACCAATTATGTCGAACATGCTAAAGAAAGGCTGGATAAATCGATCATAAGCCTTGATTGGAAGGTACTGTGTAAAGGGAAAGAAATCCAACATGGTAACTAAACGGGCTACATCGTCATTCTCCACAACATGAGCGCAAAGTTTCAAAAGTTTGGTCAAATCTGGGTGAGTGGTGTCATAGCCTTCCCCAAATGTGATTCCGCAAATAACATCAGCAACACCACGCATCAAGCAATCTGCGGGATCAAAAGGTTTTCCACCTTGTTCTTCCATGAACTGGACCATTTTCTCTGCCTGGGCTGAAACTCGGCTTTCAATCAGAGGAATATTCGAGAGGTACTGACGCAAGGCTGTAGTGAAGAGTTTGCGATGAAACTTCCAGGCGGGCCCATAGTTACCGAACGCAATATCTTTACCTCCTAAAATCAAACATAACTCTGTCAGAAACCAAGGCTGAGTAAAAGAAGCGTTTATCTTACACCCTATTGGCTAAAAAAAGTGATCGATGTTTATTTTCGTCGTAGTATTCGAACGCTATAATGGCCAAGATTTTCTCCCAAAAGTACAAAGGAAGGACCCTTTTTGAAACCTCGTTGCAACTATTTCAACCCTTTTCAGACCGGGTTTCGATTTGACCTTCTGAGACCAGGGGAGATTTGAAATAGTTAAAGCTGATAATGAAGCTAAAACTGTATCTTAGAGAGAGAGAAAGTTCCACGCGGCAAGAAATTCAAAAATTAATTTTTAAAAACATGCCGGTCAAAATGCGGTTTACATGGGAACATCAACATTCTTGACCAATGGCATACCCGAAAACCAAATATTGTTTTCAGATTAATTTTAGGAAAAGCCATGAAATGTGGAGTTCATTACTCTAATGCTTTAAAGCTCCAGGGGCCAGGCAAAAGAAAAGTGATCGGGCAATCTGTTAAGACTTGTTCAGGCTGTGGCGCATGGGCTGTTTGGACTTTACTTTATTAAAAAGCCTACGTACTAAAAATCAAAATTCTAAATACTAACTACTCACTTACTACACAAGTAGCAACGTCTTTCAGTTCTAAAGATGTTAAAATACGCCAATAGCATACCTAGGGTACGTCTCTTAACAGAGTAAGTCTGCGGTCTTCCAGCGTACTCGACAGATTTCTGTACCAGCATTTCCTTCACAGCCTCGGGAGTTGACGCCATTACGAACTTGTAACTTCCAAGTTTCAGTGAGAAAACACGGCCGTAGGTTTCGCTAAGACTGCAAAGTTAAAACAAGCATCCATTCAACCCTAGAACATGGCCGTCTTTTATTAACAGTGTTAGGGGATCGCCTTGTTATTCACACATTTGTAACCTGTTTATCTCTTCGTTTAATTTGTCACCGTCGGTTCTCCTGGGATTCTACAGATTCTTAGGGACCCAAATGGCCACGAAGTTTTGTCAATAACAAACAAACATTTTCAAGCAATTTTTAGCCGCTGTCAAATTTCTATTTGAATCTTTTTGTATCTTTTTATTTCGGATGGGTGCCCCTGGGTTTCCCATCCGCACCACTTACGCTGGGGCGGTATCATGATGAAATTTTCAAAGGAACATATCCTTCGAGTGCCCCGGGTAGTAAACTGATGGGGCAATTCATGTATTACTGTACTTTACGGAGCTATTGGAAAAACCACGACGGAGACGTTGAAGCCGAAAACTTCTCCACACACTCATCTAAACAAGAATTACTTGATTATAAGCACTGAACTTGTTTCTTATCTTTAATGTATAATTAAGTGTGGCTCATGAGCCTCACTCAGCCTAGGCTGCCTGGTGTCTAGGCCCTGTCCACACTACGCCGAAGGAGTTTGAAAACGGCGTTTTTACTCTGAAAACGCATCAAATGTTTTCCGTCCAAACTACGCTGGAGGAATTTAAAAACGCAACAATCGCCGATCACATGATTATTGTGGCGCCATCGTTTTCGAAAAGCTCCGTTTTCAAATTGTTTTCCGTCCACACGAAAACAAAAAGCCGGTGTTGTCAAATCCTCGCTTCGGTTTGAAGAGCGTTTTCGACGGACGGACGGTGACGGATTAGTGTGGACGGAAGGCCTAACCGTAGAACTAAAGCTGCGTTTTCAAACTTCTCCGGCGTACTGTGAGGACGCTGTCCGGGAATTTGAGCGTGAGCGCTTACAGTCAACTACCCTGGGTACCAGAGGTTTTTCTTGCGCGGTTTCCGGTGTCGGTCATGCGTTGCGCACCACAGAAAAAGAGAACAAAGGTTGGGACAACAGCCAATCAGAACGCTCTTAAAAATGCAAAGTCAGACTTTATATTTATGAATGATAAAAATAGACGGAACAAAGTCTGCAGTTTGTAGATTCTGCGTGGGAGAAGAAGTTGACGGGATTTCACAGCTTAGTTTGTGAACCCAGAGCGGAGTATATTTAATCCCTTTCCGTGAATTGTTATAAAGCCGGGATTGTCAATGCCATATTTTGCGATTGTCGATAAAAAGGCGCCAATGCTTCCTGTGCGAGCTATTCAGAGACTAAGAGCATTGTCCTTAATAAGCGACTGTTTTGGCAACAAGGTTAATGTTCACAATGGGTTAACAAATTAATGTAATCCCTAACTTTTTAGTGGTTATGCTTCCAGGATTCCATATGCCAAAATAAAATGTATTTCCGTCCATATTTGCCAGCACACAGTTAGGCTGGTTCCAGCTCAACTGACACAAACCCGATCTTCAGGTTAAACAGCCATTTGATTTCTATCAGAAAAAGACATCTAATCTAAATATAAACTAATTAGATGTCAATTCAGATTATACAACATCAATTCAAATGCCGGCACCGAATTAACACAAATTAATCGGCACTCGCAAAACCACAGAAATAACAAAAATGCTCCGAATATCTCGCTGTGAAATTGCGTTATTTCCGAAGCGAGCACAACTGTACATTCAGATGTAGCCATATTTAAACCTAAGCTAAAAAATAGGCAAAGTAAAAATACGATCTTGTTTTTCTTTTTTCTTTTCTTTTTTTTGACGGCACTCAATTTGCTTTTCTATTGCACAGTGTTCTTCAGTTTAATCAGTTCTCCAGAACTCGACTGAGTGGAAGTCGCTTCGCGTCAACCTTTGAATCACACCAACGGTAGAAACACACAAAAAAGCATTTCTTATTGTCGGTCTTTGGTCTGCAAAGCTCACCCAAAATGTTTGTCGCTTTCTCCCATAGCTCTATAAAATTTCTAGCCGTTGTTTGAGTTGTTACTCCCCAGAGTAAAGGCAACTCAACCACCTGCCGCTAAACATGTGTCTCTTCCTTACACTATCACCTTAATAAGCTGTTCCTTTAACTCTGATCGCGAGGCTAAATGACCAATACAGGTGATTTACCTCTAATGGCAGTATCATTAACTACCTAACAACAAATATCACCGGTTATACAAGTTCTACAAGTGAAGTGCGCAATCCATCTATGTTAGATTCGGCTGACAGATTCTGATTACATAATGCTCTCCTAATAAGCGGTACAGGACAGATATTTACGGTATTTATGTATTTATGTATTTATTTGTTTTTATATTTTAAAATAGAAAGTATATTGTTGCCTTCAAAGAATTCCTCCCGATATAACGAAGATTGATTCAATGATCGGCAACATTCAATTCAAATTGCGCTCCGCACTGTACTTACCTTTGAAAAGCGTCTGTGAGTTTCTCCGCCTTGGCGTCGAGGGAAAACAAGTTCCCTAAAACGGGGAGAGTGGTTAAACGCGGACCAGGCGGCATGTTCCTGAACTCGTACAACACCATCAGGTAATGTAACATCAGCAACAAAAGCAATAGAAGAAGAACATTTCCCATGCTAAGAAAATTATATATCGTGGCAAAAACCGGCGGCATGTTGAGTTGGTCGCCGGCAGTTAATAACGGAGTTGCCAAGGTGATTCACTAAAGTGTGACGGTCCAGTATAAGAGCCCGCCAGTCTTGCTCGAGATTCAGTCTGTCACGCAATCTCCGTAGCGTGACGAGTGCGTCAGGAACCGCTATGAGGGGTACATTGCGTGACATCCCGAGAAACGGCTGCGGATCCGGAGGAGACTGCTCTTTGGGAACAACCGGAATTTTCTGTTGCTCCGTGATCGTGACTTTTAACTTCACATTTGGATTTATGGGACGGGTGAAAGGTATTTAACTAACAGTTATTATTTTTGCCATCGTTTCGCTTTCCATGTGACAAATTTTTCGTGCAGTTTCGAACCCAACGTAAGTGGACAGAGCAGGAGTTTCTCGAGGTCATCTCCTGACCAATCAAAAATCAAGCGAGAAACCTGAGAGCACAGACAAAACATTTTCAATGATAAGGAAGATAAAATAGTTAAGTTTCATTTTATAGCATCAATGCATTCTCGGCCGATAAAAATTCTCGACTGGCAATGAAAAACCGCGAACGATATTTAAACCATTTCTCGGCCAACTAGGAATCTCGTTTGAACAAAATTTGAATTGTTTTCATCGGTTGTCCTCCGAAGTTTGTGGAGGTGCGGTGGTCTCACGGTTAAAGCACTCGCATCCGAGTCGAGCGGTGGAAGATAAAATACAAACAGAAACCAATGCATCAAACATCAGACATCCAAAGTCCCATCATATAAGATACAATGTTTTTTGATTTGTCTTTCGCTAGCAATTAGCACTACTGTAACATATCAACTGTCTTCCTGTGATTCAATTTTATTCAGATCGACAATACAGTATGTACACATTACTTCATATTAAGTTAGATAAATCTTTCAGAGCATTACGTTGAAAAACACTAGTACCGCTCATTTGTCACCTATTTAGATTGCTTCCACTCTATGCTTGGCTAATCAAAGAGATGAGATGTAGAAATCAGAGAAGCCACGTGCCGACCACGTGCATGTGCGGACCACGTGCATGTGCACGTGCAGCTTTTGGCTAATTGATTGGCTGAAAGGTTTGGAAAACCGGCCGAAAGTTGCGACAAACGTTACTGTTGTGGAAAGGCTTAAGTGCGCTCCAACGTAATGAGTTTTGCGCATCCTGTTAGGGTAAACTACTTTAACTAAACTCCCCCAAACCCGACCAAAACCGTTGCGCACAATGTCACACAATCACTTTACCCACTTCTTGCCCAGATGTGTTGCGTGACATTTCACTCAACAAGGCTATCAACTAAAGGACCGGACCCTTAATTTTTTGCTAGGTTGGGAGGCGGGGGGAGGTGGGATGGGGGATGGCAGAGCAATTTCACCAAAAAAAGAATAATAATAATAACAATCCTGCACAGCAAAAACTGCTAAAAAATATCGCACAAGGGGGGCAATGGGAAAAAAGGAATTGAGCAAGGGCTTTCTACTATTCACCTCCAGTCTTTGAATTAAACACACAAACAAACAAACAAACAAACAAATCTTGCAAAAGCTATTGCACACAATCTGAAGGTAACAAAAAATTTCGTGCCCCAGAAAAACGGCCAACCCCCACTCCCTGAAAACAATAATGGTCCGTCCCTGATCAATGCAAATGTCATTAATTTGTAAACAACTATACTGTACAAGGAATTTTAACTTTAATAATAATTGGTCTGTTTTCGAAATCCGTACTCCAAATTGAAGCCCTTCATCTTCATTGTATTTCTAATTGCCCCACTGCCTTTTTGAAAAAGGTGCAGGGTTTATTAAATGTTGGCAATATCTAAGTTGCCTGATCTTATATTTCTAGGTAAACTTTTGTTTTTTAAAGTCAAACAATAGTGGTGAGAGAACGTAAACAACACACTTCAAAAAATGTTACAGTATAACATGAGTGCAGGTAAGTGAGCTCACTTAACATTAACCTGTGTAAAAATTAACTTTATCCCCTGAAAACAAAGCTGTCTGAATTAAAAACTAGACTACTATGCAGTCTTACTGTTTAACCAACATTAGAGAATTCAACTGAGCTTTTAAAAAAACATAGCCAAGGATTTCTATACATGTAAGTCAGGAGTTTCATCAAGGGCCAAGCACCACGGAAATTGACCAGCTAAGAGGATGATTTTGCCTGCCTGGTTTGACCATCTACAGGGTAGGAGAAAGTTTTTCTTATAAAGAAGTTCGTTTCAAAAAGCTTTGCCCGCCTGTGTAAAAACTAGTAGTCCACCTGCTGAACCCATTATTGAAATCCCTCCTGTAAATACAGCTAGATCAATGTAAGAAGGTAAGTGAAGCCTTGGAGCCGAATGGCTCATAGCTACTGGAGCTTATCCCGGTTTCTGTAGCATGAAGCGGCTAGAAGTATTTCTACTCCCCCTGGACGGGATGCTAGTCCATCGCAGGTCACTCCCCCGCAATTTGTTAGGTTTCCCCAACAATTTGCCGGTACCCATTTATACTCCTGGGTGGAGAGAGGCACTGTGAGAGTTAATATCTTGCCCAAGAACACAACACAGTGTCTCCGGCCAGGGCTCGAACCCGGACCGCTCGCTCCGGGAACGAACGCACTAACCATGAGGCCACCGCACCTCCCAGATCAATGGAAACCTAACAAAAATGGTTCAACTGTGTAGATAAGTGCATGACATATTTATGTACCTGTATGACGGGAGCCATTAGAAAGTAACAAAATGGTGACAAAGAATTAGATGCGGAAATCTTGCATTTCCAAGTTTGCAATAGATGGCTTAAATATTTTGTGAGGAAGATAGAATTTTTAGTTCACAAAGATTTCTGTTTGTTCAGTAAATTGATTGACAAAACTACTCCAGGCCTGCAATCACACATACAATTTTTAGCAGTTATAAATACGTGTACACACAAACAACGCACCTTTAAAATTAACAACAACAACAACAACAACAACAAAAACATTAGTTTAGGTTTACACATTTCTCTAGCTAGAACATGTATATAACAAGCACTTGCTTTGGCAGTTAGCATAGTTTTTTTTTCCCTTCAGAAAATAATAAGTTTCTTTGCAAATGACCTGCCCCAAGGCTTGGATTTGTCATTCTTACCCTATGAATGAATCTTTCATTCAGCCCACGATTTTTAATGTCTTAGCTATTGTCGACGGCTTTTAATACACACTTGACTGTGTATGCAAAGGCAGCAAAGCCAATGATAACACAAATGTTCACCAGGGTACTACTGATAAGGCCATTGTTTCCATCTCTTGTTGCACCAGCCACCCCACCCTGACTGTTGATGTTGTTTTGTGTTGTGGTTCCTTCGCCTTCCCTGATCTCTCCTCTTTCTCTCATTTTCTCATGGATTTCCTGCCAAGTTGCACAAACACATGTCAGACAGAATAGACAACAACAGCAACAAAAAAATAAACCAAAACCACAATTTATGGCAAGAGAGTTGGAAAACTTAAAGGGCCCTACTCAGCCACACCGTTGTTTTTGTTTACATGTGAGAGTTTGGCTAATAATATTATATTTTATTCAGAGCATGTGAAAACGAAAGAAATCACTAAAGAATATTAAACATACTTTCAGGAACACAACGTACTGTAAAGCAATAAGATTTCGCTTCACCGTGCAATTCAATAAGTTTGATGGCATCAAAAATGGCAGAGGCAAAAATGGCAGACTAGGGTCCTTCAATGGTTGAACTCACCTCTACAATATCGGGGAAAAGCTCACAGAAAATCTTATCTTTTAAGTTGAATGGTCCACTTCTTAGTGCCAGCTGTCGTTTCTGGAGTGTAATTGGTACATGTAAAAAAAAAAACAAAACAAAACAATATCATGTTGAGGTCTGCTTGCTTGCTTGTTTACATTTATTGGTGTATTGTTTACATTGAATATCCTGCAATGCACTCCAAAGAGAGCTTTTTACCAGACTGAGTTCACATGATGCAAATGCAAAATTATATAAATTGATGTAGGAATATAACCACACAGTATGAGACTACAGACCAACACTACATGTTCAGATACATGTATACACATGTTGTACATACGTGTAGTAACTGGCATCTCTGTATTGACTGAAAATTTCGCATTTGGTAGTGAAATGAGCAAGGAGACAAAAAACTAATACAAAACCTCTCACTGAGGTACATGACTTTGTACAGTGTAATTTAAATGAATGCTGTAGGTTTTCTTTTGGGTATACAAACCACTTTCATCCAAGTCAAACCAAACAAAGGTACATTGTGAACAGAGGACTTGACAACAACATTAACAATAATCAGTGGACAGTCACATTACCTGAAATTCTGACGTGTCTATGCTGCCAAGGGTTGGAGATGTTTCCACCTGACAAAGTGAAATTATATACACAATATTTAAGAGTTAATGAAATGAAACAGTGATGTCACAAGTCAAATGCTTCAGCAGTGGCAAGACAGACAGACAGACATGTACATGTACAGACAGGTAAACAGACACAAAACTGCTGACAGACAGAGAGGCAGACAGAGAAACAGATGGACAGAGACAGACAGACAGACAGACAAACAGATGGACAGAGATGAATAGGCAGACAGATACAGCAAAGGGAGACAAAGGGAGACTAACACAGTTGTACAAAAGCTGTAGACAGACAGACAGACAGACAAACAGACAGACAGGACACAGATACACGTACATGCACAAGCAGGCAGACAACTGTACACAGACAAACAGATAAACAGACAGACAGACAGATACAGACATTATTTGTTACACAAAGCTCCAAAAAAGCAATGGTCAGTATTTGTTACATCACCCTAGCGAATGCAACTTCCAATAACTGCAAAATAGGATTAATGATCAACATACCATGAAACTCAATAGGCCTGTAAGAATAGTCGAGACTGACCATGCTGGATTCCAGGTGTCAGGATGAAAGTCACTTATTGACAAACACAACCTACAAACCAATGAAGGTACAGTACCAATTAGGCCATTTACATCAAAAAGACAAAAGTACATGTAA
>Ga0126339_10003198_pt1 | contig 11879 bp, 4 predicted proteins | sample OrbTmetagenome_2_FD_92532 | JGI IMG/M metagenome (GOLD analysis project Ga0126339, IMG submission 92532) | Coral microbial communities from Petempiche,Puerto Morelos, Mexico - Orbicella T R C metagenome | ecosystem: Host-associated > Invertebrates > Cnidaria > Coral | place: Petempiche,Puerto...
ATAATTTTCAACTTTTTTAGATGAAAGCCGTGAAAGCCAAATGTAAAATTTGAAAAAGAAAACAAACAAAAACCCTCTTAATACAAATTCAATTGTTTATTTTCTATAAGCCCGCTTGTTTACTGAAATATTTTCACGGACAAGTACTATCCATCCGGGTATTTTCCTCGGACGGGCACCGGCTATGGGCTGATAGTCTCTCTCCGCGGATGAACACTATCGCGTCACGTGATCAATTTAAACCAATAAGAATCGGAAAAAATCAGTGGTGAACTATATGTAATGGCTCAGCCAATCGGATTACAGCATTTGCATTAGTATACTAGTAGAATTCTAGTATTATTGCTTTTCCCGACGTTTTCGAGGAACGTTCAAACGCAAATGGATTATCAAGTTCCTGAGAAGACTAAAAGAAAGACATTTATGGTTTCTTGATTTCAAGAAACTCGAAAATATTGAAAAAACGGGTGCGCGCGCGTAAACAACGGCAAACTTCCAAGGAAGTTCAGTCCGTGCAATTTTGCTACAGCGCGAAGTTTAATAATGGCTCGAAAATAGCTCGAAACCGTTATTTGCGTTAATTTTAGTTAGAATTCTACTCAAACAATTAGATTATTATGGCTTCGTAGAAATCTCGAGCTCATAATCTAATTGTTAAATTGGTTCATTAGTATCATCATTTATCCGTTCTCCAAGTGGAGTATTGGGCCGTAAGCTCTCTGCCTCCAGGCTGTTCTGTCCTCCGCAGCCGATGCTGCTGCTGCCCATGTTCTTAAACCTTCCTTTTCCAGCTCACTTTCGACAGTCCTTCTCCAAGTCTCGCGCGGTATATACTAATGCAAATGCTCCTGTCTAATTGGCTGAGCTACTCATATGCTATCAGCCATTAGAATGCAGTGGCTGGAGGTCGTCTGTAAAACAGCGACGTTTTCTTGTTTTTGCGAAGTTACGGAAGAACCTTTTAATACAAATGGATAATTAAATTCCTGAGAAGACTAAACTCGAGGGCATTCACGGTTTCGTGACTTTAAAAAAGCTAGAAAATATTGAAAAAACTGATGAGCGCGCGACACAGCAGGAAAATCCAAACGACAATTCAGTCCGCGTGATTTTGCTAAAGCGTAAAGTTAAATACGATGTACAAAAACAGTTCGAAATGGTTAGCAGAAGTATATTTTGTAACGTTTCGCTAATGACACTGGACTATGTTCATTATGTATGATTCGTGTTCACTGTAGAAGTATTTTAGGCGTGCTTGCAGGTATTACAGTGAATCCCTAGGGGCTATTAGGCTATTTGAGATTTTGTAAGTTACGCAAGAGCCACTCGAAGGCATCTCTGTCAACTTTGCTTTATTGTTTATTCACTGCTTATTTTCTTATGATGTAAACGCTCGCTGTATCCTGCATCAAGAAACGAGATGCCCGCTAGAGTATAAGAAAATTTAAGTAAGAATTTTAATAAACCAATTAGATTGTTCACTCTCGATTTCTATGTGGTGATAGTTGATGAGGCCGAAGGCCGAATCAACTATCACCTCGTAGAAATCGAGAGCGAATAATCTAATTGTTTAAGGTAATCCTCCTAGATTGTCGTAATTCTGTACTTCTTCCCCAAAATACTTGTTCTATTTTGCTCTTCAGGGTCTTTTTTATTCAATTTGGTAGTATTTGGCATTTGGTAGTATTTAACAAATAGATTCCATGTTGCCGTACGTCTGTTCAGTAATACATCACAGTTGACGTCACACTGAGGTGGGAACAAAAAAAGTTGCACACGAGGCGAAAGCTGCCGTCTTCAGTGAATCGCTGCTTACAAAAGCACGGCAACATGAAATCTACGACATTTATTTACGTCTGTCCTCCAATAGACCATAAGAACCAAACAAATTCATGAATAATTCAGCATATTATACTTGAGTTATGGATATTGGAAAAGAGAACGTTCGATAATCGAGCGTTTTCTAAAAGCTCCGTTTTCGTGACGGATTAGTGTGAACGGTAGGCCTAACCGTAGAAATAAAGCTACGTTTTCAGAATCCTCCACCGTACTGTGGACGAGGCCTGAAACAAAGCCACACAAGTAACCAAGTTACCACAGTTTGTTTAATTGCTACTCCATTTACTGGTTACATTTTCAGAAGAAAAAAAAATCTGAGTGAGACTAAAACTAAGTTTTTACACAGTTTGCAACCTGATTTGTTGGAAAAAGAAAAACTTAACTAAAAAGCAAACTGATTACATTTTTGCCTTTTCAATTGCAATGACTCCCGTAGTAAGGCAAAAAAAAGAAATGACTCCTTGAGTTCAAGTGGTGTTACTGAATTGACTCGAAACGAGTTTATGATCATACTCTCTTACTCGAAACAAAGGCTTCCACTTGTGATTTTTGCCTCGATATTACCCCCAGGAGGACCCCATATAAAAAGAACAGGGGTGCTGGTCGGAAATTTTGAAAAGAACCCCTAAAAGATACCAAGATCCTGCTTTGTGGGCTTGGCTTGATTTTTATTCATCCCTAAGAGGTACCAATTCTAAAACAACACATTATCTCCTGTCATATTTTTTTCAGGCGGGTGACCAGGGGGGTCTGTTCTGCCCCTTTCCTCTCCCGGATCCCGCTCGCCGCGCGCCCGCTTTTTCGATCGTCCCCGGTTACCGAGAGCCTGGAACAGGCTACTCAATACCCTAACAGGTACCAAAACCGCCTTTTCAACCCCTAAAACGTACGACGAGCACCCCCGTCCTTTTTATATGGGAGTCCCCCCGGATATTATAATTACATGTATATTATGACGAATTTGTCTTAATAATCAGAAACACATTAGACCGTAAAACTTCCACCTATGTTCAAACTACCTAGATACAAAACTTAAGCGACACGTAGGTTTGTTCATTAGACTGCAGTAAACTCCGAAACTGTCCAGCGGTAGGATTCAGCGGCAAATCTCAGGTAAGGCCGACGAGGTGCGTCCTATTTTGTTCAAATTGTTTTAAAACCACTCACTTTACTGTTCACAGCCAGTTTCTGAATTCGCGGCTCCTCGAACAGACACCGCCGATTATGAAATTAGTCAACGACGTAACCTTCAGTACCGTTGAGTTCAGTGGGACAACAAGTAAGACATCATATCAATTCCTCAGTTGAAGAAACGGATGAGTCTGTGTTTGTCATTGTCCAATTAGAGAAGAAATATATAGTAATACATATAGTTGTCGCATGAATTTACGGTTTGTCGTCGAAGGGGCACTTCATGTTCCTTAGCAACAATCGCTGACTAAGTCTATTTTCAAAACAAAAGAATGAAAATGATGTGAAATAGGGTTTCGACCATGAAAACATGCTCGTTCTTCGAATATACTGTTACTCATAGTTACCCTGAACCGTCTCACTTATCCTCTTCGCTCGGCTGTGAGTGGAGCATAAGGCTTCACAGCAACAACTTCCATCCATCTACCTCATTCCAGCTCGTTCTCCACGTGATCTTCGGTCTGCCGCGCCTTCTCTTGCCTTTGGGGGGTCCAGGTGAGAGCAACTCGGCAGTTGTTGTTTTTCTCTCTCCCCGAGACGTGACTGATCCATCTCAATCGCCTGAACTTCACAGTTTGCGAGATGGGACTGTCTCTAGTTCTTTCATAGAGTTCACGGTTGGTGATGGTGCGTGGCCAAAGTATGCCAAGGATTCTCCTCAGACATTTTCAGTGGAAAGCATCCAGGCGCTCAATGTCTGCTGATGTTATCTTGCATATCTCAGTGTCTTACAGGAGAACAGAGGTCACAAAGCTCTTGAGGATTCTCAGCTTGGTGTGCTTGCTGTACATCTTTGACCTCCAGACAGGATTTAGAGTGAAATATATATGCCCTTCTTGCGATTGCAAGCCTGCGTGTGATGTCTTCGTGTGACCCACCTGCTTCATAGACTGTGGCTCCAAGGTAGATGGAAGAGTTGAGGTCTTCAACTTCTAGTTCTTCAATGGAAATCGCTTAAGCGACCCTGGGATTCGTTCGAAGCACATTTGTCTTGGTGTTGTTGATGCAGAGTATCTTTAGACCTGATAGAGGCGGATGTACTTCTCTTGGAGATCTTTGTGCCAGCTTGAGAGAAGGGTCATCTACATCGTCAAGATCCTTTAGGACCGTGGTGAACGTCCATCTCAGACCTCTCCTTGCACTGGCGGTGTTCCTCATTGTCCAGTCGATGATGATATTGAAAACCAGACATAACGCAACCTTGCTTGACTCCTGTCTTTACAGGAAACCAGTCTGATTTTCGTCCGTTTTTAACAACGCAGAACTGTTTTCAGACTAGCTTAAAGGCCGAAGCTTAGTGACATATTGAAACGTCTTTTCTGGCCACATGTCCAAGTCAAACGGAGGTCACTTGGCAAACGGGAAAGCGGTTGAAAGTGTAACCTCGGAGTCACTCCCACGGGAAAGGCGACAGACAAGCAGTGAAGATCTAATGTGTCCATGGACTGTCACCAATTATGCGGGCAACATTGCGAGCTGACTTCGCATTAAAGAGAACTTCATACCTACACATACTACTGTCTAAGTCCAGTGATAGCATCTGTTTTTCCGATGTCCGCAAATTCTCAGTCACAATCTAATTCCTTTCCACTCAGAGCTTCAATGACACAATTCAGTAGCCTTTGACTTTTGGCCGTGTCGGAGTGATCCCCTAAAATTTTCTTCCTCCATCGTGTGGCCTCCTGCAAAGATTTCAAAGCTCCGTTCAGGTCTTCCAAGCTATACTGCACTTTTCCAAGCCAGTAATAGCACCGTGCCCTTACTTCAATACTTCCAAACGGAATCTTTGTCGCTTTCTGGAATGCCTCCATAGCTGACACTTTGTCTCCCATCTTGAACGAAATACGTCCTAAGTTATAAAAATCCAATGGTTTACCTGACAACTCCAGCCTCATGGACATAGCTTGCTGACAAAATGCACGAGCTTCTGGGGAGCTTTTCATTGCAAGATAGGTTAAAGCTAAATTGTAACAACTGTTGGCAGTCTGTTCATGTTTACCCCGCATTTTCTTCGTTACGTCCAATGCATTGTGAAATGTCTCTCTTGCAGACTGGTGTTCGCCCATTTTGTAATATACAACTCCTAAGCCATTCAAGCTTTCTGCTGTCTTAGGGTGCTCTCCTAGATGTTTTCGTCTAAGTTTCAAAGCCTGCAGGTGTGCCTCCGATGCTTTCTCGTAGTTACCAAGGGTGAGATAATTTTCACCGAGGGTGTGGTAAATGTCCGCAGTGTCCTCGTGATCATAAACACCCATTCTTTGACTAAGCTCCAAAGCACTTCGAAATGATTTGGTAGCCTCGATTTCATTGTTCATCTTAAAATACACACAACCAATGTTTGTCAAGCTTAAAACTGTGTCGACGTGGTCTCCACGATTTTCTCCTCTCAATCTTATGGCCTGCTGATGCGAATCTATTGCCCCGCTGTAATCCTCTATTCGACGTTGAATAACACCAATCTTGTCATGACATCTTGCAAGGTCTTCCCAATCCACACCAGGGCCGCGATCATGAAGTTCCCCTCTCTCACTTTCTAAACAACCTCTCAAACTTTCAATCCGGGATTTAAAGACTGCTGCGTCAAGAAACACAAGCCAACAAGGATCATGAAGTTGAGCCATTGTTTCTGTCACAACCAAAAGCCAATCAATGAGCAGCGGTAATGGTTTGAAGCTTTCCATGCTGTCTAAGCTATCTTCTGACAGTGTTGGCAATAGCTGAATCAGACACTCGAGCAGTGGATTAAAATCAAATAGCTTTTTGAGAAGTTGTAGTGTCTCCGGTTCTACTCTTGAGTCAGCTTCAGCGGCGGACAGCATTGTTCGAATCGCTTTCATCAATTCCTTTAAGAATGAACTAACGCCGACTCGAAAATCGTCCGTTTCAGCACTATGCAACTTTGGCAAGGTTGCCATGAATCTACTAATGACAATATAATCAGGGACCGGAAGTGATGGATTTCTACGGAAGTACAGCATTAACTTGGCCATTAGCCCATAGAAGGCAGCATCATCTTTCATACGCCTCCAATTGTCCTTGATGTCATCTGAAAGTAAACCGTCCACAGAAACCTGCCACAAAACAAAGCTTGATGTAGCCTTGGCCTCACAGTTGAAGAGGTTCAGAAAATGAGACGCCATTTCACGTTCCTCTTTGCCGTGGTAAGTCTCTGCAAGAACTTTATAACATAGTATTCGCAGAACCTTTTCGTTACAACAGCTCCCTAGACGATCTATAGAACTTCTAAGGGACGATAACCCTTCGTCAACCTTGCCACAGAGAAGCTGATAGATGCCATGATAACACAACATCTTTGTAGGAAAATCAGCGGTACTGGAGCAACCAGCGGACTGCAGTGAATGTTCCCAGGTTTGATGGTCTGTGGTGAACCAGGCCCAGTGACGAAAGGATTTGGAAGCCAGCAACATACGCTCATCAACCAAGAGTTGCCTTTTCTTTGCTTCTTTTATCACTGTGTCGTAAATCTTCTCAAACAACGATTCTTCATCAGACAACACAAAGTGGAGTAAAAGCTCTACTTTGGACAATACCTCTACCACCTTTGGGTACAGCCCTTCGGCCCTTGTTCCATTAACAAGAGACGAAATGATTCTCTCGCGCTGTCCAAACAAAACTCTCAGCGCTTCATTAGAATGACCAGTTAAAAATTTCTCATTAGCTACTCTAAAAATAGAGATATCATAGTCGTAAAAGCGATGTTCAGCGACTTTAAATGCGACCTCAATTTCTTCGTCTTCCATTCTCTTCTCGTCAATGAAGGAAAGCAAAAGCGAATGAATTGTGTAACTGACAGATTCAAAATCGATGCTAGTCATCAAGGATTTTCGTTCCAGCGATTGCAACACTTTTTTGGTTCGAAAGGCTGTTTTCAAATTCAAAATGGCTGTAGCTTCATCCACTCCAAAACTTCCAGGAAAAACAGCTAGTGACACGAAAGCATCTTTCTCATCAGCAGTGAGTCTTTGAAAAGACGTGTTAATTATTGACTTCAGTCGAACATCATCGGGAAAACTTTCATTGTCTAATACGTCAACAAGAGGTGTTATCTTTATTTCTTCTAAAAGCTCATTAAGGGAAACGTTTCCTCCAATCATGGTGTTACACATCAATCGAATGGCCAGAGGAACTTGTCCGCACACTCTTACAATGCTCTTGCAGTCATCGTCTGAGAGATCTGGCAGTAGTAACCTTACTAATCTGCCCGATGCAAATTTATTCAGTACACCAACTGTCACTAGATATATGGGTAGCTTATGATTCAAGTAATCTAGAGAGCCACGAGTGGTGAAGAGAAGCTTGATGTGAGTGCATCGAGTAACCATTTCCTCCACAAACCTAAGGACCTCATCTTTGACTTTGGCATCTCCGGATTCCAGTAAATCGTCAGCATTATCCAGGATCAGGACAAAGCGATTCTGCAGCTGCTGTAAACATTGGATGAGCCAATCAGAAGCCGAGATTTGAGGATGAGGCACCTGTTCAGTGACTGTAAATATACTGAGCAGCTTTGATACAAGGTCATCTTTTCGCTTCATTCCGCGAAGGGATATAAAGTACACTGGAATCTTCATCGCTCGTAACTTATGCGCCACGTCAATGGCCACTGACGTCTTTCCAAATCCCGGTGGGCCCCAGATACCAACTAGTCGAGTTGATTCATTCGTTACATGACGTACGATGTTTAAAGACTGTAGTTGGCGGCCCACAAAGTGTGGAATTTTTTGTGGTATGCACGAGTCAGGAGCTAATGGCCCTAAAATAAAAACAAACAGGTACCGTTATGATTCCATTATAATTAAGCGCCCTCTTCCCTATAAGCCACACGTCCAGGATGACATGCTAATGCGGAGATGCATGCTCTTTATGATAAGCATCACAAATGTCATTTTCAAAATATATAGATTTAGCCCAGCCTAAAAGCGAGCTCCTGGGCCGGGTTATTCCAAGCCCGATTAAGCTAACCCATGCAGAATAACCGAGAATTTTGATTTGAGTTTTGTAACTTTGGGGTGAGTTTTTCTGTTTATATTGTTAGGCCTTCTGTTTGGAGTTTGAATAATCTCAAACTACACAAAACATATGCATTAAAAACATTTTTATACAAGAAAAATCTATACTTCGGTTAACTTTAAATCCTGAGTTAACCGGCTTCCGAACAACCCGGCCCTTACAAGTTAACCTGGCTTGAGACCGCGATCCAATCGTAAACCAACGCTAGGTCACTGAGGAAAGGATGTGACAGGTTCCCTTCGAAAACATAATTTAACGGAAAACCTTACCAGGATTCAAACTTGAAGATTACCTTTTGAGTTTTCCGCCTGCATTACTTGCTTTATGTGGTCAACACCTGCCTTCAATTCTTTCACGTCAGACCCGACATCTTCCACTTGTGTCTTGACATCTTTCATGTCTGACCCGACATCTTCTACTCGTGTCTTCACATCTGTTACTTCAGTTTTGACATCTTTCATGTCCGACCCGACATCTTGCACTTGTGTCTTGACATCTGTTACTCCCGTTTTGACATCTTTCATGTCTGACCCGACATCTTTCACTTGTGTCTTGACATCTGTTACTTGAGTTTTGACATCTTTCACGTCTGACCCGACATCTTCCACTTGTACCTTCACATCTGTTACACCAGTTGTGACATCGTTCAAGTCCAACCCGACATCTTCTACTTGTGACTCGATCTTCTTGAGGTGATCTTCGATCTGTTGAAATTTTATGGCAGCATCTTTTTCTTTCTTCAGCTCGTCTTCCACTTGTTGAAGCCTTGCAGTGGGAAAGTCTTCTTCAGCCAACTTTCCGATCTCATCGATCCTGGTAGTGTTCTGTCCAAGAGCGGTAAAGGCCTCTTTTGCAAGGAGTACATAACCATCAAAGGCGGCCTTGTCGATCTTCCTTGTACTGATCTGGTGACAAAGCGTGTTTCGCAGCAAGCGCAGCTGATCCAACGCTAAGGCATACGTCTCAGCTTGGTTACTTGTGGAGCTGATAACAGTGTGATGAAATGTTCCACCTGGTAGAGATTTCGCATAGAGCTCTTTTAATGTGAGAAGCTTTCTAGTCCCGTCTGGCATGGTAAAGGTTTTGGCAAAGGTTTTTGCAAAGATAGTGGCCTCGAACAGAGCTGTACAGTCCCATTCCTTTATCAATTTACCAGTTGGTACATATTTTGTCTTGCCACCTTCTTTTGCAAGGAACGTGTTTCTCACCGCAACGGAGTCGTCCCACTTTGGGACGCCATGGCCAGCGACCAGGTTGTCCCACATGAAGACAAACACTTGACGGAGGGCGATTGGGAACTCATCAAGTACGATTGCGGAAAACTTGAAAAAGTTCAATTGCTCAGGAGAAAATGTCATTCTGAGGCCTTTGAATGTCTCCTGGTGAAGATTCTTTAATCAAGACAATATTGTGAGGTACAGCAAAATCGTCCTTTTTGAAACAGTGTAGTTGAAACAAAAGTCAGACCATCTGCAAAAGGAAACAGTTTTTGTTTAGGAAATCAAGTATAACAGTAAACTATCCGTGAAGTTTGACGGCGTGTAATTGTCGATTTCAAAATTTTAGGCCAGGTATTCTTAAAGAAGAAGTTGCATTTTTAATTTTCCAGAAAGTGCCCCGCCCCTCATAGAAGCCGCCTACAACCTCGCTGGAAAAAAATCATAGAAAATGTATGGAAACTTAAAACGCGGCTGGACGCTTTTTAGCACAGCTACGTTGCTACAGTTTGGTCAATGCTATCCTTTGTCTAGTATCTTAACTTTGCTGCTCATAAATTGTTCAGAATTCAATTTTTTTATGAACATTATTTGCCACCGGATTCCCATGCAAACATCATAATTTCTGACGGTGTTGCTTACCTGTCAAGATGGCTTCTAAAACCGTGTCAAGGTTAATTGATATACAGCAGGCCTGAAAAGAAGCAATTCGTGAATCTCATTGTCCAGTCACTCTTAAATATGGCGGACATTTCAAGTTGTGTATGTGTGGGACTTGTTCTCAGAGCAGATCACGTGCTATTTTAAATCGCTCACTTTTCAACTGTTCTCAATTTTACGTCCTTTGACTGTTCAAAATGGAGAATGGAGGTCTGTTGTAGATAAACCACTTAGTTCAGCGCAGCACGCTTTACTCTAGACTAAGAGTAGTCCCTTTTTCGCTTAGTCCGTAGTACGTCACGTGTAAAAAAAAAAACCCGCGACAAAGAAATAGCCGCGCGAAATCATGGGCAATGGGGGGCGAGAAGCGCTCTTCTTTTCCCCAGGATTTCGCGCGGCCATTTCTTTCTTGTGGTGATTAGTGCAGAGTGCGCAATTGATTTGGTTTAGGGGGTTGCTGTCCGCTAAGTCGCTAATATGTGAACGTAAATGTTTGTTTGTTTAATTAATTAATTAATTTCAATTAATTTATTTGAATTAATGAAGTAGCTTTGCGGCAATGGGGTGGGATGGGGTAGGTTGCTGTGTGCACTACGTAAAACGTAATTCGTCAACGTTACTCTTTTTTAGATGACGACAAAGCTATATATCTGTTTGAGAAAACCTCTTGTTTTTCTGGTACTATTCTATTTAGAACAAAAGCAATGTTCTAAACGCATGCGCATATTTGTTAGCGATAGTATCAACTATATTCGGTGGAGAAGTCGGTGGAAGATGTGAGAGACTGACTTTTCACACAGGATCACAAACTGACGTTGCATGAGTGTTTATCCTTGTGGTAGAACACAGCAAGTATTATAGAAGCTTAATAATTAACTGGTTTTTACTGGGTATTTTAGCTAGCTGAGTGCTGAATTCTTATGAATTCAGTAAGCTGTCCATTAAGAGTCTTTTCATAGTTTTAAATTGAGCTAACGATTGATTAACTAGATATTTTGCGGCAGAGCGTTCCAGAGAGATACTATTCTATATTAGTATAAATCTACTAGCGTTCTATCACGAATGCCGTTTTCTGATTGGCCATGCTACTTACTATCTATTCTGTGATAGGTAGTGAGTAGCGTAGCAGTGTGCCCTTGTTAGCAAAATGACGGCCGCTTCTTGGCGTTTTCGAAGTGTCTGTGAAGAGGATTTAGGTGAAGTTTTGAACGACTAGTAGATTTATACTAAAACAGTTAGATTATTGGCTCTCGATTTCTATGCATGATCGTCAACCATCACGCGATAGAAATCTCGAGCTCATAATTTACTTGTTTAATAAAAGGTTCTTTGGCTAATTGCGGTTCGAAATAAAGGAATAATTAACAGCTGCGCGTGCGTGTTGATATTGGTAAGCGCTTAATAAACTGATCAGATAAATACTCCGGGACAAGACAATTCACGCATTTAAGGTGGCTCAAAACAGTTTCCAGCACTTAGATTTTGATGGGTCGTTATAACCAGTCTTTATCACTTGATGCTACAATCATGGTAGCCTGAGTATCAGGCTTGTCTTACTCGTGGGGTAGGAGGAAACACCCGGCAAAGAAAAGCCTGACACAAGGGTCTTGCAGTCTTCCACCTCCTCATGGCGTGACAAGCGTCAGTGTATGTATTAAGCAATCAGAATCATTTCTGGCTGTCATGTTTACTTGTATGCATCACAGATCACAACGGTGAGAATTTGAGCAAATAATCCAGTTTCGTCCATGTTTGTAATGGTTTCCGAGAATATTTGCACAATTTGCCTCGAAAATTTTTACACAGAGTATGGAAAGTATAGGGACTTTAAGCAACGACAACGCGGACGGCGACGGGAACGCCATGAGATCAGGGAAAAGCCAAAAGGTCCACTGCGCATGACTGGCGGGAAACAAGTTGACGTTCTGCGTTCGGGCCCGA
>Ga0126339_10003200_pt1 | contig 11878 bp, 5 predicted proteins | sample OrbTmetagenome_2_FD_92532 | JGI IMG/M metagenome (GOLD analysis project Ga0126339, IMG submission 92532) | Coral microbial communities from Petempiche,Puerto Morelos, Mexico - Orbicella T R C metagenome | ecosystem: Host-associated > Invertebrates > Cnidaria > Coral | place: Petempiche,Puerto...
ATTGTTATTTTTTTTTATGATAGCTGGTTTAATCGTTTACGCTCGGAACACAACTGTATTCTATAGTAGGAGGTTAGCCGGCTAAAAGTTGGCTGTTTATAGCGCGAATGGAAGAGGTGAACTTCTGACTGCTAAGAAACTGAGACACAACAAAACCAACAACTGAGACACACCCAGACTACAGTTCCTTCAACATGACCACTTCAGGCCATGCTGAACCTTAGAAACGTAACGGAGCAATTGTCCTGAAATGAGAGAAACGAAGAGGCTAGTCTTAATTTTTTAAACCTGAAGAAGCCGTAGATTAAGTGTCCATCGAAAATAAATCTAGTATTTACAATAAAAGCCTTGGGTGATATTGTCGAAACTTCAAGCTCATGGTGTAATAGTTGAATGTAGATTCGTGATACACAAACAAGTTCGACGTCAGACAATATGACTCTGCCCTTTTATAGGCTACATTAAAACTAGTCCTTTTTATAAATGATGTCAGTAGACCTGCTGAAAAACCTGACATACATACAATTTAGAAAACGCCCTATAATTTTTGTGACTACCAAAGCTGAAAGCCGTACTGCTTTAATTCTATAGAAACTGCTTTTTCAAAAGGATAAATGTTGTTGTCATTCCTTTTAGAGTCAATGGCAAACACATGCAGATTTTTTATTACTGACAGTTGTATAGTGGTAAACAAAAGCGAACGCAATAGCCTCCGAGGTTCGTTGTTTCTATGATCAGCCCCCTTTGAACAAAGCTCTATTCCCAGCGGAGGAAAGCCCGCGTTACGTCAACAAATGAAATTCGTACCTCTAAGCAATGCCTGTTTGTATAATTTGCAATATCACAGACCAAAGATATTTTATCAACTGTAAGTTGATGTGGCGAGAAAAATAGGCATTCTGGGAAACGAGCATACGTCCAAGCAAAAGTAAATATGAAAGACAACAGAACATGAGCGCAAGGACGCGTAGAACGAACATGTTTCATTTCGCTTAACATTTGGGTGTTTGCATTTAACAATTAGATTTTGAGCTCGAGATTTCAACTATCACGCATAGAAATCGAGAGCGAACAATCTAATTTTTTTAGTATAAATCTACTAGTCGTTCAAAACTTTATCTAAATCCTCCTCATAGACACGTCGAAAACGCAAAGAAGCGGCCGTCATTTTGTCAACAAGCGTACACTGCAATGCTACTCGTTATCTACAACAGAGAATAGATAGTGAGTAGCGTAGCCAATCAGATAACGCCATTCGTGATAGAACGCTAGTAGATTTATACTAAAACTCGATGGGAACACAGAAAAGGTATTTTAATTTGTTGTTGTTGTTGTTGTTTTTGTTTGTTTGCTTGTTCGGGGTTAATTTAAAATATTCCACATGTAAGATATGCTTCTCACAAGTCAAAAATAACGTATTTACTCGTAAAAAATATTTTTCACCTCTTTTTGATTATATATGTTGTTTATAGTAATTAAAAAAAGAAATGAACGTTAATTTTTTTTGATTTTTTTTTTTTTTTTTACAAAACTTGTTTGTAGCGTATCTACTTAAGCCAGCAAAGAACTTGCATTAGGTTAGTATTTTAGCACTTTTGTTGTAAACGTATTGCAAATAGTATATGATGAATGTTTTAAATGTTATTCCAAATCCAAAGAAAGAGTCACCTTGTAATTAAAGTACACAGGTGGGTTATGCAAGCTAAACCTGGGATTCACTGATGTCTATGTTGTGATTCTCAGGAAATCCTTTAGTCTCCTTAATCTTTATCCTGATAAATAGCTTGGTGCTACGGCAGGGTATGATTGTTAGATTCAGCTTCTTACTTAATTTTTCCTCATAATCATCTTCATATACGGCCCCAAACTCGGCTAAAAGACAGCATGAAAGTGTCGAATTTAAAGCATATGCCGGGCGCAACTCTTTCCGTATGGTGGTTGAACTACCAGACAGCTGGGTGAAACATTATTTACAGTGCTGAGTCCTTCAGCGAGCTCAACATAGAGCGGAGAACTTTCCTTGCATATGTTCATAAATATCCTACATGTCCACCGATTTAAGATTTCAGTGAAAATAACCTCACCCAAGATTCGTAATTGTTAATAACTAATTCGTTCTGGTTAGTTTTAACGTCTATACTGATAGGTGGTGGTTTCAATTTACACTTTCATATAAAACGATCTCGTCCAATGAGTTTCCTTTAACTTCGAACGGGTTTGCGTAAATTTAAAGAGGGTGGTAATTGACTGGTAAGGTTGACCAACTTGAGGAATTGCTTTTAAGATTCTGAAAATATTCCCCACGGGGTAGGAAAAGAAAGAATCAAGTTCTGTGCGTCTTTATGACAGGAAAAGAAATATGTTTGTTTTTACTGCGTGGCAACAGATGAGATATGAAAATAAAACGTTGAACCACAATTACTTGTAAAATTATCAACACATTTTCTGTCGGATTTTCTTTTGTTGTTGTTGGAGGTAGTTGTTTGATATTTAGACAGAAATCTATGTAGCAACATTAATTATCGTTATTCAACAGTCCTCCTAACCTTTGAATTAAACATATACTATTTCGGTGAGGGGAAAACACAAGGCCGCAAAACCCCAGGCAACGAAATAATTGTAAGAGAAATAAAACAACAAGAAAATTTTCAGGTTTATGCGGTAAATTCGTTTCAACCTAAAACGGACAAACCTGTTATATGATAACTTTAATAACATGGACAGGCGAGAAAAAGTGTTTTTTTTTTTTTCAAATATGATATATCTTTCGTTATGGACTTTTGAATAAACGTCTACAAGAATATTTCACGCAGAATTGCGCTCCACTAGTCTTGACTTAATCAACAAGAATATAAGACAGTTCTTTTATGTAAATGGCTGACATATACGAACCAATACTCGGCAACACATCCACGAAAAAAGCATTTAAAACGCCACGTTCCTTTTCGTTTTATTATCTGATATCGCAATAAAGTGTTAACTAGAATTGAAAATTAGGCAGCTTTAACAGACGAAAACAACGCCCACAGTTTCCTCTAATTTCCAACTTTGAATTTTCTTATATTTGCTATTTTGCTTTGAGTTTGAATTTCTCTGAAGTTTTTCCTGGAAGTGTGCTCTTTTCGACTCGAAGAAAATAGCGTCAACTGGTAGTTTCGAAGGTGGATAAAATTTAATCTTTGTTTAACACGGTACCGACCGTCACTGAATGTAAATTGTTGTCACTTCAAGAAAATTATTTGCTTCGCAAAGATGAGCATCGGTTTTGTGATTCAAATCACTGGACATTTTATAAACGGAGTTCGCGCTAACTGCGGAACGGTGAGACTGAATGAATGAATTATTTGCACCTGATTCTATACTGAACATAATTGTCCACTGTGCAACTGAAAGAAACAATAGACAGTTTATTTGTCTATCAGTAGATCCACTCCGAAAGGAAATTAAATCAATTAGGCTGCATAAATTAGAATAAATTTGGAGCTGAATTTCACTGATATTTCCATTAAAAAATGTCACCGAGTGAAAGTATCGTCGATTTGTGTACTTTTTTGATTAGTTAATATAAAAATTGTTAAAAGGACACACAGATACGATTAAAATGCGATTTCTACGCTCATAGATTTTCGACATGTGGGTTTTATTTTAACTTGTTAGAAATCTCCAGTAAATACAGAGTCAACACCCAAAATAAAATAATTCCATTAACAAGCAAAATATATCATTCCACGCAAGGAATAGGGGATGTTTCGTATAAATATAAAGTGAAAACAACGATAAGTTTTCGCGGGAACGTAGTGAAACTGAACATACCTCGTTTGACGGAAAGTTAGCGATGATTGAGCCGCCAAACGCGCTCACAAGACCAAAGCCCAAACCCAGCTTGTTGAAACGGTCAAGACGACGGTCTGCCGAGTCCAGGCCTTGCGTCAACATCTGGAACTGAAGGTAGCGGACAAACAGGCTGAGCACCATTAACACCAAGGAGAAATTGAAGAACTCCGAGAAGATATTTGCCTCGGGGATCCTGGCGCCCGTGTCGCTTATGGCGGGAACGAACGGGTAGATGTGATCAAGCGAAACGGCGATGCCGTAGCATAACAGAAACGTGAAAGATGTGAAAAGCGCCCAGCAAACTGGAAGGTAACCGTAGCCGAGCGAAAAGTCACTGATCATGGCTGTTGGCAATTGATCTCAAACGCGGAATAGCTTAGAATCTACATAGCCGTCAAAAAGTGTTTCCTCTCCACGTTAAATCTGGTGGTATTCTTTACGCCAGTACAAGGCCAACTGTTAAGGCAGACTTATTTTCAGGTCAATTGCTTTGAACACCAGCTTTGTGTTCCCCCAAAATCTCATGTATGACGCCGGGAAAAACAACGCTTCCCGTATGCAAATTTTGGGCCACTGACAAAAGCTGACCTAACTTACTGCGCGACAACAATTAGACGGATTTCAATTGAAAATGATTGGTTGAGATAAAAGTGTTTGGTTTACAACTCGTAAACATTTGATCAGGAACAATGCGACATGGTACATTCGGCATAACCGTCAATCGCAGATCCACGTGTTATTTTTCCTTGTTGCATCACGTTTACTCAGGTTGCGATCGAGTTCACGATCAAAAATTAAAAACTGTTTATGTCGAGGGCAAAACTCTCAATATTTGCTCTTTCGTTAAATTTTAATGATTTCGATGCTGACATGAGCCATGAAGAAATAAATAATTCAACGGCGTTTAAATTAAAATGGATTTCTTTTCCCCAGAGTTTTCCAAATGATTTGAATAGATGGTTGTCTCCTTCTTTAAACAACTAGATTAGAAATCAGAATTCGAAATTAACATTAAGTTTACATCGAAATTGAACAATTGCTTTGAAATAACCCCTCTATAATTCCATGTGAACTCAAAACTACATACATTTTTCACGAGAGTTGCACAAATGCTACGAAATTAATGCATTCATGGTTTTTATCCTTGGAAAAAACGAATTACAAAGGCCCCCCGTTGTCATTTTCAAACAGAATTCCGTCATTTGAATCTGTATATTGGTAGATGTTTTCGCCCCAGTTGTTATTCCTCAGGCTGTTATTGAGTTTTGTAGGGGAATTGTTCTTAAATTATTCAAAACAAATTGCTTTTGGCAATGACAGATATCTTCCGCTGTATATCGAGTGTTTTGTTTGTCCGTCTGTAAGCTGTACATCACCGTGTCTGATCAGATCCAGCCTTTTTCAGGCCTTAGGTTTATTCAGTCGTTCAGAAGCAACGCAAAGAACTGCAAATGACAAAGACGGTGATGGGGTTCTGAGGTATTGCCGCTCCGCATTCTTCCCAATTTCTTCAGTACACGGATACACTCTAGTAATGGAACGCTTTTCTAGTGGTATACCTTTGAATATCCCACGAGTCATTTGAATTTTCTCCGTATACACACAAACCTTTAGGCAAGTGGGTATACCAAGACTGAAAATTCAGCTAACAAGTGGGATATTCCGTGGTACATCACGAAAGAGCGTTCCACAACTATTTTATACCATGTCAAAGAAAATGTGGTCAACATTGGTCAACACAATCAATACGACATACCGTCGCGGCGCATGATGGGAAGGTTGGATGTAATACAATGGCTTTCATGTATTCTGATTGGCTGTATTTTTCTATGGCATGGTATAAAATACCAGATATGCATCCAAACAAAATCTATACATATCAAAAGTGCGTGCCAATTCAGGAAAACAAACAATAGCTTACACAGCGACTATTCTCTGGGACAATATCCCCAGCAACCTTAAAGATCTCAATGCCTTCAACTTCTTTAAACAACTGAAATTTTATTTACTGTCTGAACAACATTCTGACCATTCTGAAAACTTGTTTTGATTTTCTCCATTCTATTATACTATGTACACATCTTAAGTTCTGCATTCTCTTATGGAAACATTACAATAACTAGAGACTGACTAGAAAACGTTCGGGTTACCTCATTCTCCAGACTCAAATTGTACATTTTTATGTTCTTTAATTTAGTATATATTTTTAAAAAACTGTAAATGTGCGAGTGAATAAAGTTGCTGTTTCTCTGTCGCAATTGTTTCGGCCTCCTGGCCTCTACCTGAATTTTCTGGACCCGCCCCTGATAGTCATGATCACACTGCCAGCTACTGACTGCATTTGCTGCAGTCCTATTTACGAAGTCTACAGTCTATACGTCTAAACACTGTTTAGCTCTCGAAATCTCGAACCCAAGCTATCTCTTCTTAGAGCTCCAAAATGCTGGTTCTCAATCGTTGAGCCCTGGGACAAAGCAAACATGGAGCCAGTAAGTGCTTGTCTTTAATCCCTGAAGCCTGCACTATATTTTTGACGTCATAGACGAGGCGCTTATTGGAAGGAGGGCGCTTATTTAAATCATCTGTACTTTGATCAGGGATAAGGCAAATCTCTTTAAATAAAGAGAATATCATTTCACATTTCAAGAGCTTAATGTATTGTATTTATACACCACTCTGAAAAAGCCGATCACTGTTCAGGCGTTCCCAGACAAAAATATTACTCTATCATGAAATCTATCAATCTTGCTAAAGTTGAGCTGAGTTATTTTCGGAATAACTATAGAAACAACTCTTCGAAATACTCAAAGAGTCGACATGCAGCGTTTGACCTAACAGCCGAGTGTTCCCAAATCTGGCGCGAAACCTCTTGCGTAACATGTCTCAGAAAAGTTGCAATCATGGGAATCTTTGCGAACGCAGTCGTACGTGATAACCTGCAGTAACTAGAAAAACAATCTGCTCTATTTTTTTCTACAAAAATAACACAGACGCCCAATACAATTACGACCTTAATCAGACACTAACAAGAAGGGATTAAAAATTTCCTGAAACGAATTAAAAGCTAGGAAACTAGTATTTTTTCCTGTCTGGAGAAGTTCTTATCGCCATACCATGGAGTGAGGCAAGCAAACGTCACTTGGAATTTAAAAGTAGCTTCTGGTTACAAATGCTCTGATTGGCTGAGCAGATAAATGTCGGCGTCTCACACTGAAGAGGGCATAATATGCTCCGCTCCTGTGTCGTAACTCGGACACCCACGCATACTTTGCCTTGGGGCAAAAAAAAGCCTTTACGCGTAGCTATGCGGAAGACGTGTTTTTTTTACACCAATTAAAATCCTGCGTTGATTTTCTTCAACTGTCGTGGGCTGTACTTGCTATTTTTTCTCTCCGTAAGTCGCCTCTTTTCACGGATGTGATGTAAACACCAATTTTCTACGCCTGGCTAGTAGTCAAACAAAAGTTCATGGCTGAGTAATTACTAAAAAAAAAAGATTTTCAAAAGTAAATTTTAAAAAAAAATACATAATTATAAACGTATTTAGTTCTGAGAACGACACTGAATCGGGAGGGAATTAGGCTAATAGAATTAACAGAAGGCCAACAAGTGTTACGTTCTCACGATGATAATCCCTTGGCGGCAACGAAAGCTTTTAACAGTACTTAGGGATAAGAAATTCCAAAAAGGTTTCCACGATGAATAACATTAGTTTCAATCCGATATACGGAATACTTTGAGTTGTGTACAGGAGTGGTCGCTGGTCACATGCTAAACGTTTCTCGTAATTTATACGAGCTGTCTTTAGACTACTGACTATGAAGGAAATGTCGAGCACCTGTCACAAAGTTCAGCTACATTCAGAGTTTGTTTAACGTCTCATTTGCTATATTTGTTGACGTTCCTGTTCCTGTTTTGCTTTTGAGTATAATTTGTCGGAATGTCCCTAATTCTCGCTGCAACGAGCAACTCGCCTGTAAGATAGCATTATTTACTCAGCTGAAATACCATTTTCCGACTAATCGCAAATCCTTTGCGTAACTTCTCAGTCGCGTTAATATAGAGACAATATTCGCACTTTATTCTCGACGGATTAGCAAATTTTAACGCACATTTGTTTAACAGTTTCTTACCTGTTTAAACACTTCGTTATTTATTACTTATTTCTTATTCATACTTTGTTTACTTTAATGATTATTTCAGATATCATATGTTGCGGAAAAGTCCCTATTAAGAAGCATAAAAAAGGTATTTGTGACGGTGAAAACATCAAAAATAACCGAAAAACTAAGCCAGCCGTGTCAACATCTTCGGACAATCAATCTATAGCTTAATACTTTTAAGGGTGGTCGATATTTAAATTCTCCTTTTAAGATCTACACATTGTCCAAGGGACAGGTGAAGAGATTTTAGAAAATCATCAACATGGAGCTTGTCTTTTGATCCTTTTCCAGACTCTCAAAACTAGGGTCAAAAGAAAGATGTGGCTATTACCAAGGAGAGTAATTCTTTTCATCTTGTAATGCTATCAAGCATTAAACCACGGGCCAGTACGTCAATAGTAACACGGTTGTCTAAACAAAGTATCACCTCCTAATATTTCAAGAATTTATCGCTGTCCAAAGCCACGTCTGGGCGAGATATCTGCCACAGCAGATGTAGTCCGACATCCACTCGCTGAAACAACACGTACGTGAGACCATCAGTCGATGTAGTCAGCCGGTCGTCGTCAGTGATCAGTATTTTTACATTGAATTGTCAACCGGACAAGTCAGTTCAACATGTGTTCAGTATGGTGTGTGTTTCATTTCACGCACAAACTCCATCGCTTGGGTTCAACGGGATCTTACACTTTGCCGCCAAAACCGAAGAAAAGAAGATTGGGCTTCTGGAAATCGAGTAAAGGCAAGTCTCAATACTATCAAAACACTTAAGGTGGCAAGTTACTGGGTTGTATAGGAGAGAAGAGTTTCAAAATGATTGGGGTAAACTAAGAACATCGATCTCACTTTTTTGGGGTAATTCTGTCAGTTTGTCGCTTGGTTTATACTGTAGCTAATCAGTTCTACAAAAAGTTGGATAACTTACTGTTCCCTCTATTCATGCAGTCTACAAAAGGTCGGCCTTTTGTACACTGTACCACTCAGTGAGTTCAAATGCTCTACAAAAGACTGCTGTACAAATCGAAACAGCTTATCGCGAAAGCTTTTATAATCGCGCGCTTTCGGCGGCATTCATGAGAGATTTTGCGGCGTACATTTTTGTTTTTACCAGTCAGTATTAAACGCTTAGCCACAAAAACACTCGTGGGCTCCTTTTAGAATAGAAACAGACACAAGTACTCACGTATTATTGCTGTCAAATTGTTTTCTTCAAGTCGGCAAAAACAGACTCCTGTTGCAAAAAGAAAAGATAATAAAAACGTGACGGTTGTTGACTATGGACCAGAGATCTGTAATCGTGCGAAATATGAACACGATGAAGCTTTCCTCATCGAAAATAATTCCAAAAAAATTACATCTTTTTTTATTAGGCATAAACTGAGCCCCTCGGGTAATGCTTCCCGGCTGACCCCACAAATGGGGTTAGGGTTATGTTTAGCTTTAAAGAATGATTCACCTTTGGAGTTTGCTAATTTGTGTTTCATCATCGTTGCATCTATTATGTCCCGTTTTTATCATTTTCATCAGTCACCGACTGTAGAACCTGTGTTACGTTCATACCCGAGAGTTTTGTCATCTTCATTCAATTGCAACGACTGTGTCGAAGTTTTTTTTTTTGTGTGGTTTATGTCATGTTTCGAAATGTTTGATAGCTAAATCAGGTCGGCATCATACTGCATAATATTAATATTATAAGCCTAAAGCTTTTATAAAGACGACCGACCAACTGTAATCCCCTTTCCTGACATGAAAAACCCAGAGAAGAAGCCCTTTTTGCAAAGCTAAGCCCAAGGATTTGTTCGCTACACTTTACAGTACGTGACGACTTTTGCGAATAAATTCTATCGTAACAAAAAAAGTTTGTCAATTTTACAAACGTTGCTGACCTATTATTTCTGTTAACCCCGTCTTCTGGTAATTACAATATCACACCAAAATATAGATTGACAATGACGAAGTTATATTCAGTAGAAGTTACTTTAGTTAGTAACTAAATCCTTTAACTGGTGCTATTTTCTGTTATGTAAGCTTCTTTTCCTGCTGTTTTTCGGCAGTTAAAGAGATAAGTTTCCATTTCACTTTGGACAAAACCTGTTGGTTTGTAATTATTTGTACAGAACGTGATACTCGACTGGTTCAAATATTCTGAATGTTCAATACATTTAACGGATTACCACTCTATTTCCGACATGTTATTCAGTGGAAACATTATGGAATGAAAAATCGAATGTCCATTTTCAATGCCCGTTCCCGTTTTTTTCTTAATCAGCGTCAAATCAGTTATCGTTTTATCACCTCTTTTTTTGCACTCAATATTTTATTTTTGACTCCTTGATGAATTGATTTTGACCTTGAATCTTTCCGTGACAAGTTGTTTACACGAAAAGATTATGGTCAGTTTGAATTGGGTTTAGCCGTCTTCTCGGATTTGACGTCCTTTGCGACTATTTCTTGCGCCGGTATGCTAATTACGCGGATATTTTCTCCTCACAAATACCTCGAGGATTAACAAACAAAAAGTATATTCGCATGCTGCGTTTGGTCTTCCCGTTTCCTTCTTTGTGGAGAGCTAAAAAAAAAACGCTCAGGAATGGTCTAAAAATTGTGGTTGTATTATCCAGCCGCAGTTTTTAATGGACCCTACAGGAGCTGGAGCCATCTTAAGAGCTAGTCAAGCTATTGTTATCACCACCTTCGATGCGTCTTGATAAGCCGGACCGAGTACGAGGTATTTATAACAAAATAGTTTATTTCTGTCTTTGGAGTCAGAAAATAGTAACAATATATACGTTATCTGTGCGATCTGTTAATGACTCCTTAAACTACTCATTCCTTATTGGACCACAGCCGGACTTCAGTGAGATTTTTAGCGAAAACCGGCTACCATCGATCAACAAGCTGATGAACGATTTCCGTTTCTCATTGAATTTCACATCAGCGCAACTCTGAACAGAAACGCCTATGTGATCTTACGGTGTAAGAAATAATTTCCAGAACTTCTGATACTAGTTGACTGAGGGCTGCACGAGATGTGATTGTTAAAAATACCAGTTGGTTTTTGACAAGGCCACGATTTGTCTCTCAGCGCGGGAAATCTGCAACCTTTGTTTTATTAGTACGATATTCGTCGCCGGACAACACAAACTTAGCTCAGTCATTTCGGCAAAAGCCGAGGTAAAATTCTAGAGGCACATTAAACGTAGTTAGAGACTTAGTCACTATGTATCACCTATGCAATTTACAATATGCAATGCTGAAAGATAGTTACGACGTACGTAATTCAACGCATTCGGCTAAACAATATTCCAAGATGCTTTATCGCAGCCGGAACGGGCCAAAAATAGGAACTGGTTATGTATCGGTGTACGCATTTTGAGGATAAAGATGAGAGTGTTATAAGTGAGGCTGCAGATAACACAAAATGATCAGAAGAGCTTTATAGCAACATATTGGAAAATCTATTCTGCTGGTGGCAGAAGCTATAGCAACTGGGATAAACAATTCGAAACAATTGCGAATTCTCTCAACAGAAATGGAACCCATGGGCTTGCCTCTTGTCACCGCAATAAGAGCTCCCGAGAGTGCTCTGTAGCTCAGTGGTAGACCGTCTGAACGGTGTCCAAAAGACCATGCTTCACGTAGATAAATGGAGCATGTTCCATAATAATGTTTTCGTTTCTGCTACATGACATCACCAGTGCTTATTTGTAAGTTCGCAGGCAGGTCAAAACACTGAACTTGTTGAACTGGTGCAGATTGTACATTTATTTTCAAGGAAAACACAATCAGATGGGACCTTCTTTAATTCAAAGGTCGACCAAACTCAATTAGAAGATATCTTGTTAATAAGCCCGTCATATTCTTACACAAGACCGCCAGTG
>Ga0126339_10003203_pt1 | contig 11875 bp, 6 predicted proteins | sample OrbTmetagenome_2_FD_92532 | JGI IMG/M metagenome (GOLD analysis project Ga0126339, IMG submission 92532) | Coral microbial communities from Petempiche,Puerto Morelos, Mexico - Orbicella T R C metagenome | ecosystem: Host-associated > Invertebrates > Cnidaria > Coral | place: Petempiche,Puerto...
CAGAGGTTCCCTTCATACAAGAAGTTTCAGGCGCATACACTTCTCCGTTTTCAGATACAGAGGAACTAAAAATGGCTTTACGGGCCCGAAAAGTTACCGCTTGCGAGAAACGGGTCACTGGCCCGATACCTGACGTCTGATTTGGCTTAGAATGTAACACGAACAGCGGTGATAAACATTGTGATAAACGTATTCAAACTCATTCTTAATCAAGCTACGATGCCTAAGAACAAGAGTTTATACGATTCTGATTTGATTAAGTTTGACTCGATTTCCAGGGAAATAAATTGCACGTCGAAAACCGATCCTTTAAATTTTGAGGTTCAAAGTCGGAAGTCGGAAGTCGGAAGTCGGAAGTCGGAAATCAGAAGTCAGAAGTCGGAAATCGGAAGTCGGAAGTCGGAACTCAGAAGTCAGAAGTCGGAACTCAGAAGTCGGAAGTCGGAAGTCGGAACTCAAGGGTCAGAAGTCGGAACTCAGAAGTCGGAAGTCGGAAGTCCCTCCTCGGCTTTCGTAGGTCAGACCTGTGTACAGACGCCCACTGTTAAGCTTCCATCGAAATGGTGCAAGCTTTAAGTTGTTTCGACCGTCTGGACGATCGACTAATGCCCTACTTAAACTCGGAAAATGATGTCATTCTCGAGTGAAAAGGAACTAGGATTCTCAACAGGATAGCCAGGATAAATTAAATAACTCTAAACAGATTGTACATATCTTGAAGTTTCTTTTGAAACGTTTGGTTTATTAGTGCGTAAATTTAACTCATACTGTGCTGCCCTGAATCAGGCTCTCTCGTAATAACACAAAGCTAGACCCTTGATTTGCAACATGATTTTAATACACAGCCTGTTTTCCTTTGCGCTAGCAACTCGGTGTATTAGCAAACACGAGAGGTGGAAAATTGAATTCCCTGTTAGCTGTTGTGCATGTAGTTGATCTCTGAATGACATTCTTTGGGTGTATGCACGTTACCTTGAGACGTCAGCTTAAAAAAGGAATGAGTGGTGGTTGAAAACGGAAGAAGGTGAAGTGTGGAATATTTTATATCATAACTGAGTAAAGGGACAGTGTCTCGGCTGATCATCGAAAGTTCCATATTGCATTGCCTAATGTCACCAAATATAAAAACAAACTGAACAAAAAAAGTTTCTACTGAGCAAAACAGAACAAGTATTCGGGAAAGTATAGGATTAGAAGAAAGGAAGTGGATAACAGTTCAGCATATGCGACTTTGTAGTAAATGGTGTGTGATATCGTTTTTGGCTTCAGTTGAAAAGCCTTTCTGGTTCTTTTTCTTTCTACTGCCCGGCCAAACCAATCGATATACCAATCGCCGGGGACGCTGTTTCTGAAATAATTTTTTGAACCCACATTAATTCTGACGTAAGGACATAGGCGTAGAAGCCGGCTTGTATAAGAAAAGGAATTGCTTAGAGCTCAGAGCCACAAAAGAATATTTTGGCCATTTTTATGGTGTAATGTTATTAATCTAGGTGGCCTCCACTGTAAGCCTGGTGGTTTTTGGAAGCTTTCCTCGCGCTGTAATCGTATAGACGTCTTTTGTTATTGTTGTGGCAAATAAAGGAATGATGACGAAATACGTTTCAGCAGTACGTCTATGAATGAATCTCTATTTTCTGAGTTACTCAGCATGGTCAGGTTCAAATATTGCGACAAACATGGTTAGATTAAAAGGTCAGCTTATCATGGTTTTTTTGCAGACCCACACAATGCAGTACTCCTCGGAACAATTAAACTTCTTCCGAATATGTTACGTAACGTTTAAACTAGTTCCGGACGGATTGTGACAGATCTTCAAACAAGAGTGGAATTCACGATTCAAGGTATCTTTGGGAGGAGAATGGCAAGACACCGTACAAAATGGTCATGACTTCTTTAAGACAGAAGGGGAAAAAAGTCAGACAAAAAACAAACGATCGTTGGCGACCATACAGAACGGAAACACAGCAGAGTGGGATTGCAGTTGTTTGTTTTTTGCGATCCTCTCGTCAGATAGCATTGGTACAAACCTTAGTCCAGCGATTGAGAATGATGTCGATGATCTTCGTCAAGTGAGAAATGACATTGCACACAATTGCGAGGCCAAGCTTACTGATGCCGAGTTTCAAGGTTACATAGCTAGAATACTGCATTCATTCACTTCTTTGGGCCCTCCTGTCAAAGATATTGAAGACGTAAGGAAACAGACAAGTTTTCCAACACCTGAGTCACAGAGCTTAGAGAGCCTCTTCGATAGCCTCGAACGAGAATGGAAACGGACAAGGGGCGATTTGGAAAAAACGCAAACTAAATTACAGTGTAAAGAAGAGGAGGTTAAAGCTCTCACAGAAGAGATTGAGTCCAAGGTGAAGCCATTCTGCATCCTTCCCTGTGAGCCAGCTCATGAAGTCATCAGGCGTTCAAACGACATCACCAGGCTTAAGAAGAAGATGAAAGACCTGGAAGACGGAAGCCACCAAGTTGTCAGTACCATCTATATTTCTGGAACACCCGGAAGTGGTAAAAGTCAACTTGCTCGTCAAGTACGACAAGAGTTCTTTTGCACACGATCCCGTGACACCGATGACCTCGTGTTTGTTGCAACACTGAATGCAGCAAGCGTGGAGACACTTGCTGATTCTTACATCACTCTTGGTAAATACCTCGGAATCTCAGAGCACAGCCTGACAAGCCTTGAAACCGACAAGAGTGAAAACCCGAGAGAAACAATTCAGCATCTAAAGATCTTGATTGCAACGAAGATACGCAAGTTCTCCAAATGGCTGTTAATTGCTGATAACGTAGTTGAACTGAAAGCGATTCGAAGTTTTCTACCTCAAACTGCCAGTACGGAATGGGGCCACGGTCAAGTCCTAATTACTACCCAAGACAGCAGTACAATTCCATGCAATGCACCTCATACGTATCACGAGGAATGGAGGTAGAAGATGCAGTAGAGCTGTTGAAAGAAGTGTCGCAAATTTCTGATGAACCCGAACAAGTAGAGAATGTTGCCAAAGTCCTTGAGTATCAGCCACTTGCCTTAGCAGCAGCAGCCTTTTATGTTCTAACGGTTGTAATGAACGGATCTCCAGACTACAGTTGGCCACGTTACAAGGAAGTATTAAGCAAGGGTCAGCGAGAAGCGACTGAGGAACTCCTTGCCAGTGAGAGCTCAGCTTATCCCAAAACAATGACGACAGCAATCCAAATCGCTCTAAAAAGAGCTGTCCAAAGCGATGAAGTTCTCTGTCAGGCGTTTTCTTTCCTTTCACTCTGTTCTTCAGAATTGCTGCCAGTTGAAGCTGTTGTAAACTTTGTCAAAGCACGCATTCAGTCAGGGCTACCACAGGAGCTAATAAAAGCTAAGATTTTGAAATCTTGCCTAGTCCTTTCCTCGCCAGCAGATCAGCAGGGGCCCGAATGTCTGCGTTTGCATAACACCGTCCATGAAGTCCTCAAACAAGGGACAATTAGGAAACTGGAGCCAGCAGATAGAAATCAGAATCTGGTAACGGCCATAAAGATATTGACACCCCTGCTTACATTAGAAGAAAAACAATTCAAAACAGCAAGGTACTACGGCTGTCTAATGTTGAATAAAATGACGTCTCACTGCAAAGCACTGCTTGAGAGCGCCATACGTGATTTCACATGTCCAAAAAGCGAGTTGATGAAGGAATTGACTTCAATTATTGCTCTTGAAGAAGTTGTTGAATGGCTATGTTCTACTGCACGCAACTGTAATCGACTTGATGATTTAGCATCTGCAAACAGGATTTCTGAATGAGCCTGTAACCTGCTGAAGAACGTGAGCAATGCCTTGGAAGACACCCGGTTAACGAAAATGGCATTTGTAACACGCGGAGATGTTTACTTTAGCGTTGGTAAACATCAGCAAGCCAAGGAGCAGTATGAAAAGGTTTTGACGATCTGTTTAACGACTTCTGGTAAATCGCATCCCAGTACAGCAATCATTTATAAACAGTTGGGATCAGTGTACCACCAAACTGGACAATACAATCAAGCCAAAGATTGCTTTGAAAAGGCTTTGGATATCCACACTTCGATTAACGGTCAAGAGAACAGCACGAGTAGCAAGCCTTTATTACGACCTGGGTGGTGTTCATTACACTATTGGAAAATATAAAGAAGCCAAAAGACTCGTCGAGAATGCACTGGCGATTAACAAAAAGATTCACGGTGAAGAGCATGCTTATGTGGCAGATAGTTATAGCAGATTGGGTGCTGTGTACCACAGCATGGGAGAATTCAAGAAAGCTAAAGAACTCCATGATATGGCAATGATGATTCGGAAAAAGGTCTACGGTGAAGTGCACACTGCTATAGCAGAAAGTTATAGCCACTTAGGAGCTGTTTCCAGCAGCATTGGAGAATTTAACACAAGCAAAGACCTTTACGAGAAGGCACTGGTGATTCGGAGAAATGTATACGGTGAAGAGCATGGGGCAGTCGGAGCAAATTATAACAACTTGGGACACGTGTACCTTAACAATGGAGAACTCAAACAAGCCAAGGAACGTTTTGAGAAGGCACTGACGATCATGAAAAAGATATTTGGCGAGGATCATCCTGATGTGGCAGCTGGTTACTTGAATTTGGGAATTGTTTACCGCTGTATGAAACAGTACAATCTAGCCAAAGAACACCTAGAAAAGGCGCTGATGATCCAGAAAAGGACTGAATTAGGTGAAAAGAATGAACTAACATCAGAAATGTATCGCAACTTAGCGACTGTGTACGATAGTACTGGAGAAGTACATAAAGCCAAAGAATTTTACGAGAAGGCAATGGACATTGCAAAACAAACCTGTGGGCAAAAGCATCGACTTGCAATTTATCACGATTTACAACGGCTGCATCTACCAAAAGACTGAAGAAAACGACTAAGCCAACGAGGGCTAAGAAAAGGAACTGAGATTCAGTTATTGAGGGCTCACAGTGAAAAGCATGTCACTGTAACAAGAAGTTGTAACATCTTGGAAAGTGTACACCACTCCGACACCAGTATTGGAGATTGCGTGCCCGAATACGTGTGGGCTGGCCAGTTTATGCTTAGTCTGTTCATAGCTTCCTGGATCTCTACACAGCGTTTTGCTCTCCATTTCAATTCATTTAAGACGTGAGCAAATATAGAGACCAAAATAAAATAAACTTCTTTGAAAAACAATTAAAAGCAAGCAATCGCTTAAGCTCATTCCCCAGTATTGCATTGCGCATCCCCACTGCGCATAATTTCACGCGTGATTAGCGCGCGCGCATTAAAAAATGGCGGCTTTTTCTTTACAGCTGGACCTCGCCATGGAGGTAAATCGTCATTTTCTCGCAAACGAGTATGGTGACCTACCATTTTTTTTCTGTTGTTTGAGACTGAGTGATAGATTTCTCTGTGTAAAATAAATATGGACCATTTCTCAGTGTAGAACAAACAACAATCGTCGGAAACGTGAATTTAGCAAGCAATCGTGACTACAATCATGGTGCTATTATAAGGATTTATAGGGACAAACAAGGTGCTGTTGCTCCTAAACGAACACGGGGACCGCTCATTTTTATTTTAAAATTTTAGTTCCTATAATACAAACAATCAATAGGCAAAGTTTCACAAAAATCTCAGCGTAGGTTCTATTTCAGTGAAATTACCTTAATATTCCCTTACATCTGAATTACAATATTCCAACATATATTTCAGTTCATCTTAATTAATGTCCGTACAGTAGTACCTTTGTAACTTTAAGGATATGAGACGTATGTTAATGTATTAGATGGTGTCCAGCTGAACTGAATTGCATTTTGTCTTTGAGGAAAACACAGGCAGAAAACAAAAAAACTGACAACATGTTAGAACTGCCAGATAAATCAACAGCAAAGTAGCAATTATTGAGCAGTCCTGCAAGAGTACAATGTAGTCCAAGTACAGTTAAGTAAGAAACAAAATGTACACATGTAAATGTAATGCAAAACACAGTTGTCATTTCAGTCTTTTTTGGATTGCATTGTACAAATTTGATTAGCCTGCGAACACGCTCCCAGCAAGGACAGAAAAAAATTACAAGAGCAAAGCGAGCAAAAAGCGTGGAAGTGAAGAATTCAGAGAGCAAAGTGATAGGGGGCAGTATGAGGGACCCTGTAGACTTTGTTTTTGGTTTGCCTATCCACCCTTGGTGATTAGCCTGTAATAAATCAGTCGATGAGGTAATTACTGTAGACCTGTCAAGAAGCTTCATGGCACATAGCAAATTACAGAGGTGTCAAACTCTGCAAAGTGACGTGCAGATGAAACCATGCAAGACTTTTGGCTTCTAAAAATTGCTCTAGCCCGCTTTCGTCCATATTTTGACGGCAGTAGTGTTTCCACATACATGTAGGGTTGTGGTATAAAATCAGTCTCCTGTGACAATACACTTAAGCTACTCGAGCTTGAACTGACAACTTGGTCTGCCACATCACTTTGCAAGTCAGTTTTGACCTCAGGAAGTGATCAGGTCACTTGTCGCACACATTTCTTAACAGGGGCTGGTGAGGTTGTCTTGTTGATACTCCATAGAATTGTACAGCAAGATGCGTTTTGATCATTGTTTAGTGCTAAAATTTTCCTTCCTGAATCTCCCAGGAGCTGCTGGATTATCAGAACTCACAAAAGCCAACCTGGGACTTATTGCTTTCAAAGCCAAGCGAACTTCCCTCTGCCGCTTTCTTTCTTTCACAAAAAAGCAGTGAAAGCATTCCTTCTAGAGACAAGCTCTCCAAAATGACTGATAGAATTTTGGCAGAATACCATCAAAGAATTCAATCCCTTTGGGTTAAGGAAGCACCCTACAGGTCTTCATCTTTCCACTTCTATGGACTTGCACTGCCCCTTGTTCCCACATCTGATGTGCCATAGCCACAAGTTGCTCCATCTGACCTCAAGATATCATCGCATTCACCACAAGCACATTTCCCTCTTTCCATATCCCTGAAATATCCTTGCCCATCTTCAAGTCTTCACCATACAACTACACGCTGCCTCCATCTGCTTTTTGCACAGATGGAGCGACCAGAACACTGTTATATGAGTTAAACACTTCCAGTTAGTTCAATTCACTTCTGGTTATTTCTGTCTTGAAGGAACTGTTGCATATGCGGAGGGAGGGAGGGGAGGGTCAGATGTTTTTGTGTGAAGGGTCATGCATTTATCAATTCCTGGAAATGGGAGGGCCACAAAATCTTTCGCCAAAACTTTCTAAAATATCCTGGCCCATCCTCCTCCCAGTAGAAAATGTACCTTCCCTAAACAAAACATTATGAGTGTGTCATGGATTCTACCCCTTGATTATCCAATTCGAAGGTTACATCTTCAGAACTACGAAATTTGTCAATATCCAATTTAAAAAGGAATTCTCAGATCATAAACCATTTAGTTATTTCACCACCTATGTGATAAGATATGTAATCACACTAGAACTGGTTACAAAATGGTCAGAATGGAGAAGCATGATTCAACAATTTGTTTAATCCAACACTGAAATCAATGGAAAAAAGTCTTGCTACCAACTAATCACAACTAAGACAAAATTCGAGAGGAAAAAAAATGACCATTTCAACTTTTTGTATAATTAAGGGTGAAACAAATGCATTTGGTTCTGAAATTCACAAGGAAATCAACCATCCAAGATATTCTCTTTTTTAAAATGACCTCACCTTGGTAATTTTGATGGAGACTGTTGTACATCAGCCGTAGTGTTTTCATGGAGGAAATCTGTCAACAAACCCAATGTCCTGCAGCAAGAATTTATAATTATTGCATGAGAAAGTGTAACATTGCACGACAAATTAATGCATCTTTAGAGTGAATAACTTTGTTCTTTACATTAAATGACTGGCTTTATGAAAAGGTGGTCAAAGAAAACTGCGTTCTTTTGCACTCAGTGAGCTACAACTTGGATTTAACGTCTCCTACAGGCCCTAGAATCACTTTAAGCAACCCAAAAAAGAGAGAAGAGAGCAGAAACAAACATTTGTACATTAATGTACATTTGTACATTTATTTCTTTTCTTTTCTTCTTATTACGTTTCATTTCAATTTGAAGGAGCAGACCTAAATCATGCGGTAAGGAATATGAAATCCAGATTACTGATTTACAGGAATCCAGAATCCTACTTGATATCAACAATGACAGCTAATATAATTCACTTAATTGTCCAATAAATAAATACAATATAAAAATAAGGCCTAACAAATCATTCACTCTGTTTTCAGCGGTTGGTTTCCTGGATGTTTTCAGTTCATTTTCCAGGCTGTTGTGTTGCATTGCGCTGTGTGGCATGGCATATGGCGTGGTGTGGTGTCTTTGCTTTGCTTTGCTGGGGATCCTTGTTTCAAGTTAGGTGAAATTTGCAGAAGCCATTTTTAAAACGGCCTCTTTATTATTACAGCCATAGTTTTTTTGTTGATGAAAAACATTTTTTATTTTTAGATTCCAGTTTTCGGTTTCCTCATTTCTGGATTCCGCATTCTGGTTTTCTGGTTTTCTGGTTTTCTGGTTTTCCGGTTTTCCGATTTCATGTTTCCAGCCATGACCAAATCCACGAAATTTTGCTACTCCTGCGTTTTTTGCAATCGTTTAGACGTAGCTTAACCATCTATACGGGCTGTACAAGGATCTCCTATGATTTCGATCCAGCTGACAAAAATAATAACACGAGGCGACGCCACAATCACCATGAATGCGCGTTTCCGAGTCATTTCAGGCGAGATGGAGTCAAACGCATCTGTTTACATCCTAAACTCAAAGGGATTTCATAATTTACGTGGTGCATATTTAAAAACTGAATTGCATTATCTCTCAAACATTTCTTGCTCACCTTGACTCCGACCACTTCAAAAGACACCAGAGCCATTCCACCATTGCTGGCTGTGAACAGCCTAATCCGGGAATTCTTCACTTCAAGTGCAGCGCAATGCCTTGTGGTTATTGCCCTCACCCCCATCCCCCGAAAGATGCAAACACTACCCACTGAGCATCACTCACAATCTGTTGATAATGGCAAATTTTCAGTTTACCACTCATTTTTCCACCACTCTGATTCCCCCAGAAAAATTTGGTGGGGGTGTGTGGCCCACTTCCCAAAACCCTTACCCTATTTATGCCACAACGGTCTTGAACAGGGTATCGAATTTTTGGCCAGGTCAATAATAGGGTAGCAAAAATCACAGATTTTGGTCATAAATAGGGCAAGGGTCTTGGGAAGTGGGCTGCACACCCCCACCCAACATTTCTGGAAGTACCTCTCCCAGGGGGGGTTGGTACAGTTGCCCTAAACATATTTATGAAGGGCTTTTGTTCACGGTCTTATTGATAATGATGAAAAAGTAGCTTCTTCTAAGAAACATACCCAATTCAAGACTAGAGTTCTAAAACCATACCCTATTTAAGACCAAAATGGCCAAAATTGATACCCTATTCATGACCAAAATGGCTGAAAAACCCAACCCTTTGGGTCCACACATACCCATATAGCCAATATAAGGGAGTAGCCCCCCCCCCCTCCTCCATGGTCTGATTCATAGTTTGTTTATGGAAATGATATCTGTTAACAAAGTTAACACTGTTCTTCTTTTTGTAACAAATTTCCAGAGGAACTCTTTGTTTCAGCAGCCAATAACTCTCTGGTTGGCACATTATTAACTATTGACAGGAGCATGCTATTGATAATTATAACATGATAGGTGACATCACTACTAACTTTGCTAGTTGATTCTTTTGGAGTACAAGATCTAGTAGGAAAAAAATTGCATCCAGATTGGTATATTTGTAATAAAAAAATTGCACAATATTTACGCCTTTACTGTTTTGTCAGCAAAGAGGGAAGAGCAAAGAGTAGGAGGCTAATACTAGGGTGTACATGATACCAAAACTCAAATTAATTAAGGTGGTTTTATAGCAGTTTTTGTATTCACATAAAATTTATGGTTACTCAATTTTTTTTACACCCTTCTCAACCACTTGCTGGTGATGATATTACTTTTGTTATCATCGAGGAACTCTCTCTTTGACCAGAGCAGAGCGTGGAAGCATGACAACTCCAAGGAAGAATGAGCATGGACAAACATGAAAGGTATAGAAAGTTATGCCAAAACTTTTATCTTAGCTTCGCAAGACAGCATAATTTTTGGATCCAATAGCTGCTTGTACAAATTCCTGCTGGTCGAGCCCTTCCCAAGAGAGAGACCCTTTTTAATGAGACTTTAAAGGAAATCACACAAAGAGAGTGACAAGCATTTTACCAGGTTTCAGTTATTTTAAATCTATGGCATTAACCTGCCACATAAGACCCTTCCTGTACATTCCCTGCTTATAAAGTGACTGTGATTGTCAATCTCTAACAGAATAATTATTGGCAACAGGCACATGCATTAATGATTATTAAATTGTGTAAATGCTTAAATTCAACTTTCCACTATATATAACTAGTGCTATCCTCATGTAACATTCAGTTCAATCAAAGACAATTACAAACTTTGTTAGTTGCCTTTTTATGATCACTAATTTCTGGTTTTTATCATTATTGAGTACGTACATAAATCAATAGGTTTGCTTTCCGCTCATATAAATTGTAGCAAATCAACAGGGGGTCCCGATGATTCAAAGAGCTACTGTTAAAAAATTCACTCTTTAAATATTAGTTCTCACACTTGCCTATTAAGCTAATTTTAGTTTTGATACTTATTAATTGCCTCCTGTGCAGTAGTTGGAGTATGAGAGCTTACATGCCGGTTACCTGTGCAGATCATCTTTCAGCTGGTCAAAAGAGTGTCTGCACAGGAGACTAAGTCAGTTAAAACCCATGATAAAAATTATTGAATGAAAAGCCCAGTAGCCATTTGACCCCCAGCTGCAAAAGGCTTGAAATTTATAGAAAATCTCTTTTGACAAAGACAATTCTGCTGCATCCCTATACCTTATGTACCAGTTCTATTATCTTATGAACAACACAGTAGCTGTGGGTTATATCCCAATACAGTCAAACCTCCCTTAAGCGACCATCTAAAATGTCAAGCCTAGGTGGAGATCATTTACCAGAGCTTACACCATATTGGGTCAACATTTTGCCTCATTAGCATATGGTTACTGCAGAGACTTCATGTTTTAAATGTTTCATTCACTCGAAAAGTCAATTTCGAGAAAAAAATCTGGTACTTCCTATTAAGAAATTTCCATCTCTTTTACTACCCAGGAATGGGAAAATACTACAACACCTTACTATCCAATTTCTGCTCTATAATCTGTCCAGTGATCACTTTTAGCTCTAAAAGTGGTCGCGGTCACTTACGAGAGGGGGTTGCTTGAAAGAGGTTCCAAATATAGTGATTTGACTTGGAAACTCATCAACAAACCAAATAATTAATTATAGAGGTTCTTTCTTCCACAGATATAACAGTAGGGATACTGGAACCATGAACACTTGCCATTTTTTTGACCATAGAATAAAGGCTCATCACATAATGTATAATGTTAGCATTTTAAAAGTGTAAAAACACTAAATACTCTTGTTAAAAGGAAGAGCCTGCATTCTATAGTCAATACAAAAAGGAACAAAAGAATATCAAGCGTTTGCAGTTTGAGTGTCCTTATTTTAACAAAAGGTTCCAAGTCTCTAAAAAACATTTCAAAGGCAATTATCATCCCTGGAATTAATTATACACAAGAATTATCTCAAGAGAGAAAAGTTGAGCTGATAGACCTCGGGTTGCCAATGCAACCAATTTTTTGCAATTGTGACTAACTTTTCAAGCTTTTAAACAAAATACTTTTGCTGGTGACTAAATCTGCAAACTTAGGGACCAGCTGGCCCCAAGGTTTTTCCCTGA
>Ga0126339_10003204_pt1 | contig 11874 bp, 6 predicted proteins | sample OrbTmetagenome_2_FD_92532 | JGI IMG/M metagenome (GOLD analysis project Ga0126339, IMG submission 92532) | Coral microbial communities from Petempiche,Puerto Morelos, Mexico - Orbicella T R C metagenome | ecosystem: Host-associated > Invertebrates > Cnidaria > Coral | place: Petempiche,Puerto...
AAGAAGTAATAAGTGTGATGATCGGAGGATTCTGGAAGGTTGGTAGTACGCTACTAGATCTTGAATGTAGACAGGAGATTGTTGATGAAGAGCCTTAAAGGTAAGTAACATAATCTTGAATATAATGCGTTCAGAAATAGGAAGCCAGTGTAATTCTTTCAGTATTGGAGTATCGGTTTGTGCAGTTGTGGTGGAAATTACAACTAAAAGAAGCTTTATTCAGCTAGTGTTTTTAAAAGCAGGCTTAGGAACGTTACAGCCGATGAAAGCTGTTTTTCAAAACGTTTCCTTCAGACCAAAAAGTTCAGCTAGTGTTGTGACATACCTCATCTATTCCGGCATATTTGAAAGTTTCAAACGCTGATAACTAGAAAAAAAGAAAAAGTGGGAAAAGAATGTAATTTAATTAATAATATTTTGTTTGTTTGATTGTTGGTTGGTTGTGTTTTTTTTTTACTATTGCTACTGGCATTTTAATTTAGAAATGATCCTGCAAACCTCAATGAAGGAATCTTCATCTTCGAGAACACTTAGTAGTTTGTTTTTAATTCTGAGTTTGAATGATTTCTTTGGTAGTTCTAAGAATGGTGATGATTTCATCAGTGCGTATTGCTTTGCTGGCAATTGAACATAATGGTCACGTGACTATCACGTGACATAATTTAAGACTCAAAGGCAATGGTTAATTTGTTGTTGTATTAAAAAAGTAAGACACTAGGCATAGTAGTCACAGAAGGCAAAAAAATTGGTATTTTGCATCAGCCTCGTTTCCATGTAAGGGCCTTGTGTGCCATATTTTTGACATGCGCGTTCCATGGTTCTGGAAGAAAATTTGGCATGGCTCCACATCAGGATATATTTGTCTAATAGAGGTTAGTAACCCTGCCAAGTTTGATGCTTTTATCAAAAAACGAACAATTTTGTCCCTTAACAGCTGGACTAGATCAAGGGTTTTAGAGAAAAGGTGAATGAAACACAGGTATCAAAAACTGTGTTCAGCCACCTTAAATAGACATATTATTTAGTCGCCATCGCGCCAACGTTTAGATTTTCCCGCCAAAAGGATTGCCGCGTCGCTCTCCATTTTGGCGGGAAATTACAGCGAAGCGGAATGGCTGAAAAAGTTCGTGAAAAGCTCCACAAAAATGCCGGCAAGGTCAAGTTTCATTCTATTAGCGGCTCATTTTGTGTTACCATTGCTCCAGCCATTGAACAGCAACGCATTTATCTACGATGATGAAGGAGGAATGGTCGAAGCCGTAGTATTCGCAGACTTTTCTACTCAATTTAACGAGCCATACAATCTGCTTTACTTTAAGGCTGCCTTTCTTGATCTTCATTGTCAGTTGAGAAATCGAAGTAGTGATACTCAAATTACTCGAAATGCGTTAGTAAATCAGTATTACACACAAGGTATGTCTCCAACGGTCACGTTTATCACACTGGACTGGTCAAAATCCTACAAATTCGACGACCTTATCGCAGACGAAAATGTCTACTGGAAGTTGAATATTCCAAAAGACGAGCTACTTGCACAGTGCGAAGAGACACTCAGTGGAAAAATTCCTTGGACATTCAAAGTGGAGCTAGGGCAAGGCCTCAATTTGTTTGAATGTTGGGGGACTGTTGTAATACCAGACATTGAGCCATTACTTTCGGTCCAACTCGGCGACTCCTTGGCCGACTCCAAAGAAATTTCTGCGCCAACAGATGTTATAGTTTGGCAGCATCCTTGCACTCCAGGAGTTGCAGTTTTAGCTCCTTTGTTCGAGGTAAAGCAGTCTTTCACAGGTAAGCCGCTATCGAGGAATAATTTCCCATTTGTCTAATCTGTTAAAGTGTAATTTTTATTTTGTTTCGGAAATAAGTAATGTAGGAGAGGCAATCATGTTAGCTTACTTAGTAATATTTCCAGCTGTAACTGTCAGCAAGTCGTTGCTGTTGTCGTTTAGTACTCTTTGCCTGTCGTTTGTGTTTTCGTTTTTATTTCAGTTAAGCTTATCTATCTTTAAAAGATTTTCAGACCGGTACATTTTATTTTAATCGTGTGAATGATCAGCAGAGAATCATATTTAACAATTAGACCCGTAGCCCTTGCGGGCGACGGGTCAATAGCCCATGAGGCGAAGCCGTGGCCCTTGAGGGCGAAGGGTCTAATTGTTTTAGTATCACCCTACTAGTCGGGCAGAAAAGGCAATAATAAAGTTAGCAAATGCAAGTTGAAGAAATATTTATTTGGGAATAAAACGAAAGAAAGCGTCACGCTCGATGGCGCCAATTTCGCTACTCGAGGACTAATAGTCCTCTAGTAGCGTAGCCAATTAAAATGCAGGTTTTGCATTAGTCTATTAGTTGGGTGATACTAAATATAAATAACAGCCTTCTGCTGTTGGTTCTGTTGTCGTTTTTGTTTTAATCTGTTTGATGTACGCTCTTTTTTGTAAGAAGATTGTTTTTCTCGCCGAGACTGAATATTCGTATTTTTCTGTCGATTTTAGGCTGAAAATATTCTTGTGAATATTCTTATAGATTATAGCGTATGACATTTCAGTCTTCGAATGTATTTGGTGTCTGGATGGTGTTAAAGTAATTTTGCAGCCAGCCTGCAGGCATCAAACCCTGGTATCAAGCAGAAATGTTTATAGTAGCATCGAACATACGGCTAGTGGTCTTTTTGTTTCTCTATGGCTAGTTTTGCCGTTTAGAGAAATGAAGAGTTTTATACGGTTTTATATTTAAAAGCATATAGTTGTATTGTATTTCAGCAAATTATAAGTACAAAAAATTATATTCTTTTCAAAATCTCGGCCTTGGACTTATTATTGAAATATTCTTAAAATTTCACCAAATTTCAGCCTCGATATTCTTATAAAACTTCCGATAAAAAAGACAGAGTGTAGCTGTGTCTATAATTCACACTCTAATGTCACAAATTATCGATCTATCAGTTGCTCTCTTATTTCTTCAGGAGGTTACCTGGCAGTTACTCATGGAATTTTCAAGCCAAATACAACTCACTGGTATGATCTTCTCCACCGTTCGTCTGGTCACCCAGACAACTATTCTATTTGCAAGGAAGTTTCATTTACCGCTTGTGAGAAGCTATCAATTTTGGACTTCACCGTGGTTGACAATTACATTTTACTCGTAACCACAAAAGGCCTGATTAGGTCGGAGTCAATGGATGACGTTGCCAAAGGCTTAAACAAGACTAAGGTACACTCTTTATAGTAGAGTGACATAAAGTGCAGTTTTGGTTGGAGCGACAACTGCCTCGAGAACTCCCCACCCCCAATCGCGCACACACACACCCTAGATGAGATACATACAAGATGCTGGTACATTGCAGGTCACCCTAAGGTTTTCCCGAACACTTTTATCAAACTCCTGCAACATAACTGCCGGGAAATTTACTCTGACGACAGACCGAGCCCGGAGTAGTCATTAAGCCATCGAGTCTCCCATAATATGAATTTACCTAAAATTCACCTTACTCTATGTCAATGGTGTTTTAGACCAATCTTTTCTTTTTTTTCGTTTTTCCTTTCCCTAAGCTCAAGTTATACCACGTGACTAATATTCACTCGATAATTGATCAAGCGTTCAAAGACGGGACCGTAGAGCATGGCAGGATCAAACTATACCATTCAGCTCAATGCGACGGACACGATATTTCAATCAAAGACCACTTAACGAATTTGATTTATACACCGGCTCATGACGAACCTTCCATACTTCTTGCAAGTGAACCTCCATTTGATAACTGGTCGCCTTTTGAACTGGTCAATCCACTGAAGGAGTTTCCAGTGCTTGGGGTGGCATTAGACATTCCAAGAAATACAATGGTCCTACTTATGAAGGAGCCTAACAAGGTAAAGCCTATCAATTAACTTTCTATTTTGTTTGACGATGGCTGCAAGGCCGTTGTAAGTTTTGTATATGTGTAAGAGTTAAAGGTAAACTTTGATCTACACAAAACTAAATTATGCTGATCAAAGGCTGTATGGCAACGTTGTTTAAAACTAAAATCTCGAGTGTTTGATTCCCAGGACTGTTGCAATGACGATGAGGCTGAGAATGCTTCAGAGATTAACGTAATTTTCACGGAAATTATAAATGATTTATTATTACGAACAATTATTTGACCTTGTACAGAAGTTATTAGGCTCAGTTCTCATATCAACACCTCATTTCTTGCCGAAAATAGGCAAGCTTTGTTATAAAATCACGGGAGTAAAGATGGAAGTAGTTTTCATTCATTTTGTATTTTTATTTTTAATTGATTGACACTTCACCAACAATGAGAGGGGCTTTATTTCGGCTTTGAAGTGATACTCAACAGCAGAAGACAGAAAGAGGGAATAACGACGTTATCAATTAATCATAACCGTCTTTTTTCAGGACTTTTCATGTGTTGTACATTCTTTTTGTCTGTGGTTCCAGGTCCGTTCCTTGGTCGCAGTCCTTGATCCAGTGACTTCCCAACTCTTGCAACCCGTTTTCCAATTCCCAGAGAATGCAACCTTAACAAAGATCACTTTCCACGCTCACACTCATGTCATATATGTCTACGGATCCCAGGTAGGCTGATATCGTTTAACCAGTTAGATAAACTAGGTAAAACCGTCGGGAAAGCTGGAATAAACAGCAGGCAGCCGCCATGCGTGGAGAGTCTGCAATAATGGTTTTTCGAGTCTCCAGGGTTTTGTTGTTTAGTCAGTTTACACTCTTAACTCCAGTAAGCCATCGTAGTTAAGCTCAAGAAGCTGACCTTGTGAGCGTCTGTGCCCTCCTTAGTCGATCATAGTTCAGATAACTTTTTCCCACTACGATGAGTCTGGTAAGATAAGTTTCCTCAATTCCAGCTTTTGGGTATGGTAGCTGTTTTGGTCGCTACCGGCCTTTCGTTTGAGAAAAAGAAACCGGATTGTATCGTGGACTTTACAAAATCACATTCTAAATAAAAGATTACAAAGACCTATTTTGGGGTATACAGGTGTGGCTATCACTTGACGGAGGGAACTCGTTTGAGACTTTGCTGGATACACACCTGCGAGGTGATTCAGTGTCATCATTGTTTGCTAACAGCCTTGGGGACGCTTTTGTTTTGGTTACAAGTCTCGGCGCTTTGTCCAGTGGCTGGTCAGGCTTTCCACGAGTCGGCCAGATTGAAAAAGCAACTACGTCTTCTAACTGCTCTTTCAAGATTGCTAGGTTCCAGCATCGAAAGTCCGTCGACATAGCTTGTATACAAAACACCTCTAATGTGCTTACCCTTAAAACTTATTGCGTTGATTTAGCTTCACAGATCAAAGCGGACAGGATTGTAATTTTCAGACCACTTCTCGTTAATTTTTTTTCTGAAAGAGAAGTAGAATTTTTGGCTTTTTGCGGTGACGCCTTTTTCACAGATCATATTGGATGTGTTGACTCATTTCAGCAGTCTGACGTTGGACGCGTCCTAAGAACAAGAAACGGTGGTTCGGCTCTAATCACTGGAGTGCAGCACACTACCGTTACAAATGACTTCAGTGCACGTGTCACAGGTCTCGTCATTAAGCCAATTGCTACTGTAGACAAATCAGACTCCCCTGCTCTCCATTGCACCCTTCAAGTAAACATCAGTGGTGTGTATGCTTATTTACAGCTGCAAAACTCGGTGAACGATTCAGGTTGGCGAGGTGAAGACATTGGTAAGACACTTCGGCTTTCCGGTGGAATAAGCCTTATTGTAACAGCTTGTAAAAGTCTCACGTCTGCTACTGGTAGGCTGCCAGCATCGTGGAACGACACAGAAACTTACATCGGTGTTTATGAAGAAGGAACTTGGTTCCTCATAGATTTACGGCCTTTTCATGCGTTTCGTCCAGTTAGCTCTCCAATACTTCGTGTATACCAAACGGATAATGGTAGAGCTCAAGCTGATATAGTAAATGACGACCAGTTCTTATTTTCAAACGAAAACGTTGGGGATGTTCTGAAATATGAGCGCGGATGGGGTGTGATCACATCTGTTGTCAATGCCTCAGTCAGTATCCTAAAGGCTGGGATACTGTTACCCGGGAACTTTACGAACAACTGGGGTATTTACAAGGCAGACGCTACAGTGAGCAGGGAATCGTACATCCCTTACATTCCAAACCCTCAGTTTCAAGGCTGGTGGCTGGCAGAAGACGAGTGCCGGCATTTCCTTGTTGAAGACCCACCCAGTAGACTTAAGCTCTACCATATGGATTCCGGCGAGAGCCTTTCCTTCACATTCCGCGCCACAAGTAAAGGAATTACCGATGAGAACCCTTCAAAACCTTTGCTAAGGGTGTATATTGGAAACACCCTGTTGTTTTATGTCGAGTCATCGTACCAGTACTCCAGCATGAACCACACCCTGGAAGTCACTCTAACCAAACGACCCTTTATAAGTGGAATATCTTCGATCAGCGGGAGGTTACATCAAACTGCTTCTCTGTTATGCAAGAAAGCTTCCTATACTGTGCACGGTGACTGTCCACCGACTAAAATGCTGCGTTTCTTATACCCTTTATCATTTTCTCTGGATGACTTTTTAAATGCAGAAATCGCTGACTCTAAAGGTATTGTAAGGAACTTGAAGCTACCTTTCAACTACAGAGCTCCCTCCCCGAGGGGTAAAGCAATACCAATGTCGAAAAATGCTTATAATGTCGACCCACAGAAACCTCTTTACAAGACCACGTACGCCATAACACGAAGTACACTGAGATACAAACAATGTCAAGGGAAAGATCGTCGCTCTGATTGTGGGTGTACTAATCAAATGAGAGGATCATCTCTTGTTAAGCATTCCGACTGCATCGATACTGTTTACCGCATGATGTTTAGTGAAACTCTCACTCCGCGCTTTGTTGTGTTACAAGAGGACAGGGTAGAAAAACCGTTGCGCTTTCCGTTTTATCTTGAAGAACTAAATCAAAGGAGGGATTTCACGATACTTTCACCTAGTGACTTGACTTTCTCGGGTCTATCGTCACCAGTGCTAAAACAGGAACTTAACAGCTCTATACAGTTTGAAGGATCGGGACTGTACCACTTTCGCGCCCGCGTTGTACAAGAAAACTACACATTCTGTGCCCTGACCGACGACTTCATGGTGTTTGTGGTTGATACTCCTTTACCTTTTCCAGTTAATGATGTGGTGCGGGCTTGTACTGGAATGGGATTCGCCACTTTATTATTTTTTGTTTACATGCGACACTTTCATGGGAAGAAGAAGATGAAAAACGATTAGAACTAACTTCCTTTTTCCTATTAGTTTGATGACAACGCAAAAATGTCATATATTTTACTAGACGCACTGCTATCCTGTGAAATATCGTCTGAGAGTTATCAGCTTTTTTTCTCTGTCGTCAGAAAAATCAGTTAAACTAGCTTCTAATTATATAATTGTTTCGAAAGTTTTAGTTTCTTTTCCCTCCGGAATATGTTTATATCCAGGGGATTAACTTTACCAGAATAACAAAATAATTAGCAGTTTGTGTTATCAGAGCTCTGGTTTAACATTACAATCGAAAAAAAGTCGGCAATGGCGATGAGCTCTTCGGCTGCAGGTTTACATTATCTGTGGAACAAAGTTTATTGAGCTTTAGATCGAAAACCTCGCCGATCGAAAATTTTATATAAGCCTTAATCTTAGACAGTGATCTTTGCTTTCTAATCAGGGTGGCGCGCGCTTCATAGAGAGCTTAGACGAATAGTACTGTGTTGTCAAATCCTGTTAGTTCTTGTATTGGCAATTATGTAAACGCGTTACGTAATATATTTTTTTATTGTTTAACGAACTAATATACGTCTACAAGCTTTAACAGACCTCCAAGACAATCAGATTTAATTGTTGACCAAGAAAAGGCTCAGAAAGCCCCAATACAAGGTAATACACTTGTTTCGTTTTCTACTGGCTCCTTTCGAGATAAAAGCTTACATGAGCCACAATAAAAATAGGGAGCATTCAGGTATCATTCACACTAGTTTTAATATGATGTTTAAGTGTGTTTTCGACACGTTTTGCAATTTGCATGTTTGTTTACTTCCCGGAGGGTCTATTATTTGCATACGAATAAAAGCATCCACTTGTCGAACTATTTGTTGTCACAAACTGGCATCCATTGATTATCACATGTTTGTTTACTCCAATGACGTAAAATCCAAGTTTAAACACTGTCTAGCCAAGAGAAATCAATTCTTCTAGACAGAATTGTTCAGTAAATGAACGTTGGTGTCTATTTTTGTCCAACTGGCATAAAACCTTTATGGAACACAATAACAAGCAAGGCAAAATTATCTTTAAAGAACTAAAAACATGACGAAGGGAAAACATGTTCTTTATAAGTCACGGTGTGAATTCATCTGCAAATCCTGATTATTTTGGCAAATCGAATTATTTGTGCAAGCAGAAAACATGTTAATCAACGAGAAAGTTAAGTACATTAAATGTAAAAGCTTTATTCTTTGTGTACAGAAGTTAATTGTTTTATGTACAATTCGATAAATGAGGTATTTTTGCGGCTCCTAAACAAACAACCCTTTAACCAAGACATGACTACTGTTCATATGAACGAAAGACAGTCAACAAGCAAAGACGTCAGTTTGAACTTCAGTGACTGTCCCCCAAAGCCGCATAAAATCAACATTGTCTGTGCGTGTTCAGTAGCTTTTATGCAGAGGTAGCTTCAATTTTTGAGCCCGGGCTCTGTGATAAATGGACAACAAACCGTTAAGCCGTGTCTCTGGAAAACAAACATTGCTGACAAGAAGGCTGGATTTGTCATGTGGGTTAATCAAGAAAGAAAACGAGCAGAAAAATACGGTACGGTGAGTATTGAGAATGGTACAAGGCCAGACTGGAACGAAGTTCGAGCTAAACCACGCCGAACAAGTGCCCCGACCGAGTTACCCCCAATTAAGGATGGACAACCGATGGTAAAGATTAAAACAAGGGCGTCCACACTTTTATTACGAGGAGAAAACAATGAAATGCACACAAAGCAGTGGAACACAACTAGAACACATGTAAATGACTCCGTACTTCAAAAAAGGATCAGCGAAATCCACTCCACAGTTCACGGTTCTGTCAAAGCAATTTGCATCCCAGTCGCTGACTCAGAACAGAGACCCTTATCTGCATGGACCAACAGCAACAATTCTGTTGAAACACAATGTCTGGGAATTAACAATGAAAATAGTCCCTTAAAACATGCCGGGAAAGGTATTGGTCGCAAATGCTTGACTCAAGAGGCACTCATATGTCACGAACTTGGGTATGCCGAGGACGAGGACGAGGACTCAACTAGCCAGAAAAAAGACATGATAGTTCGGTGGTTAAATTCCGAGGTATTTTAAAAGCAGCAGTGCCAGGCAAGGATTGGAAAAGTCTCGAGCTTTCCCACAGTTCTAACGATCATTCCTTTCAGCAGAAATATAAAATATATACAGACGTGTAAATGCCTTCGCGAGGGAAATGTACTCGCATTTGGTATCTTTCACTTCGGCGAGATTTCATGTACAAAGTTGGATCCGATAGGTGTCTTTATTAGTGCATATGGCGTGAGTTTATTATCACTTAGGACTTTTACTAAACATAACATAAACAATTTAAAGTTCCATATGTTCCCATTACATAACGCTCCAGCTGAATTTTAACAATTTATGTTAAGGTAAATAGACCCATAAATGCATGTTGTTTTGTCATTACTGATTCATTACTCGGTTGTAAAGCAACACAAGTATAATTTTTACTGTAGTACCAACTCTCCAAATATTGGAGGGGGGGGGGGAGTATCTCACATACAGGAATGGATTGCTACAGAGAGCTTAGCTTTGGTAAACAACAAGCGTATCCCTTAAGGACAACCCGGCGTTGTAATGTTCTGGCTCTTTTGAGCCCGTCGCCCTTTTCAGCTTAGATGATAAGATATTTTTCTTCCAGGTCAACAGGCGTGCCATTACTGCATAACAATCCACAAGCATTCCCATTAAATTTACTTAAATCTGTGTCGCTGAAAACATCCATCCTTGGCTTTTTTTAAGTACCTCCTTACCACCCACTGAACTAAAAAGTTCAATTTTCGAAACTGAATCGTGTTTTTCGCATGCTGAAGTAGGCCATAAAGCCGGCGTTTATCCTTAGTTTCATTAGCATGACGCAGGGTTACCCCCCAGTAACTAAATTCATGTCTCTGGTGTCCAGTTACAAACCTGGGTGAAGAAGGGCACTGTAAGAATAAAATGCCCCCCAAAAAACGCGACGACCGCTGCCGCGCCGCTCGATCTATAGTCCAACATTTTAACCATTAGGCGACCGCCCTTGCACTGTTTCTTTCACGGGGCTTTTCAATATTTTAAATATACTATCCACCTGAATTCCGCCTCACCTCACTTTGTTTACATATTTTTAAGGCGAACTTTATGGTGACAAAGATTTAACCGATTTCGTTGATGTTTGCCATTAATGTTTAAAGTTTAAGAACGTTTTATTTATTTTTGGTGAATCTAAAAGTGCATGAGATATTGGCATGCTTTAAAGGCGCATTTTTGCCAAAAAAAATCCCATTATTTTGAAATCCAACGACCGATCTCCTCCCGTCTTTATAAAGTAAGCCTCAGACCTCTCACGTTGTCTAATTGCAAGTTTAATGTGGCAATGCTGGTTGCTGCACAAAACATTGGTTGAAGGTACTCTGAAAATTATATGCTAAGTGTGTTTGTATTTGCTGACGTGCAAATAGCGGAAGAGTGCAACCAGAGTGTCAGCATAATCGCTTATGTCAGTAATGTGAACCAGGCCATGATAAAAAGATCACTCTTTCCTAATTTCGTTATGTTCATGCATGCTGTTATGTGGCTATGATGCCATAATGTCAGGATGTTCACACTGCAAACATAACGACATAACGTCCTCCTTATGTCGTTATGTTTGTGTCGTTATGTCGCTTATGTGAACCAGGCCTTGCTTAGTATCTTTCACGATCTTTCAGTATAGCTGAAGTATAGATGCGGTATTGCCTGGCTGCACCCTTCCGTTATTTGCGCGTCAGCTAACGGCAGTACACTGGTAGTAGTTTCAGAATGATATTACCCAAAACTTTATGTAGCGAAATGTAAGGCTGTAATTTACGTAACGTGAGAGCGATGAGGCCTGTTTTATAACGTAACCGAAAGATCTATAGTAAAAACGTTCTGTGGCTAAAAATAGTTTAAAACCCATGCTTTGAACTGCCTAAACTGAAGTCTTAAAACCGTGAAGACTACAGCTTTGGCTCTCGGAAACTTGTGTTTGTAAAAAAGATTTTTTAGCCAGAGAACGTTTTAAATGTTACTATGATTCATTCTGGCTGCGGTCTCTCGATATTTTCAAAAACTCTGTCGTCGCCGGATTTCGAAATTAATGGCAGTTCGTGTACAAATGAGGTTCTAAAAATATGATAATATCTCAAACAATTTTACTCCCACAAAAACAGATAAATTGTATCTTAAATTTCAAGGATGCTTTACTCAGGACGACTAAAATTAAAGAAATCAGGGCGTGGCACAATCCCTTCTCGACGATTTAAGTGTGGGCTTTCAGTAAAGCTTTATTACAAACTACCCAAACATATTTACGTGCAAACGAACGGTAAATATATTGCTGACAAAGATATCTTCCCAGTTGTTAAGTAACTTTCAAGCTAGTGGAAAATTCTGAGAGAATTTAGCCTTAGAAGAAATTCCAACTTAGAACGCCTGGCTGGTCGATTGCAAGTTATATTTATATAACTGTGAAGTGATGAATAATTCATTCTGGCCCTAACTAGTTGAATCAACATTTTTTCTACCACAAAGGGCCATGGTCATAACCCATCAAAC
>Ga0126339_10003206_pt1 | contig 11871 bp, 5 predicted proteins | sample OrbTmetagenome_2_FD_92532 | JGI IMG/M metagenome (GOLD analysis project Ga0126339, IMG submission 92532) | Coral microbial communities from Petempiche,Puerto Morelos, Mexico - Orbicella T R C metagenome | ecosystem: Host-associated > Invertebrates > Cnidaria > Coral | place: Petempiche,Puerto...
CAGAGCTAGTTCAGCTGAATTTTGCTACCCTATACTAGAGTAAACTCCCCAAATCCCCCCATCTATCGACACTGTTGAGGCTGATTTGCGTAAATTTAAACTTGCCGATTTGATTTTTTTATACTTTTGAGTGACAATTCCTGGTTTCCTTAGTCTAGATCAAATCTTCAACCAACTGGTCAGTTTTGTGAAAAATTATACCCTATTCTAGACCTAAACGCTCTGATTTATATACCCTATCCTAGAGTAAACTGCTTCAAAACCATGCCCTTCACAGCGGCACATACCTATACAGCTCATATATGGCAGTGCCCCCGCCCCCGGGCCCGATACTAATATGACTGAATTGATCATCTCGCGGTAGGTGTTAAAATCGTTCAAATTTTCTGTACAAATGACAGAGAAACAATGATCTTCGAACTGATTTTTATGATTGAGAACTTTATCTTCAAACTAGGCTGTTCAAACAGTGAACAAAGCGTTAAAATGAGAAGTAAACAGCAGGCTTATACTCACGTGGTGAAGAGTACGTGAAACCAGACACTTTCTCTTCGTAGAAGGCAAGGCTACGCTACGGCGGGAAAGCCGTACTGGTACGCGCGTCATGACGTCACCGGAAGTGATCTTCACTATCCGCCGCCGTACTACAGCCTAGCCGTACCATATCTTAGAGTCCCTATTCATTTCACGAGTACTGTGGACTCAAAGAACTCATACAGTCTCATGATGTTAAGGACGTTCTGGTGTACCAGGATCTGGTGTACCTTCTGATTTTGGTTATTCCAGCAACCAACGATTGAAAGCGAGGCTGCAAAACGGTTTTACTTCCGATTGTTAAGCTGAACCGACTTACAATTTGTCTTATGCCTAAGTATAGAAGAACCTACTCGGCCAGACCTAAAAAACTTGTCTCGTATCCAGATCTTACTCTGTTTGACACTGAAAAGTGAGATCCAACCTCGTTCCCAGGCTCTCTCCTCTGCTTCCCGAACAAGGGAGGCAGAGGATAGAGAGCCTGCAAACGAGGTTGGAAATCTCCCTTGCGCTTGGCCGTGGGAAATCTGGATTCTAGATTAGATCGTTACGCTTTGGACAGCGATAGTCGTATTAATAAAGTATCGCTCAACTTTTTCTGTCGGTAGCGATTATATGGGTTGTTTTCATTTGCATGAAGAAACCACTTCATCAACGGTTGTGCAAATGGTAAGCAAAAATACCTGATGGTAAGTTCCGTCCGTATTGGCCATAAAGAGACTAGGACGAGTTAAACCTGCTCATAATTCCAAAGGTGGGGGGTACAAAAGAATTGCAAATGGTAAGCACATTTTCCACTTGGATATTTAGGTTGGAAATTTTGGACCACCTTTCAAGACGTTCCGTTTAATTCGAAAATTTTTCAGTCGACCCAGTCAAAATTGTCAGTGTTACCAATTACATTCTGACCGAAATTTCCGGAATTTTCGGGAGAATGGTAAACAACCATGGAAACCAGCCTTAAAGGGTTCGAAGACAAGAAATAAAGTACAGCTTATTCGTTTGTGTACAGGAGAAAGCAAGAGCGCTAAAACACAGTGGCTGTTTTACGCCGGGTTTACGCTCGTCAGTAAAATGTTCTGAATATCAAGCAGAGACTGTCCATAACCTTCCCTTTAAGTATTCATCTATGTTTGCCTGTTGCTCTTAACATACTTTCACAGCACCAAATCAGAGCTGAGATTCTAATGAGGCTCAAATGGTTGGCGGAACTTCATGAACAAATTAATCATGATTGTAACTTTAATATGGTGAAATCACAAGTAACTCGACTCTTTTCATCACGTGGCGTGCATACTCAGAATTGCTTGAAAATCACTGACCCATAATGTACGCTTTGAAAACGTGAAAATGATCTCTAGCGTTTATTTCCCAAAGCGAATCATAAAATTCAACAACAACAGCAATCTTTGTTTCGTTTGTCAACTGTCATTGTTACAATCCTACTACTCGGATAGCTAGTGCTAGTCAAGGCGGCCCAGTTCTTTGTTTGTTTCCATCTTAATGTTCTAGAGATCTCCAAACAGCAGTACGCCTGAGGATCAAGTTTACACCTCCAGGGAGTGTTCAGCGAAAAAGAAAACATCCATTTACAACATATAAACCAAAGAAATATATCTCTCATTTTTTAAAATGCAAAGAAAAATCTTAACCGAGTTTCTGTTCTGCTGCTACATTTGTTGCTATCTACGTTATATTGAAAGCAAATGGAAATTTGCTCCTCAACTGTTCGACAAGAAACTCGAAAATGGTTGTCTGGACAATCGAAATTTTTTGTAAGTATGCTATTGTATTTAAACGATATGAGACAGCGATACCTGTTACACATACACCAATAAAAATCAATTTGTTTTCCTTTAACAAAGAAGACCAAACGCAGAATACTAGAGCTTAAAGGATTGAATTGTTCGGTTGAGTTCGCCGAGAGTACTGTTGCCTGCAGCCGGCTTATAGTGTTGCCGCAGCCTTATTGAAATTTGCTGAGTTTCCAGCGAGTTTTCATCAAACTATCGTATTTTGTCAGGTAAGAAATCAGCCAGTTTTAATGATCAGAACGGTCAAATAATAAAATCAAGTGTTCGGCAAAGCAACCCCTGGCGATGGATCTCAACTTATTTGTGGCTAAGAAAAACAGATATTATGGAGACTTCGAGATGGAAATTTGTAAGTTGAGCATTCACTGATTACTTAGCCGTCCTGTGCAGACAGTCAGTACAAACCTTCTGCATCGACAGCTTACGGGATCCTGACATTCAACAATGTATGTAATTATCACTGTAAATTGATGCGAATGCTGTATAATGCTAAAGAAAAACTAAAATGGACGCTGAGTTTTTTAAGAATATCGAGCCTGAAATTTGCGAAATTTTAAGAATATTTTAAGAATAAACCCGAGGCTGATTTTGAAAAGAATATAATTTTCTTTGTTGAAAATTTGTTAATATTCTCTTGATATGACACAATTATATGTTTTCAACTAAAACGTATAAAATTCTTCCTTTCTCTGAATGGTGAAACTAGCCAAAAGGGAGGGAAAAAAAAAAAAAAAAGGAAAAAAAGAAAAAACAGCTCTAGCCGTATGTTCGATGCTAATAGTGCGTAATATCAGGTTTTACTGATGCCTGCAGGCTGACTCCATAATTACTTTAACATTCGAACACAGAAATGTCATTCGCTCTAATCTAAGAATATTCACAAGAATATTTTCAGCCTTAAATCGGCAGAAAAATATAAAAAGAGTATTCAGCCTCGGCCAGAAAAACAATATTCTTATAACAAAAAAAGATTGTAACGTATGTATTTTTTTTAGTGTTAGCGCAATCGAAATTAAAATTTTAATGAATTTTGATTACTATCTTATTTATTTTCAATGAATCCGCATTTGGTGATACGTGAGCAGGGTTTGTAAATTAAACGATTGCATATCGCATTTTTCGCAATCTTCTTTTGACCATGAGCTCTAAATCGAATAAAAAAAGGAGATACACTCTTTCTCTTTTATAAGAATATGTTTTATAACAATATTGAAGCTAAAGTTTGCGAAATTTTAAGAATATTTCAAGAATAAACCCGAGGGTGCGATTTTGAAACATCTAAACCGTATAAAATTCTTCCTCTCTCTTGACGGCAAAACTAACCAAAAAGCAACATAAACAGCTCTAGCCGTATGTCCGATGCTGATAACATCTCTACAAGAAACTATGTGTGTGATATCAGGCTTCAATGCCTTCAGGCTGGCTCCAAAATTACTTTAACACCATCCAGACACCAAATACATTCGTAAACAGAAATGTCATACGCTATGATCTGACAATATTCACAAGAATATTTCAACCTAAAATCGGCAGAAAAATAAGAATATTCGCCCTCTGCCGGAAAAACAATATTCATAAAGAGCGTATGCTACCATATCTTATTTAGCCAGTCTTCGTCTGTGGATTAAAAATATTAAAATTCTATAATTTGTAACAACTGAAGTGCACGTATACGTTCCTCTACAACTCTTGCTTGCAATTGATTTTGTATCTGAACTAATTCTTAGACCTCAGCGACAAGGAACCAGCACCTAGAACAAAAGCTTCACTCAAGGTTGTGTGAAATTGTAGCTCGAAGTCATGTGCCTCTACGTAATAATCCAAAGGAGACTCTGGAGGGCAAGAGGACATCAGTTGCGAACTGAGGAGAAGCGAAACGAGGAAAGAGAAGATGACCCACAATTTACTGACTCCCTGAAAGTTGCCATTAAAACAACAAAGAAAACTATAAATGAAGAACAGAGAGAACAAGGTGTATGACGCCTCAGTAGAGAGGAACGACGGTCCCGCTGACTTTCTTCACTGGTTCTTCACTGTTTCAGCATTATTGTTTATTTGTTGATCCAAAATGATGCCTTTCTGCGCAAAGTTGCCGGAACGCTGTGTCCTATTGGCCCGCGTCCTGTAAATAATTCTTGTGGTGGCCACGGATACATTAGCCGCTTCAAGACTATTTTGCTCATCTTAGTAGTTTCAATTACCTGCTGGTTTACACTGCCGAGTTACATTAGGCTTTCCATTTATTATCCTGACTTCTCAGGTCTAAGAGGTTTTCTTTTTCTACTGAAGCGAAAAAAAAAAAGCCGCCGCTTACCGTAGCAAGGTGACAAAAGCCTAGTTTGTGAAATCTCGCCATAGAGCAAGTGTTTTTTCAGTAACAGGTCTACGAATAGTTTCACGAGTAAACAACAGTCGTTCAAAGTTATTTCTTCAATGAAATTTCAAAGTAATTGTAAGTTTGTTTTGTTGTGTTGCTCAGTAATTGTTTTTTGACAATATTTTGCCTATGTTACCTACTTCCTATGCATTTCTCTATTTTAAGTCAATCAGGATCTAATCCACCGTATTACAATATGCTGTATTTTCAGCCATTCCGAGCACTCAAATGAACATTTTGTCTTTTCATGTAGATTAGCTCTGTAATTACTTTGGGTTTACTTTTACCAGTATTGTTAGAGCGGTTTTCATTTGAGTTGAAAAGTAATTGGTTTTGCATGAACTACGCTACAGGACTGGCTTAAAAAAACTCGCGCGACTTTTTTTTATCCAATCAGAAGTAGAACCAAAACGAATCGTAAATCGTTCGCACACGTTTTCTCGTGCTTTGCGTCAGTTACATGTATTTACTTCGAGTTTTGATTGGTTCAATGGATTGCTGTGTCCATTGTGGTTGGTTAGAGTGATTACTTTAATTTCACGACACTGAACTGAAAACCGCTCTAAAAGATGCTTCGTGTTCCCGGAATATCACTCACACGAATAAAACAGTTCTAAAGAAAAACGCAAACTTGACAGTTTAGTTGGAGACGTTAAGAGGCAGGGCTCTAAAATGTTCGGAGCTCTCTGGAAGGAGCTTTACCACGACGGATATTGACTCACTTTTCTGATCTATAAAATTACTTTTCCAAACGGTCTTGATAGTACAAGTGTTACAAACAAGTTGAGCGTGTTTGCTTATCGTTACATCTGTAAATTTATCTGCTGTAGTTTACAGTTTTTATTTTGCTGTTTTTGTTTGTTCCTTTGATTTGATTGGTTAGTTGAAATAAGTTAGCAGTTAACGAATATTTGAATTTATAAAGTTTCATTGCATGGGAGTAGTTATATATACCGATCATCTATGTTTGAAACATCAAAACATGTTCCGAAAATTTAAAAGCGTTGTCGTGTTTTTAAAGCTATAAAATTACTTTTAAATGGAAGGCAACCCCAAAATAACAGTTTTCAAAGGTATAAAAGCCTAGAGAAGTACTAAAAAATTGAATGTAAAAAAGCATGGCTTGGACTGAGCAAGATTAAGGCGGATTACAAATGACAAACTTGAAAAAAATGGCCAATTTTATCAACACTCCTAGTCCAAGACAGAGCTCCCTTTATTTGAGGTTGATAAGAAAAGGCACATTGAAATTAACTAATCTTATTATTCTGTTATAATAACAGTATATTACAGGACAATAAAAACATTTCACAGAAATCACAGCTGATGAAACCAAAGTTTACCTTTCTAGTGGAGTGAAATTATTTTTAAAGGTCTTGTTGGTTTGCGAGAGGAGATATCTAGTTAATTATTAATTTACTGATGACATTATATTAAATCAAACGTTGTTTCATTGAGAGAGAAGTGTTTTGAGCATATGACATTTGTTAGAGAAAAGGCATTAGCCTGGAAGAGAATATACTGCTGAAAGACAGGCCATTGTACATTCCCTTCATTCTTTCTCAACTTGAAATTCACTATACAAGTTTGTTCAAAGCTGTTTGTGCTGGACAGCACTTCTGCCCAGGACCTGACAGCTTTGTTTCACCATGCATTCAAGTTCTTTAGGCTTCACTGTCCATTGAATTGTCATCTCTGGAATCCTCAGGGGCTGGTGGTGGTGGTGACATAGTATCCTCCATGGGAACAATGAGATTCTCTTTTGCCATCAAGTCATACTTGAGCACATAAATTGTAAATCTCTTGCACAGTAGAGTTTCATTCTGCCAAATGCAAAAGAGTGTCTGGGTAACTAACACAAGTCGCATAGTAAGCATCGGAATACATACATCTGAGTAAGTTCCTCATGTCATGTAAACATTGCAGCTATTGACGCAGGTAAAGGTAAAGTCTGCATTTGAGCCAAAGTGGCCCATCAGGCCTGAGCTTATCACGGTTTCTGTAGCATGAAGTGATTAGGAATATTTCTACTCCTCCTTGGTGGGACATTGGTCCATCGCATGGTTACTCTCAGCGTTAAGTTTGCTGGTAGCCATTTATATTCCTGGGTGGAGAGAGGCACTGTGAGAGTGAAGTGTCTTGCGCAAGAACACAAGGCAATATCCCCGGCTAGGGTTTGTACACGGACCGCTTGATCTGGAGACAACTGCAATAACCATGACGTCACCACACTTCCCACTAATAAAATGCTATTGAAGTGCAAAGACTTAAATACAATTTTCCATCCAAAATTTTCTGACATGTTTTCTGCAATAAATTTGTTATTCCTTACATGTTTGATAAATGAAGAATGATGATGGGAATGATAATGATCTCTCTGTATTAAGCCAGTGCCATTTGAATTTAACTTGTACTAAGGAGGATTTCATTTCAATATTGTACTAGTCACGTACCTCAAACTCATCATAAATACTCCGATGGTGAAAGAAAGCATGTGAAAATATCCTGTAGACTCGTCTACAAACTGATCCTAGCTTTGCCACAGAAGATTCCTTGATACTCACTCTAAACATCAAAAAGGATATAGTTCATTTAAGGAAGCAAAGAAATAAGAAAGTAAGTATACCAATACATTAACATAAGTACAGATAAAACAAACATATTATCATGTTGTGATTGCGCAAATATGATCAAACTATCATTCCCCTGTCTACAAAATGAGTATGTTTTTATGCATGCAGGAATACAGAAAATCATCAGCTAGTCACTATAGAACCAGTTCTATGAACAGCATAAAATGAAATATATGGCTTGAGGATCATTAGTAATAAAATAATAATAATAGATATCTCTATAGTGCCTATCCAGATCTGTTCTAGGCACTTTACAAAAGTAAGAGCTAAAGAGAAAAGTTGGTTAGCCTCAGCTGCATTCAAACATGGTCTATCCCTATTTCACAGACATCGACTTGATACAGATACCAGACTGTTATGGACGTTGTTTTGAGTGTATTCCTCACACATGTACATGTATATTTTCCCTATATGATATCACTGGACACTTTGCCAATTCAGACACATCCTGTGATCCTGTGGTGTCCTTGTGAACATTGCTGACTGTATATTTAGTTTTTGCATCCATTCTTATTATTATTGGCAGTAAAAGCCTGGACTTACCTGCTTGGAAAGTACTTGTTGCTATTAAGTAAAGACGCTGCACCATCCAAAGTATGTCTAGTGTAATCAATAGCTGGACACTGTGTTAGACAGAAAAACATTACCTTTGCCAGACTGTTTTTGGCTATAACAAGCGTTTCTCTAATTACTGTGTTCTCAGATGTAACTAAGCACAAATCTGATCAACAATTCATCAATTGCATAATTCAGGGATTCCAGTTTGTATCAGATTACTAAAGAGGAAAATTCAGTTTCTATTGTTAAGTTAATAAATTGATTTATAGTTCATACATCATTTTGCTTCATTGAATGACAAAACTGAAGAACCCTTTGTTGTGACTTAGGTACACCATTCACATCATCTCAGCAGCAGAATTAGAAATGACTTAGAAACCAAAGAGATCTCTATTTCTTCATTATGATAACTAGTAAGACTGTCTTACTTCTCTGGGGGTTTTGTGTGCTGCACATAAGAATATCCACTGCTCTGTAGCTGTCATTTGCGTACAGGTGGAAGGTGTACAATCAGACTGGAGAAAAAAATAATCAACATGAACTTTAACAACTCAGCCATAAGTTACTTTCCTTAGCAAAAATTAATTATGAAAGACACTGTCCTGTGGTTGTCTTTTTTTTCTCCACTCTCTCCTATTTGTTTGTGTTGGCTGAGATCATACATATTTTTGTTTCACATGGCAAATACAAACTAACAGGAATATCACATCACCAAATGAAATAAAGATGTTGAAGAATGCATATGATCTCAACTATTGAGGGTAACACATTGAAACATCAGGTAAACAGTCCATGTAAAGCACTAGGAGAGTTTGGCAATCAATATCAAGATTGAGTTTAGTAGCTGTGATCATTTATTAAATTCTCATGATCTGTTTGCATGACTTTGTATTGATATTGGGTAGAGAAAATAAACATTCATCACATTTCATGTATTATTTCTAAGTTACCTGAAGCTTGACAGCCAGTCCATTCAGTTCCATACAAAATTGTCTCAGGTGTTCATATTTCCACACGCCTTCATCTTGACCCTCTGGTGAATCTAAAATGGCTTCTATATTTGTGAAATCTGCTCGGATCTGCTGTTGAATGTACTAAATGAAAAAGAGACAGCCGTCAACTTTCATCCTTGTTTGAAGCTCGCAAGTTTATTAAAAGTATTTCAGTACCTGTTGTACTGCTAATGTACTGTCCATCTCTTCAAACGGCTCATCAGGCCAACCGTACATATCCTGTAGTATTAAAACAACACCAACGTCAACTGAGACTAGTTGCCTGCACCTCGATCTAATAAACAGAAACTACAACAAATAGATCGATGTGTATTTTTATGTTTATTGTTTACTACAATTCATGGCGCTAAAATGTAACAATGAAGAGGGGACAGTACATCTTAAAATAAAAGTTATTAGAACTTGAACGAAAACAATAAGTAAGAGCTCAATTCTCTGGTAAAGAGGACAGGTTAATGTTTATTCAGGTTTATTTCCAGGAATTATTCAAGATTTACTCAAGAGCATCGTGTAGTACTTAGTAGTAGTAGAAGCTAGGTCTATCCCTACAGTCCCTACAAAATCAAAGGACCCCTGAGGTTATAAAATGATAAAGATAACAATAAAAACCCACAGCAGCCTTGGTTCCCGCCCTGTTTCTCCTTATGATTGTTGTAATCACGTCTACCGCCGCCATTTTGAGTTCGGAATCTGTTTTGGTCGCAATAACGGTCAGCGGATATTCAAATTAGGGTAGGATGTTTGGTACAGCTAAATAGTATTACATAAAGTACTAATCGTTATTTACGCAGAATTCTTGATCGTTGCCGTAAAAGTATGGTCACTATGAAATTGTTTCGTTGTGTTTTACCATTTGGTGGCTGTTTCTGCAAAAATATAATTGGTGAGTGTTTTATCAGATATTGCATGACCACCACCCGGCTTTCTTCCTGGCCGGGTTGACCCTCAGTAAAGCCGACCAGAGGAATTACAGAAACGCAGAGGGTGGAGCAAAGTTTATGGCAGGGGTTTAATGCATTCCATCAATATATCATCGTTATCAGTCGAAATATACACCTTACGTTGAGCTGGGGATACATATTAGTACTTACCTTTTTTTTTTTTTACATAAGTCTCGCATGTAATTAATTATCTTGACACTAAAGCTAAAGCTAAAGACTGAGAAGAGGAGGTGATTGATCATTGAACAAAAAGAAAGTGTGGCGTTGCAAATCTCTTGTGGAACTGATTTCCTATTTGAGAGTTTCCTCAACTAAGAGAATGTGTTTCAGACATGATAACAATCTGTCATTTCCTGAATCCCTACGTCTTCGTCATTGTTGTTGTCGTCATCTTCACTGTTGTCATCATCGTCATCATTTTCATCATCATCATCATTGTTATCTTTGTTGTTTTCACCATTACCATTATTTACTTTATACAACTGTTGTCTTAGAAATATCAAAATCAGCAGCTGGATTAATTATTACTCAAGCAGCTGGATTTTTTTCAGTCAATCAGAGTTTGTTTGCTGCACTGGTGCTGTCTTTGAATGTATGTCTTTTGGAAGAGAACAGTAATAATTCAAATAAATCAAGTGCAAATGGTATTTTAATATCTTTCATGTGATACAGGTAGAAGATCAATGATAACTGGTCCTTTAACAGGTGTCAGAGTCTTAGATATGACAAGGTATTTATTGTATAGTGCCATGTTGATAAATTATGACAGTGGTTAGGTCACAAGTAGTGTCTATAACTGCAAAAAATAATGGATGCTAATTTGCATTAATTTGTAAAGTACACATTTATTGAAATGAATAAATATAAAGCATACACTTAGTGTTCAGTTTTGCATTAGTAAGGGACTATGACCGATACATATTTTTGCTTAGAATTCTTGCTGGACCATTTACAACAATGCTTCTTGGAGATTTGGGTGCAGAAATTATAAAAGTTGAAAGACCAGGTATACTAATGATATATCTTTTAGAGATATCTCTTTAAAATGAATTATTATTGACATTTATGTTAAAGGAAGAATAACAAGCCAGGAAAATGCGTAGTATTAAGAATGTTTTTGAAATAACAATCATTTTCATTATCATTTCTGTTGACTTTAGGGCTTGGAGATGATACAAGATTATGGGCACCCCCATACTGTGGAGGTCAAAGCACATATTTTCTTGCCATCAACAGAAACAAAAAGGTGATTTATTAAATTATGTTAAACTTAAAACAAACATGATGGTGATTCCAGTAGTCAGTAGAGTAGTCAAGGATAAAGGAGGTGGAATGGATAAAGCCCAGGTGTGGCTTGTCATCACAGTTTGGTGTATAAATCACAGATTTTGGTTTCACTCAGGGTGTTCAGTATGAAACACCACTATGTTTAGATGTCAAGGTATGTTTTGGGAGTTTCTCTGAAAGAAATGATAACATAATGGTGCCATCATTGTTATGTCCAATGCATTTTAAGTGGTTATCTTTTTGGATTCAAATAAAGCTTGGGCCACCCCCTGGTCTCTTTTAGGTGTTTACTTCAAATTTTCCGAGCATTTTCCTAGCATCCCCAGCCTCAAATCACATAAGAGATAAAGCCATAACACAAACATTCCTGTGTGCTAAAGAAGAAACTTATCACAAACACTGTTAAATTTCTAACTGGAACCCCAAATTATATACCTCTGAGAACACAGCATCCCCCCCCCCCCCAAAAAAAAAGACTCCTGGACAAATGATATCACTCCCAAACTATGGGATCTGCTACTTCCTCATATGGTTATATTCGCTCCTGCTTAACAACAGTAGAGCACTTTTCGCCGATCGCCGTTATCCACTATGGAGAAAACAAGATTCAACTATTCAATGAAGAACATTCCTATCCCGCCAAGAAACTCCTACCTCAAGAAACTCATCGAAAAGACCGAAAGTGTAATCAAGCGTATGCGTTGGAAAGCCTTC
>Ga0126339_10003207_pt1 | contig 11869 bp, 7 predicted proteins | sample OrbTmetagenome_2_FD_92532 | JGI IMG/M metagenome (GOLD analysis project Ga0126339, IMG submission 92532) | Coral microbial communities from Petempiche,Puerto Morelos, Mexico - Orbicella T R C metagenome | ecosystem: Host-associated > Invertebrates > Cnidaria > Coral | place: Petempiche,Puerto...
CATAGCAACCATTTTGAGTAAAACTCTAGAAATTTAATTTCTCTTCTTGAGTGCAATAGCACACAATTGATCTTTCTTCACCATATTTAAACAAACTTTTTGGTCCATATTGAGGGTACCATAAAAGGAAGTGCGACTTTCTGGTCTATTAAGTTTTTATGTAGTAGCTTGTTAGCTTTTGTGTCGATATCAAGACATAAAACTTCCACGTAAAACTTCTTCTCTCGATGGTAGAATCCCATCTCTTGAACTGGTGAAAAAAAGAATGATGTCAAGCATCGACCATGTTAGTCTAATATGGCCGCCATCTTCAAACGAAGTCCAGCATCTCGGGTCTATAAACGGTTTTCTTAATACCTGCCTAGTGTTTTTCTTTTCATCAAGACAGTCCACTATCGCCTGAAACTTCATCTCTCGATATTAGAATCCCATCTCTTTCACGGGTTAAAAAGAGGATGATGTCAAACAACTGCCATGTTAGTCTAATATGGCCGCCATTTTGAAAAGAAGTGCAACTATTTTGGTCTTATAACTTTTTGTTTAGTAGCTTGGTAGTTTTTATATGAATATCAAGATATAAAACTGTCACCTAAAACTTCATCCTCTCGAAGTTAAAATCCCATCTCTTTAACGGGTGGAAAAGAGTATGATGTGAAACATCGACCATATTAGTCTAAGATGGCCGCCATCTTGAAACGAAGTCCAGCATCTCAGGTCTAATGTCATTTTTCTTAGAACCTTGCTAGCTCTTCTCTCTATATCAAGATAGTATACTCTCGCTTGGAAATTCATCTCTTGAAATTAGGATCCGATCTTTTTAATGGATTGAAAAGATGATGAAATCCAAACAACAACCGATGTTTCACATCATCCTCTTTTCCATGTCGATCTAATGTGGCCGTCATCATGAAAGGAAACTCAACATCTCAGGTCTAAAAACATTTTTCTTAGTATTTTGGTAATTTTTGTCTTTATATTAACACAGTCTACTGTCGCCTGGAACTTCATCTCTCGATATCAGAATTCAATCTCTTTCACGGGTTGAAAGGAAGATTAAGTCCAAACAACCGCCATGTTAGTGCAATATGGCCGCCATCTTAAATTTTCTGGTCTAACAACTTTTTATGTGGTTAGCTTGGTAGTGTTTGTGTCAATATCAAGACATAAAAAGTCAACGTAAAACTTCGTATCTCGATGGTAGAATCCCATCTCTTCGACGGGTGAAAAACAGAATGATGTCAAACATCGGCAGTGTTAGTCTATATGGCCGCCATCTTGAAAGTCCAACTTTTCAGGTCTAATAACGTTTTTGTCAGTACCTTGTTAGTTTTTGTCTTCACATCAAGACAGTCTGCTGTCGCCTTGAACTTTATCTCTCGATATTAGAATCCAATCTCTCTTACGGGTTGAAAAGTGGATGATGTCAAACAACAGCCATATAAGTCTTATATGGCCGCCATGTTGAAAGGAAGTGCAACTTTTCTGGTGCAATAATTTTTTTTTTGTAGTAGTTTGGTAGTTCTTGTGTGGTTATCAAGATATAAAACTTCCTCGTAAAGCTTCGTCTCTCGATGGTAGAATCCCATCTCTTCAGTGGGTGAAAAAGAGAATGATGTCAAACATCGTCCATGTTAGTCTAATATGATCGTTATCTTCTAACGAATTTCAGCATCTCGGGTCTATTAACGTTTTATCTTAGTACTTGACTACGTTTTTTCTTTACATCAAGCCAGTCTACTGTCGCCTGGAACTTAATCTCTCGATATTAGAATCCCATCTCTTTCACGGGTTAAAAAAGGTAAAGTCCAAACAACGGCCATGAAAGTCTAATATTGCCGCCACCTTGAAACAAAGTATAAATTTTCTGGTCTAATAACTTTTTATATAGTAGCTTGGTAGTTTTTGTGTGGATATCAAAATCTAAAAATGTCACGTAAAACGTCATCTCTTGATAGTAGAATCTCATCTCTTCAACGGGTGAAAAAGAGAATGGTGTCAAACATCGGCCGCGTTAGTCTAATATGACCGCCATCTTAAAACGAAGTCCAACATTTCAGGTCTAATAACGTTTTTCCAAGTACCTTGCCAGTTTTTGTCTTTACATCAAGACAGTCTACTGTCGCGTGGAACTTTGTCTTTCAATATTAGAATCCAATCTGTTTTACGGGTTGAAAAGAGGATGATGTCAAACAACAGCCGCGTAAGTCTAATATGGCCGCAATCTTGAAACGAAGTGCAACTTTCTGGTCTAAAACGCTTTTATTTAGTAGCTTGGTAGTTTTTGTGTGGATATCAAGATATAAAACTATAACGTAAAACTTTATCTCTCGATGGTAGAATCCCATCTCTTCAAGGGGTGAAAAAAAAAAAAAAAAAAAATCATGTCAAACATCCGCCATGTTAGTGTAATATGGCCGCCATCATGAAACGAGGTGTAACGTTTGTGGTCTAATAACGTTCTTCCTAGTACCTTGCTATTTTTTTCTTTACATCAGGACAGTTAACCCCCGCCTAGAACTTTATCTCTCGAATCCCTTCTCTTTTATGGGTTGAAAAGAAGATGATTTGAAACTACAGCCATGTAAGTCGAATATGGCCACCATCGTTAAAAGGAAGTGCAACTTCTCTGGTCTAATAACTTTTTATGTAGTACCTTGGGAGTTTTTGTGTCAATATGAAGATATGAAACTGTCACCTAAAATTTTATTTCACGATGATAGAATCCCATCCCTTCAACGGGTGGAAAAGATTATGATGTGAAACATCGGCCATGTTAATCTAATATGGCCGCCAACTTGAAAGGAAGTCCAACATCTCAGGTCTATTGTCGTTTTTCTTACAACTTTGCTAGTCTTTGTCTCTATATCGACGGACAGTCTACTTTCACCTGGAGCTTTATCTCTTGATATTAGAATCCCATCTCTTCAACGGGTTGAAAAGAGGATAATGTCCAAACAACGGCCGATGTTTCACATCATCCTCTTCTCAATGTTGATTTAATTTGACTGTCATCATGAAACGAAGCCTAACATCTCAGGTCTAAAAACGTTTTTCTTAGTATTTTGGTAGTTTTTGTTTCTACATTATTAAGACAGTCTGCTGTCGGCTGGAACTTCATCTCTCGATATCAGAATCCCATCTCTTGCACGGGTTGAAAAGAGGATGAAGTCCAAAGAACAACCATGTTAGGGTAATATGGTCGCCATCTTGAAGTTTTCTGGTCAAATAACTTTTTATGTAGTTAGTTTGGTAGTTTTTGTGCAGATATCAAAATAATATATAGATTTAGCCAAGCCTAATAGCAGAGCTTCTGGGCCGGGTTGTTTAAAGCCTGATGAAGCTAACACAGGATAAGCGAGAATTTTGATTTGAGTTTTGCAAGGTTGTTGAGTTTTTTGAGGTCTTCTGTTTATATTGTTTGGCCTTCTGTTTTAAGTTTGAATAATCTCAAACTATAAACGCAGCCCATGACCCAAAAGCAGTGAAAAACATTTTGTATACAAGAAAAAATTATACTTCGGTTAACTTTTAATCCTTAAACACCTGAGAAGTTCTGAAAATTGTCGTTCCCTTTGTTCAGAAGATTGTTTTAAAATTCTCGACTCTGCTTCCACAAGCTTCCAATTGAAAATCAAGGAGGCCATGCACATCCTTTGGAAGCAGCCGCATTTAAATTCCCAGGTCAAACATCTTAATTTATCCCTTTCATACTAATTAGTCTCCTTTAATTTCTTAGCTTAAATAGTGTGACTTTTTTTTTCGGGGGGAGGGGGGAGAGTTCGCGCCTTAATCCTTAATTATTCTTGTCAATATCTCACATGGTCATGCTATTTATTGCATATTTTCATTTTATTTCTCACTGTACAACAGACGATGGATGATGTCTCATCCGAAAAATGTATTTTCTTCATTAAATAATGAACTTTAAAAACATCGTGTGGTTCATCAAAGCCTAATCCTGGGTTAGCATTAACCACCTTCCGAACAACCTGGCCCTGATTGTCACCCTAATTACAACAAATAAACCTGACATGAAGCCGCGATCCTATCAAAAGCTAATACTTGGTCAGCGGTCAACTTTGAAGAAACACATGACCTCAATGAGCTCTTAACCTGAGCCCGCGATACTGTCACCTGATACTGGTCAGCGGATAGCTTGCTTTGACAGGTGTCAATTGACCATAACATGGATGTCCAATATCAAAGACATATACTGTAAACCAAGACTGCATGACTTGGTATTAGCTGGATGGTCGCCATGTTGTGCGACGCCGTCGTCGTCGTTAGGCGCACGCGGCCGCGATCCATACCACTAGCCAGGTTGACCATGAAAAAGGAGTTGCATGGGTTTCAATTTCTATGCACCCACGTGGTTCTGTTCTTATAGTTATGGTGCTACACTTGGCGGCCCTTCGGGCCGCCGGAGCTCCGTTTTCAAGAGTACAAGCAAAACAAAGATCAATCCTCAGTAGGAAAAAAGATGGCGTCTGGTACATTTACCCATAATTCATATAAACCTACAGAAAAGTTATAAAATCTTCAAATCTAATACATAGAATGCCGTTATTATAGGGACAAATATTGCAAAAAGAAATATAGCTTTCTTTGTTACTTATGGGCTATGTTAGGTTCGCAACTGCAACAACAACAACAACAATCCCTTATTTTCACACGATTTAGTTTAAAGCAATAGGTTTGCTTGTGGGGTCGTGTGTACACTAAAAACAGAACTATGTACAGTAATAATATGATAATTCTACAATTCTAACAATTCTACATTTTTCCTATAGAGGATTCGGACTCGCTCGCATTCGTTTTCCCGCGCTTTGCGTCAGCTACATGCGATTCGTTCAACCGGAAGTGGCGCGCAATTTTGACATTTGGCCGCTGTGAAGCGACAAGGTGACTTCATAACTAGCGCAGGCTGAAGAAGGAGTGTCAAAAAGAACTGGGCACCTGATATCCGTCATGCTGGATGGCAAAAGAATGCGACACCCTCCAAAACAAGGCGATTTCAGCCAGTCAAGCTGAACTTTATCAGCTTTGTTTGGGATGTGTACTGCGTAGCTTACCAGTTAAACGTTGCAGATTTTGGATCTTGTGACCAGTTCAGACAAAGGGTTTGGCGAATGTGCAAGCTATGATGCAGCCCACCCAGTCTTTAAGAAACCAATAAGATGCGAGTAGATAGTTCGTGCGTCAAGAATAAAACTGTCGACATTTTGCTGTGACATCTTTCGTGAAATTTGGGAGTCGGTCTCCCTGCTAGCATTCGCTTAGAAGGATGGTTCCACAAAGTGGGTTATCATTCTGCTCTCACAAAATTATAGTCTGTGATTAGCGAAATGAATGTGGTTGTTGCGAAAACGAAAATATACTTTCTGCATGGAGTCGAAATATGCAAAATGAATTCTTATGAGAAATCTCATCTCTATCGTCGCGTTTTGCGCTTTTGACCACGAAATTTTCAAAGGCAAATTTCCAACAAGAGCTGATCTGCACAGTTCCGATTGTGTTATAAACAATGGTACCTTGTAGCTTGCACATGCGCCGAGCCATGGATCCTCCAAGCCATCGCTTTAGTTCCAGCAAGGTTCTTCTCTGTTGATTTTATTCCTTGAGTGATGGTATTGAACTCTTAAGAGCGCGTCTCTTTCTCCAGGTTCCTCTGTCTGCAGAACAACAACAAAAAGATGACAAATGTAAGCAAGCAATGATAGATGTGGTAACCTGTACTTCCTCGGTTAATGTTGTGGATGATTTTGTTGATTTTCGGCTTGGTTTTCTTTTGAATCCCTCCAATGAGTCGGAATGATGAAGATCTCCATCTAGCATTTACAAATTGAAGTTTTGGATGAAAAGTTGAAAACCAAACGTCAAAAAAGGAAATCAGATTTTTCTGCTGATTGCACCCGTGAGTAAAACAAGACTCACATTACTTCCACTATTTCGGTTTTTCAGTGAAAACGTTGATAATACTTGCTTAAAATATTTTATTCCATTATTTAAAGACTTATACTTGTATTATACTTGTCGAGACAGCTGAAATTAATTACTTCTTGGGTTGCATTAGTTGTTTCTTGTAGACAATTAAAGTTTTATTAGGAACCAAAAATATTTCTACACATTCTATGCATTTCTATACATACTCCTGAAAATGCAAGCATATTCAAATTGCTCAATTGGTGAAATGAAGAAACATGCTGTAGTTGTAGTTCCTCTCGCATGTAAATAGGACATTTCTGAGTTCGCTTGTGCCTCTGTTTCAAAACGAGTCTTAGTGCAAAATCTTTCTCATGGAAATGTGTTTGATTTGCATGAAAATGGACCTGTAGGCGGAACTTATTTTCGCAAGAAGACTCGTTTTATCACAAAGGCAAAAGGTAACTCGGAAATGGCCTATTGTTGAGAAAATAAATATTTGTAATCCAAAAGGATCAGTTGCCGCGTGACACAGTTAACAGTTAAAAAGTTGTAAATAAAAACGATGTTTATAGCAGACGTTTCGGGCCTAGTCCTTCCTTAATACTAAGTTGAGTTTTGAATGGGACACGTCATTGAATAAATAAACAGTTGTACGCGCGATTCTAACGAATGGGTAAAATCGCGCGCGCGTCAAGCTGTTTAAAAAATAAAATCCACGTTTAGTCCATGCAGCGAATTGGCATTATACCGCATATGTTGCCATTTGAAGCGCATGCTCATAACATGGTGGTGGAGTGTCAGGAACATCTTCTAGCCGACCGTTCGTGTCCACGGATAAATACACTCCATCAGGATTTTGCACGACAGTAAAATAATCAGGCAACGAATCAATTGAAGAAGTTTCAATAAACGGCAGATGGCAACGAACATGATTATAGGGTAGAATGGGACTAGGAGATTTTTCCAAATCTTTACCGAGACCTTGCCTGATTATTCTGGATATCACAAAAACCTTATCTAATAATTGTTTAATGATACACTGAAGGAAAAAAAATGGAAGTCATGGTTTTGCTTCTTCACTGACGGCAAGCAACACAAAGCGAGCGAACTTGACATGATTACCCTTAGAAATCATGTACTGCCGTCATACAGAACATGATTACCCGTGACCTAAATCTGCATGGCGTCACAGGCGCTGATTTCGAAAACTCACTGTACGCTCTCGGCCAATCAAAAAAGAGATAGTGAGTTCAATGTATAATAATTGCTAATATCCATAGTCCAGAAGCAAACAGTGCTGTAGCGAGAGTCCCCAAAGGCGTGGAATACGAACGAAGGCCAACGCAAAGGAATTAAAGGGACCATGAAAATAGCTACACTCGCTACGTTGAGGAGAAATGCACTGGAATGCTATAATCAATAACAAAAGCCTTCTCTGATGCTTTCCCGATGGACGGCTGTAATTCAGGCTATCGAATTACGTTGATCCTTTCTTGGTTTAAATCCAAAAACGAACCGCATCCCTGAAACTGTAATGGGAAAAACTCCACCACAGATTTTTTTGACCCGAGGTTGGTTACTGGTTACTAAGTCCCTGTCCACGCTACGCTGGTGAAATTTGAAAACGACGTTTTCACTCTGAAAACGCATCAGATGTATTCCGTCCACAATACGCCGATGAAATTTGAAAACGCAGCAATCACCGACCATTTTGGATTTCTGTTTGAGGAAAACGCAGACAGGGAAAACACGTGATTATCGTGATGCGATCGTTTTCAAAAGGTTCCATTTTCCAAACGTTTTCCGTCGACGCTACAACTTCAAACCGGCGTTTTCAAATTCCCCCCCGTTTTCGTGACGGATTAGTGTGGACGGTAGGCCTAACCATAGAAATAAAGTTGCTTTTTAAAATTTCTCCGGCGTAGTGTGAACAGGGCCTGATAAAGGCCTATTTATTGAGTGAATTATAAAGTCTTTATAATGAGAATAATAAAAAAAACACTCTTGCCTGAATTTCAACTACTCCCAATGAATCGCTGTAATCAAGAGACGATGATTTCATCATCTCTTGCTGTAATTCTACCATAACTTGTTGTAAAAGGGGCCGGGTTGTTCGGAAGCCGGTTTTAACGCTTACCCAGGGTTAAAAGTTAACAGAAGTATAAATATTTCTTGTATACAAAATGTTTTTCACTGTTTTTTGTTTTGTGTATTTTGAGATCATTTAAACTCAAAACAGAAGGCTAAACAATATACAGAAAACCTCACTGCAAAGTTACAAAACTCAAATCAAAATTCTCGCTTAACCTGGGTTATCTTAATCGGCCTTTGAACAAACCGGCCCAGGAGCTCCGCTTTTAGGCTTGGCTAAATCTAGATATTATGGTCTAAAACATTTATCAACCTTTAACATATTTAAAAGCTATAGAGATATTGTATGAGTTTGATGAACGTTTTCACACGAAAGTGCGGAAGTCCAATTTGTCATGTTTACTGACTGTACAAAACACGCATCGGCGGGCGCTCTTATCCATCGACAACAGAAAATTTATTGGATTTTTACACAAACAAAGCTGAGCAGTATCTACAGACGTAAACGTATTGATGAAACATCAACGTCTTGATGAAACATCAAGCGTTGCTTACTATTCAGACGAAACTCAAACTTGCAACTTTGTTTTACTTTTTGGTCGCGATTGACTCTGGCGAAATCCCAGCAAGCATCTGCTAAGAGGAGGGAAACTTTGAAGTTATAAAACACCGCTATATCCAAATATATCCAACTAGTTTCTCGATTTGTTATGGAAAAGTTGTTAATCTTCATCATATGTAAAATTTAGAGTGGAGTAATGTGGAGTTCTTGTAAAAAAAAGTAACGGCCTCGGCCTCGTCCGATTTGGCAGTCCTCGGAATTTTTCCCGTCCAATTATTTCCAAATTGGACAGCACGTAGTCCTATTACATACACAAATCACTGCCAAAATGTGTTCCCTATTTAACACGGCGATCTTTTAAACATCCAATCGCTACCGAATTGGATTCACTTTTTACCACAGGGATGTTCTACCAATCACCACGTTCAGGGTGACAAGAAAAAGACAAAAAACATACGCCAAATTCACTGAGAGCGCGACGGGAACGCACCGAGAAACGCACGCACAAGAAGAAACAAGCTTTTTTTCCGGGGAGAGGCGGCTGTGACACAGGCTAACGACAAGATAGAGGGCTGTAAACAGCTAGTACAGATAGGCAGAAGGGACTGAAACTGAACGCAAGGAAAACCACATAGAAACATACGGGGAAAGCCCAGAAGAATCCACCCCGGGGAAGGTCGGAAATACTCTTTGGAAAATTTGAGTTAAATTCCCAACGGAGGCCGATCTGGGTGTGTCTCGAGCTTTATTTGACCCCTTGATCGACAGCGGTTTTTTACTATGTTCTTCGAGTGCCACCCTAAAAGGCGGCAAAAATAGTGGCGTGCCGTCCTGAACATCCTGAGTGAGATCAAAATCCTTGGTTTATGTTCTTAAACGAGACAACAAGCATCCCCGACCTTTTCATACGGGAACCCCCTTCCCCCCCGCTACCCCGGACCCATGTGTCCCCATGAGTTCACGGCCTTAGCCTGTCTTCCTTATGGATTTTTCCAAACCTCCCGTAACGCTTCATCTTGCATCCCTGTTCGTTATCTCCCGAGTTTCTTAGTGCGTTATCTCAAGGTACGTTATTATTTTAAAGTTTCTAGTAAATTTGGCGCCGTCTGTTTCGGTACTAACGGGCATCGCCAGCTGCGTAGGCTAAAACAAGGAAGGCAATGCACAAAATTTATTTTTGTGGTGGTTCATCTTCGAAGTGCGTGGTAAGATACGTCTGCGTTCGCAGGCTACGCCGCCTAGCGTACTGGAACGCACGTCATCCCTAGACGGCGTAGCCTGCAAACGCAGACGTATTTCCGCCGGAACCAAGTTACAGCCGAAAATACGCGTCTGCGTTCGCAGTCTAAAGCGGGAAACTTGGTGTACAAGTACAGAAAGTGTACCCTGGCCTTCTTTCGAGTTCCTGAGATCTCCAAATCCTTTCAGTTTATTTAGACGCAATATTCAATTAAGATGTAAAATTTTTCTCTGCCCTGTTTAGCCTAATAACCATCATTGAATTGTTGGAAATGCTGGGATTCCAGCTTGGAGTGATACAAAATGCCAGGAGCGTGTGGCATAATACTCTTCCCCGTCCCCTCCCCGCTCCTCCTGGCTATTTCCCAGTGATCTCTTCGAGTGTTGTTCGTCCTCCATTTTGGCACGCGTGAAGAATGGTGGAAAATTAGGTTTTTCGTAATTTCACAGGTTCGTTCTTTGCTTAAAACCAGCTTGAACCAGTGATGTTGCTTGATGTGAGATATAAGCTAATTTGCTTTACATTTTTGCTTGTCAGAGTCAGGAGATGGAAAATGAAGACGGTTGTCTGTTTGTTGAAGACGGTTGTCTGTTTTCTGAAGACCTCCGGACGAAGGTAAGCTTGAAGTAGCTTAAATTGGTTTACAGTGTGATTTCCTCACAGTTTGATGTAATAAATACTAGAATAGATAATAAGATAGCACATAAACTTTGCATGTGAAACCCATCAGAATTTATCACGGCTTTCTACCGTGTTAGAGGAACATGAACTGACAAACTTGAATGTTTACAATCCTGTTTACAATCAGTTTGAGCTTTAGCTTTTTTGAATCAAATCATGTATGTTTTGCGAAACATGGATAGAATTTGTATTTTTATGTGACACATGATTTAGCCTTTGCATTTTTACGTGAAAAGTGATTGCTTCTTTTTTTCTGTGAACGTGAAGCTGTTTTCGAATTTTTTGTGTGTGAAAAGGCCAATTACTTATGCGTAAAATTGTTTTCAGAGGAGGTATAGGGGACCCTCTTGTTTCTGTTTAGTACATACTCGTTGTAAATATTTCAAAAAGAGATAGAAATAAAACAGTTCAATTTGCTATCATAATGAATTATCTTATTACGATAAAATATATTAACACTACATGTCTGAAAGCTACATTTCAACCCATTTCGTACATATACCACCCCTAGAAATTTTTTCATTAAAATTATACAGTAAAACATTTTTAGTTAGGGTTTGTTGCATGGAAACATTGATAAACCTCTTGGGAATCTCAGATAATTATTACATCGCAAGTTTTACTGAGTGTTTTGATTGTGACCTGTGACCTGTGACCTGTGACCTGTGACCTGTGAAAGAAACCTGCCGATTCCATGGGGGGGTTACAGATATTTTTGATACCGCACAATGCATGTATGTCTTGGCATACATTTTAAAAGTTGTTTCATGCTTGAGGGATTTTTTTGAGTTTTAGATGTAGGTTTTGGAGAGCATAGAAAACGGGAAAGAGTTCTTTGACCCATACCTAATCTCTAATCTCCCAAGTGCATAATGTACCAAGTAGTGTATGGTGATCTGTGTTGTTGAAGAAAATAATGCAAGCTTGAGGTCTAGAAAAACTGTTAGTGGATTTTAGAGCAGAGTGTGAGCTCATTAAACAGTTTTTTAGACCTCAAGAGTGCATTATTTTCTCTGAAAACATAGGAACACCATGTTTTATTTGTTTTACAACATAGCATGGACAGGCAGAAATTTTCATATCTGAGATGATATCTTTTCAGGACATTCTCATGAAAATGGTCAAATTTATACACTTTTTTCCAAACTTTTGCCTCGGTTAGATAGTAAATTACTTGGGTAAAAATGTGTGGTTGCAGAAAATATCCATACCCCCACCACAGAGGGAATTGGAAATTCTGGAGGGAAGGAAGTGAGGGGGGGGGGGGGGAGCGGCGAAAGCCCAGGAAATGGGGGGGGGGGGGGGGGGGGGGAGTTCAATTTTAGTTCCGGGGGGCCTTTGGTTCAAAACGGAGGCACAGGACAACTACG
>Ga0126339_10003210_pt1 | contig 11862 bp, 7 predicted proteins | sample OrbTmetagenome_2_FD_92532 | JGI IMG/M metagenome (GOLD analysis project Ga0126339, IMG submission 92532) | Coral microbial communities from Petempiche,Puerto Morelos, Mexico - Orbicella T R C metagenome | ecosystem: Host-associated > Invertebrates > Cnidaria > Coral | place: Petempiche,Puerto...
ATCATTGATGTAGATGGTAAACAATAAAGGGCCGAGGATTGACCCTTGGGGAACACCAACCGTCACTCTCCTAGTCGAAGACGAAACCTGACCAATGACCGTTTTCTGACAACGAGATGAAAGTTTTGTGTAGAATTTTTCTTTGACTATGGCTCCTGTTTACAACGTAACTTCTCTGTACTCGCTCCGACTAGCTTTCCGCTATCTCACTATTTATGAACTTGAAGATGGTATTACCAACTCCAATACTATTGGTCGCCGAATCCGTTGTGGTGTTAAACCCCAGCACAGACATATCTGTACCATCCCCTGACCAGTAAAGAGCATGCAGCCTAAGGATTGGCTTCTTAATGTCTTTTACTGGTGATATCTTTGCTTAGTGTGTGTACATCGTGTCTTTGACACTAGCATCATAGCCATAAAGCATAGTCTTACTCAGTTCTCCCACTACCATTATCAAAAACCCAGAATTCCATAATGTCTTACCCAGGTCCCCTCCCCACACTACTATCAGAAACCCATGATGGCAGTGAACCAGCCCTCCCTCCCCCTCCCCCACTACAATCAGACCCATGGCATCTTACCCAGCGCACACCCACTACTATGAAAGACCCGTGATGGTTCTGACTCAGCCTAGCTTCCCCCCGCTACGATCAGATGATCAGACCATCAGACCAGTAATAAATTACCCAGCGCCCACCACCTAGCATGGGAGAACCATGGTGTTTTCCTTAGACACCCACCCCCCAAAGGTGGGTCGCGACCTTTTCTAACAGTTTTGACTACTTCATGAAAACGCTAAGTGTTTCACTCGTCTGTCAATGCCTTAACGTTTTCTTCCCTATCTTGTATAACATCACTTTCCTACTTTACTTCTACAAGAGATGAAATAGAACGAAAGAATACAAAAGTAGCAAGTTTCCTTGTAAAACATGATCATGTGCAAACTCACTCATTTTTTAATACGATATCTTAGGGTTAGGGTTAGTATTTTCACATATCTCCCAATATATCCATCAGATTCTCAAACTCAAAATAATCAAAATGTGCATATACGACATTTCACACAGTTCATACAGTTCTCTTAAGAGTAATCAAGTAAAAATACTTATTAGAATGCTGATGCGAACATGGCACCGGAAACTAAGGAAATGCTAGCTGGCCGGGGCTCGCAGTACAATATATCTATATTTTTTCAAAAACTAATACTTTTACAATATGAGGAAAAAAAAGCTGCAAAGGTGTGGTAGATCAATTTCTTTGTATATTTTTGGACACTGCATCATCTTCAGCTATTTTCTTGTGGTTTTTAGTTTGGCAGCTGGGTTGGAAAAAATTGCCGTAAACAACATTTATCAGAAAAATATCAAAAATGTCCGGCGACTGTCGTTATTTGACTCAGCCTTTGTTGCAAAACAAAAATAAAGTGAATTTGTACAGCACGACAACACGACAACATACACCCTGTACCATCACCATAAGTTTGTTGATGATGTAATATCAGGAGCTGTTCAATTCGCCCTGTACAGACCATAAGTGTTTCTCACGCTCGTGTAGCCATATTTGGCATTATTGCAACTGCATCCTTTGTCAGCCTGTTTAGCTTAATGATATTTAAACAATAAAATGAACAAAATGAAACCTACCTTTTCAGTTTTTGTGACAGCGTCATATTAATTCTCGAAAACTTGAAAGTTGAGGGAAAAAACTACTGCTTATTTTCATAAATGTCTCTTTAAGTCTTTGAACATGTCCGTCACATTCTAAAAATATAATAAGTCGCTCCAATTGTCAATTTTTATAGGATGTCTGATGTCGAAACCAATATCCTATCCAAAGGAAATTAAAATATGTTTCACGCTGTTTACATCAACTTATTGACGAAGACAAACGGAAATTAAATGCGAAAGAAAATGTTTGTTTTGCAACATTTATTGTAGGACGTTATGTTATGTTCTTGGTAGATTCGAAATCAAGACTGCATGAGTTAGATCTGCCATTTACTTATTCATCAGTTAACAATTGGAGATAATATATTTGTTGAATTTTTGGTAATAAAGAAAACGTTACATTAATTAATAACCGAAACAATTTCCGGTCAAACTAAACAGTTGTCGATATAAAAGAAACCGCGGATGAACTCTTTCATGGACGTTGATTCAAAGCGACAAGTTGGAAGTGAATATCATACTGTGCTAGGCTAGAGACCAGGAACGCAAATGAGAAGACTGATTTAAAGGTACGTTTTTAGAAAGCTAAAAATATATTTTATTCTAAAAATGGAGTTAAATAAAGGCGCGTTATAAAGTATTATACTCAACGATGTTGTTGCATAAACTGTGCGTTAATGTGTTTACATGATGTCTCGACAGGTTTTTATTTTTTAGAAGGCCCTCCCGGAGCCTTTTACGTCTTCATGTAACTACCATGAGTGCAGCCACGTTTGGTGTGATTGCAGCTGCATCGATTGCCAGCAACGCTCTGTTTTGTTTTCTGATGTACAAGAGGCCTGTTTTGTTGAAAAAACCTCACAATATCCTATTGCTGAGTTTAGCTACGATAGATATGATGACAGGTAACATTGTTTCTTGAAATCGAACTAATGTATAAAGACTTAAATGAAAAAAAGTTATATGTTTAGGACCAGAAGCTTAACGGTTTCAGAAATGTCTACATGAAGGGACGTGATCATCCTTAGGAGCTTGGGGGAGTCAGGGGCACAGTCCCTTTTTCCCAGCACTGCGGTAGCAGTTGGTGCAGGTGGTGGAGAGAACTGTCCTCTTCCAGCCTTGAGGACTTCAGGCGGGATGCCATCTTCAGGCGGGGTGCTCTGACAGAAGTTCAGCCAGTAGTCGTTGGCTCAGCGTCAAGAGATTCGTTGAACATCATTTCTGGCTTTCCTGAGTGCAGCGAGTGTCTTCGCATAAGGCTCCCTCCTGTAGTTGATGAGTATTATTATTTTGGCCTCAATTGCTGGTTCCAGGTCGGCAATACTGGCTTCAAACCAATCCGAATTCCGCCTTTCTCTTCTGCCGAAGGCCAAGGTGTCCATGGTAGAGTTGTAGATGGCGTCACGGACGTAATTACTCCTCTCCTCAGCGTTGCCGGCAGAGCAGTCTTTGAGGGAGTGGTCGGTGTCGAGGGAGGGACTGTGGAAGCTGCGTGTGACAAGTAAACAGTGTGACGAGGGTCTTCGAGTGATGGTGAGGTCCAGCTGGTGCCACTGGTGGGATCTAGGTTGCCGACAAGAAGATCGGCGGAGGGGATTGGTGGAGAAGAACCTGTTGGTTATGTAGAGCTGGCACGGTAGATAGGAGCATAACTCTAAGAGCCTTTGTCCGTTCTCGTTCAACTTACCAATGCCGAAGTGTCCGCCGTTGCAGCTGGGCCGGGAGTCGTGATCAGAACCCACTCGGGCGTTTTAGTCGCAAAGTAGTTTTCCTTCCTTTTTTGACTGTTAGCAAGTTCTTTTTATTGATATAAACTATTTGTCCAGGAATTTTATTCAGGACTAAATCGTTTAGACTAGCTTAGCTTTTTGCGGGTCATCCCGATGTATTATGTAACCATACTGAAAGATAATATTGCTCAAAAATTCAAAAACCGTTTTCTGGTTAAATAGTTTAAAATTACGAGCGTTCGATGGACAGTCTGCAATCTAGCAATCACTATACATCAACGATTACAGACTGGCAATTGAAAGCTCGTAATTTTAAACTTTTTTAACCAGAGAACGATTTTAAAATTTTGAATATGTCTTATCTTGGTTAATTTTTACTCGTTAAGAAAAAATATCTCAGAGATCTAATAGATCGTCTCTTTGCCTTTGCAGGGGTCGCTATTTTCGTGACACCGCTGTTTCAAATCACCAAAGATCCATTTCTCGGCAGCTGGACTGGATATATTTTCTGCTACCTGTTTGCAAATAGTTTCTTTGTATTTTTTCTTAGCAAAGCGTCCATCTTGACTGTCACATTGTTAGCCTTGGAACGATGGTTTTCTGTTATACGACCATTTAGGTACAAAGTGTTTTTTTCCAAAAAAATGTTGTTAATATATGTGGTCTTTATTTTCGTTTTAAGTTCTGTTCCGCAAATTTATAGATTCTTCCGAGTTAAATTTAAAGATAACGGGTGCGTACGTGTTTTGAAGCCCGGGCGAGAAGTTTTTGTGTTATGTTACGTCATTGGGACTTTTCTACTTCCGTCATTGATTACCTGGGCTTCTTTTATCCATATTTGGTATCGAATCAAATCATCTCCGTCATTAATTGGCAGGACAGAGCAGGCGCAAGTAAAAGAAAGGTTGCTGTTGCGCATGTGTGCAATAACAGCCACTGTCCTTACAGTTTGCTGGCTCCCCATTCAGCTCTTTTATGTTTTAAGTTCCTTTCACGTTATTCGTGGTCGAAATGGAGCAAATATTTACTTGATATTGTCTATGTCAAACTCTATAGTTAATCCGTGGATTTACTTTCTCAGCAACAAAGAATATAGAAAAGCGTTTCTCTCTATACATTGGATCTGCAAGAAATCTTCGCAAGTCTCTCCTGAAAGGTCAATTCCAGAAACTGAGACTCAGATAGAGCAAGAGAACTCTGTGTAATTAAAACCTCAAATGAATGGGAATCCTGTAAAGACCTGTAAATTATTTTACTAACCTAGTATAGATAATTATCCTGTCGTTTTGCCCAGAGTTGTTGTTCGTGGAACAACCAAAAATAAACTGATATATGTATATAGCTATGTTATCAGGTGCATCAATTATAAACAGAAGTATATTCTTTGAACACCCTGGCAACTCTCCTTTGGAATAAGAATTGGAGACAAGGAAAATGAGTTTGGAATGATAACATACGCCCTGTATCATCTCCAGGCATGTTTTTATTTGTCGATAATGTACAATATCAGGGGTTTTTCAATTCACTCTTGTAATGTCAGCGACGCCCAGTTTTGTTTGGTGATAAAAAATAAAATAAGGAAAATGAAACCTAACTTTTCAGTTTTTCTGGGAGCGTCATATTGGTCCTCGTAAACTTGAAAACTTGACGAACAAAGAGTCGCTTATTCTTATAAATGTCTCTTTATGTTTCTTTTTTTTAATTAAAACATCCGTCAAATTCTAAAATCAGATAAATTACTTTAACGGTGAGATATTTATAGGCTGTCTACTATCGACAACTATTATAACCAAAGGAAATGAAAATATGTTTTATACTGTTTACATCAACTTATTGGCGAAGACAAACGGAAATTAAATGCCAAAGGAAACCTTTTTATTGCAATAGTTATTGTAAAAAGTCCACATGTTACGTTCTTGGTAGATTTGTAATCAATCCTGCATGATTTACATCTCCCATTTACTTTATTAGTTAACAGTACCGAGGTGTTTAAACAAAAAAAAAAAACAAAACAAAAAAGACAAAAACAAACAAACAAACAAAGATTATTAGAGATAAATATCTTTGTCCAATTTCTGGTAATAAATAACATTAATAACCGAAAAAATTTCCGGTCAAACTAAATTGAATTGAAACATCGCGGATAAACTCTTTCATGGAAGTTGATTCAAGGTGGCATGTTGCAGGCGGACATTATAATTAACTACGCCAGAAAACAGCGAAGGATAGAAAACGCGAAGGATAAGACAGGTGTAAAGGTACATTCTCAGAAAGCTGATATATATGTATAATATTAAAAAACTGAAGTTATTTAAAAGAGCGTTATAAACTATTGCACTTTACGGATGTTCTTGCATAAACTATACGTTATCATATTAAACATGATATCTCAACACGCTTTAATCTTTTATAAGACCTTCCTGGAGAACGTAATAACCCTTTACGTCTTCCTGCAACTACCATGAGAGTAACTCAAGCTTTTGCAGCCACGTTTGGTATGATTGCAGCTGCATCGATTGTCAGCAACGCCCTGTTTTTCTTCCTGATGTACAAGAAGCCTGTTTTGTTGAAGAAACCTCACAACATTTTATTGCTGAGTTTAGCTACAATAGATATGATGACAGGTAACATTGTTTCTTGTAATCGAACGAATTTATAAAGACATAAAAGAAATAAAGTTAAATGTTTACAGCCAGAAGCTTATTGTTTCAGGAATAGTAGGAATAAAATCTACTTCGCATATGATTATCCACGAAGAAGTCGGGACCGAGCGACAAACGCACAAAAAATTATAAGTGAGACTCTCGGTAGCCTCTTGTAGGCGTTCAGTTAGATGGGGCCCAGCGCGAAGAAAGGGCTGCAAGCGAAATAAAGGAAAAAGAGTTTTTGTGCTGCGCCCAAACTAACCGAATGCCCGGAAGAGGCTAGACTCTCGGAATTCCAATGCGGAGAAGTCTAGGTAGTAGCAACATTTCTATTCTTTTGATGTAAACTCAGGTTACAATATTTAAATTAGACTCGTGTCATTGGGCAACGGCCAAAGCAGCAAAGAACTTCGTGTTGAATAATAAGCAAAAAGATGGTAGTTAAATTAAACCATTGTAAAACAACGACTTGAAGTAATGCGTAAAGAATAAAAACAACGAAGCCAGAGAAGGGAGCCGTGATATTGAGAATTGCTATAAGCAAATTTTTAAATTTTTAGTCTTTTATGAAAATTTAACCATATTTTGCCAGCACACAAAAATTTTCTTCACTTAAATCCAAATATAACACTTATTCATGTGTAATAAACAGTTTTACTCTCACTGATTATGCTTCTTTTTATTGTGAGTTGGATTCATTGATATCTTTTGATATTTCAAAGAGAATTACTCCACGGAAAGAACAAAATATTAATTGCTATAGTATGCGAATTTTCCGCCTATATTGCTACATCCGAAGTTTTTCAAAAGTCACATTCAATATATAATATGTATAATTTGTAATTTGCTGCTTGCAATAATGCATTTTAGAGCTAATAATTGTTAAACTCGAAATTAAACCCGGATTAATAATCTATATTAATATATACCATGCCATATGAATATATACACCTTAGATACCAACATATAACATGAAACGCTTTGATTAAATATGGGGGCGACTCCTGCGCTGTCTGCTCAGGGGCCAAGACCATGTCGGAACAATTAGAATAACTGGTTGTAAATACCAATCTCTCTGATGAACACTTTTGTAATTCTTCTGTCCTTCACTTTTTGACTGTTCGCAGATTCGTTTTATTAATATAAACTTTTTTATCCAGGTATTTAGGACTAACTCGCCTAGACTAGCTTAGCTATTTGCGGGTCAGACCGATGTACTATGTTACCATGTTTAAACATAATTTTGTTGTTTAAATATTTTTAGGTATCTAAATAAATAGTGATCGTTTCTTTCCATTTCAGGAGTCGCTATTTTCGTGACACCGGGGTTTCAAATCACCAAAGATCCATTTCTTGTCAGCTGGACTGGATATATTTTCTGCTACATGTTTGCAAACGGTTTCTTTGTATTTTTTCTGAGTAAAGCGTCCATCTTGACTGTCACTCTGTTAGCCTTAGAAAGATGGTTTTCTGTTATACGACCATTTAGGTACAAAGTGTTCTTTGCCAAAAAAATGTTGTTAATATATGTGGTCTGTATTTTCGTTTTAAGTTCTGTTCTACAAATTTATAGATTCTTCCAAGTTAAATTTAAAGATAACAGGTGCGTAAGTGTTTTGAAGCCAGGGCAACAAGTGTTTGCGCTATGTTACGTCATTGGGACTTTTTTTCTTCCGTCGTTGATAACCTGGGCTTCTTTTATCCATATTTGGTATCGAATTAAATCATCTCCGTCCTTAATTGGTAGAACAGAGCGGGCGCAAGTACGAGAAAGGTTGCTGCTACGCATGTGTGCCATCACAGCCACTGTCCTTACAGTTTGCTGGCTCACCACTCACGTATTTTATGTTTTTCGTTCTTTTAACGTAAGTCTTGGTCGATATGGAAAAAAGATTCCCTTGATGTTGGCTATGTCTAACTCTATGGTTAATCCGTGGATTTACTTTCTCAGCAACAAAGAATACAGGAGAGCGTTTCTCTCTATATATAATATCTGCAAGACTGAATCTTCGCAAGTGTCTCCTGAAAGGGCAATTCCAGAAACTGACACTCGTATAGAGCAAGAGAACTCTGTGTAATTAAAACGACAATGAATGAGTAGCGAGGAATCCTGTAAATACCTGTGATTAAATTATTTCACTTACATATAGCTATGTTATCAGGTACATCAATTATAAATAGAACTCTTGTTATAAATACATTAGAATCCATCAGTTTCAGCTGTATTGTGGATTTTAGCTGCTAAAAGATAATCTGAGTTAGGAAATGTTTTTCTTTAACTGTTAAATTATGAACGAATGTATTTATCTCCATTGCCACGTCATTCTCCATTATTTGGCGGATTTGACTAAATAAAACCAGATGTCGTAAATAATTAGTTAGAAACCAGGGACGTGCAATAAAACAGTCATAATCATTCCTCAAACTACAAAAAGTGTTATTTTATTGAAATTATAGTTTTAAAATACTTCTATAGATATGGTAAGACGGCTTCTGATGACAATATGTACCATCTGTTGCAACTTTTGGTACGTTAGTCGCTCTAACACCGTAGCAATCCACTGCATTTGAAGTTTAATTGATCGAAGAAAAGTCTCATACTCAAAATACTCACATGTAAGCTTTACACTGAAAAGGGTGGTGCAAATTAAGCAATATGTCCTGTGAACAACCCGGCCACTATCCCATGGAAGAACATAGGAATTGGGCGTTACCCTGGTAAACCTCCGAGAAACTGGAAGTAAATGAGGTGATGCTTATAACCGGTCTACAATTAAGAGGAATGATGTCTCCAGTTAAACAAAGGAAAACATCTTACATTGTATTATTAGTTGTGAACTTTATTATAATAACCAAGACGTTTTATTCAATGAAGCTTTCCCCATGACGGCTCTTAAGAGGGAATGTCCACTAGGACCGAGCCATATCGAAAATATGTGGCACATGGTGCAAATTAAACGATATGTCCTACATGTATGAACAACCCGGCCACTATCCCATGGAAGAACATAAGAATTGGGCGTTGCTTGGGTTTTCACCCGTGACGGAAGGAGCAGACTGAGACACCGCGGGTTCTAATCAAAGCAGTGAACGACATTCAAAACAGCTGGTCTCTGTTCGTCCAAAGCTTCTCGTCTTTGCTTTGAGGGACACCCCTATCCCTAGCGCTGTTATGTTGTTGTTGCACAGTAGTATTGTAGCACAGCTGTTGTTCTGATAGTTTGCCGACTCTCCCTTGGAGTCACGTTGACAATTTTTAAAATAATTCACATGATACATAAGACCAAGAAGTCTAGAAGTAATGTGTCGTTGTAGTGTTGCACAGTAGACAACGTATTTAGATTCCAATGTCAGTGAAAACGTCTCGAAAAAAGAGAATACCCCACTAGGAAAACTTGCAAACCGAAATGCTGAGAAAGGCCTGGTTTTGGGTGAAATACCAACACTTGTAGCTACGTCATTGGTCAGTCGAAACCTGCAATCCCACTTATCAACAGCCAAACACGTGACCTCCGAAATCGACACTTTTCCCAATGTGAAGGGTGCTTATCTATTGCTGAGGATACATCAGAGGATTCCCCTGGTAAACCTCCGAGAAACTGGAATTGAATGAGGTGATGCTTATAACCGGTCTATAATGAAGAGGAATGATGTTTCCAGGTAAACAAAGGAAAACATCTTATATTGCATTATTAGTTGTGGACTACATTGTAATAACCAAGACGTGTCATTCAACGAAGCTTCCCCCATGACAGCTCTTAACGTTTTGTAATAGCTTATACACTCTTTCGTTTATTTCAAAGGGATCTGCTGAGATCGAGTCACTGACGTAAATAGTCTCCGTTCTCCTTGATATTGTTATGCTCTTCTGTAAAACCCTTCACTTTTCCCTTGTGCAGAGCTTGTAGCTTTTTTTATAATTTGTAACTTTGTGATTTTGTTGTTTCACAAGGCTTTTCTTGAAAGTTATCTAACAGGTCTCGATGTTCTTCTTTGTTGGTCTCTTGAAAATTGTCTTGGATAATTTGTTACGTTCGTTTAATTTTAAGGTTACGCCAGTTCCATTTTGTTCGCTTATCTTACAATTCCTTTGCATCTTTTAAACTATTCCAGGTATCATCGTCGACATAATCAGGCCTAGCTATAAAGGAAGTACTTAATTTCCAAAAAAAGCCCTTTACAGCTTCTTTTAATTAATTTCTACTAGACCCAATATTATAGACAATTCGTCGATTTAACTACTGTAGCCAGAATATCATCACTCGTGACTAGATCGTTCAAATTTGTGTCAGATCAGGCAATAACCAATTCTGCAAAAAAGGCGAGAAAGACTGGCTTTTGCTCAGTTCATGTGCAGCTTCAGTTGCCGATACAATGCTGATAGGAGGAAGAACAATTTGCACGACAGATACAATTATCATTGAAGCTGAACAAACACGAAAACAAAAATTCAATTTAGTTTTTAATAAATACACTCCAGTAATTTGAGCTATAGGCCTAATCCTGCGGTTTTCGACGCCATCTTGACGGGTGCACAAAGCGGTCAGAAATTACAGTGTTCGCATGGGAATCCGCTGGCAAATGACTTTTTCAAAACTTGAATTTTACACTAATTTGTGAACCGCAACGTTAGAATACTAGGTAGAAGATTGTACTCACCAATTTTGAAGGAGGTAGCTTCGCTATAAAAGACGCTCAATGTTTTTTTTTTAATTTTCCATACGTGTGTCTCTAAATCTGGCTGGGTAGACCTGATTCGCGGGGAAAAAATGTAAGCAAATGTTTGGGAAATTAAAAGTTAACTGAGCGTCTTCTAGCCCAGCTAAGTCCTTCAAATTTGGTGAATATAATCTGCTACCTAGTATAGCAAAGTTGCGATTCATAAGTCGTGCAAAATTCAATATTTAAATATTTGCCATCCGATTCCCATACAAGCACTGTAATTTCTTACCGCTTTGCCTACCCGGCAAGATGGCGTCGAAAACCTTGATTAGGCCTATTTGGTTCGGTTCTAGTAAATTTGAAAAAAAAAAAAACTGCTATAAAAGCCCCATCTCATTGTAATGAGAATAACGGAATATTGTTTTTGTTTTGTTTTGTTTTTTTTAATCACTTATTGCAGGTGTTAACTGGCAAAAATTAAGTGTCGTAGTTTCATTAATAACGCCAGTAAAAGAGAACATGGGACGCAATAAAACGGCATTGATTTGATCGAAATGGAAGTAGTAAAGCTTCTTTGAAGAATGTTAAGTCTTAGAATGCTTTTTAAAGTTATTTAACTTCTATACGATTTAAGACGAGCTGTCAGCTCAATTTCAGTTTAATTAGCATGTTGAGAGCGAAGTCTTCTAGAGAGGGTTGCAAACCATTAAATTAAAGAGAAAGATCTGCTGGCTAGGCTAATCCAAACTTTTAAACACTTGTAAAACTATTCTTAAATACAAATACATCGTAAATATGCAGCAGAACATCGTTTTCTCGGATTCAGTTATCTCCAATTTCCAGCTATCTCTATCTCATTTTTTCAGTCTTTTATCTCGAACCACCGACGTCTCGAACTACTTATCGTTTCGACTCACGCCAGGGATAGCTGTTTTCGACTGTAAAAAAAAATTATCCGTCCCCGAGATAACAGTTTTGCAGCCGATTATTCACTCCCTTCTAAAGCTCCGAATGCTATTATCTGACTGTGTGGCAATCATCGTTATCATTATCATTATAAAACCAATCAAACAACAAGTCGGTATGTTACATGCTTGAATAAAAACAACGTCGATCGTCATAAACAACAACAACTATACATGATGTGCAATGACA
>Ga0126339_10003211_pt1 | contig 11859 bp, 8 predicted proteins | sample OrbTmetagenome_2_FD_92532 | JGI IMG/M metagenome (GOLD analysis project Ga0126339, IMG submission 92532) | Coral microbial communities from Petempiche,Puerto Morelos, Mexico - Orbicella T R C metagenome | ecosystem: Host-associated > Invertebrates > Cnidaria > Coral | place: Petempiche,Puerto...
AACGCCCTTGAGAGTTTATTAGACTTCCCTTGGTAAGAGTTCCCCGTTACCGACAAAATTAAAGCTATTTTTTAACCAGCCTTTTTTTGTTTTTCATATGCTGGTGGTCTATTTAATTCATCGAGCAAGCTTCCTTAATAATTTAATGAAAGCATATATAAATCTTTTGTGTACTAGTTCACTTTAATGCCTTAACTGTTTTGAAAACAGAAAAGAAAGCACAAATACAATTTCATACTATATAATGGCTTTCCTTGGACCAGTCACCTAGCCACAAAGAAACGGTGTTACGGAAAAAGACAACAAGGGTTCTTAATTAATATAACCCCTTCTCGCAGGTAAGTCGTTCATACATTTTGAAGAGCGCTTCTTTCAATTGCGGTTTTAGAGCGCATTGTAATTCATTGTCGAAGAAAACAATTTAATATTGTCTTAAGGGACCCTAGACAGCCTGTGCCATTTTCGATGCCATCGAAATTATCGATAATGCATGCAATATGGTGAATCGAAGTCGTAGTGCTTTACTGTAAGTTGTGTTCCTGTTTTCTTTACTGAGTAGTTTCACAATGATTTCCCTCGTTTCGACACGCTCCGAATAAAATAAAATAGCCAAGCTCTCGCATATAAACAAAAACAAAAGTGTGGCTGACTATTTTCTCTTAATCTAGTATCAACAAATGAGCTTAGTTTTTCACAGTATATTACCTGAGTCGGCCTATAATGTATGATCGGTTGTGCTCAGTAATCTTACGTTCAAGAACTAGCAAGGTGTATTAAGAGAGAATCAAATTATGCCTGGCTCTCACAACTACAATAATCTTGATTAATGGTATTACTGTTAAATGTTCAGTCAGCCATAGGAGAAAACACGTAAATGAAGTCTTTCATATCATTTCATATTTCATTTCAATACCAAACTCGATATAAGCAAGATAAAATAAAATTGCTTAAGGATTTAATATGTATCTGTTAATACTACTAATGAGGTATCAGAACATTACCTTATCGATTAATTGTTATATTGTCCACGCCTGTCTAATTAAGATTGTGTCGATATTGGTTGGGAGGTTTTGGACTTTGATCAGAGGAGTGATCTAGGGGTCAGGCTTATATTTTTGACGATGGGGCACGGGTGGGGAAGTTTGGGAAGTTTGAGAAAACAAAACAAAAAAAACAAACAAACTGAAGTTTTGCATTTTCGTAAAAAAAAGTTTCAGGCAGCCATAGGAGATAAGAAATAACCTTTCATTAGTATTTATTGTTGTATTCTATTTTTCTTTCAGAAGTCTCACGCAACAAATTATATCTGAAATGTCATTTGGAAATACACGTCACTTGATTTTCATCTTAGTTTTGCTTGGAACTGTTTTTGCCTACATCATCATCTCAAACGTTTTTCAATTCACACAACCTGCGCCATACCTCAATGAGACTGGACGCCACAGTGCAATAGAAAAGAGAATTTCTGTATATGTTTTAATCCTCGCTCAACCAAGAACAGGTTCTTCATTTCTGGGACAGTTATTTAATCAGCACCCTGGTGTATTTTATCTGTACGAGCCACTCCATCCATTTTCTATGTTTCAAACGTTGAATTATGTCACGGAGAAAGGTCACGCAACCCTTGTGGCTTCGTTTCTTCGTAGTTTGTCACGCTGTAGTTTGAATGGCTACCAAGACTACTTTAGCTTCATCTCTCATTCTGGGCTTTCAAACCCACACTTTCGTTTATCGAGCAAATCGTTGTCGTCCCCACCCCTCTGCAAATCTGAAGCTACGACGTTTGACAATCAATCAGAGATTCTCAAGAAATGCCCTCCCTTAAATGCTAAAACTGTTTCGCTTGTCTGCGCGTCGAAGAGGTTTATTGCGGGGAAAATTTTGACACCTCGGTTGCCCGAAGAGATTTTGAAAGAACTTTCTGAGCAATTTCATTCCCAGGCTAAAACTCAGATTAAAAGTATCCAATTAGTGCGCGATCCACGAGCAATGGTTTGGTCAATGATTAAAATGGGTTTGATAGAAAGAGGTATTAAAAAGAACAACACGAGGACAGAATACAGCAATAAAAAACAAGATTCTTCTTCCCAGCCGCTTGGAGGTAGAAACTCGGCTACACTTAATCACAATTTTATCAAGCAAGTTAAACTTCTCTGCAACAGAATGACCAAAGATGTAAATATCTCGTTGCTCTTGTCATCAAAACTTAACTCTTACCAGAACAGAATTGTTCGTTATGAGGAATTAGCAAGTAACAATCTTACGCTCGCAGGCAAAATCTTTGAATTCACAGGAATTGATTTTGCTTTAGAGGTAAAAGAATGGCTTGGAAGGAATAGTTTGTTTGACAAGGACGAAAGTAGCGCCGGTGAACGAAGCTATTCTACCAGCAACAGAAACATCACTGTTACAATAAACTCTTGGAGGAAGAGTCTGTCATTTCTCGAGACTTTTGTTATTGATAAGGAGTGTGCTTACTTTATGCAAAATTTCGGTTACAAAATTATTGACAACGTAGATGTTCTTACAAACATATCAATTAGCCTCCTGCAACCTTTAAGAAACAGTTTTTACACTGTGTAAAAACTGGGCCTTTTTATAAATACAGTAAGTCACTGGATAAAGTTGTTACTGTAAAACCCCACATTACGGCCACCCCGTTAGGGCCACTTTCTTTTGGCCCGAACAAAAGCCAAGTCAGCCATTTTTAATGCGGCCTCCTCGTTAATACGGCCCGTTGGTGATCAGATTAACGAGGTTCCACTGTACTAATTATACGTTCATTTACTGATAATCGAGTACAATAAACGTCACAGGTCAGTTGTTCATCGGTAAGGTGACTGGCGGGATTAGGGGCGTGGTAGGTAGCGTTGGCTGGAGAGATGAAATCCTTTTCGCTGGACCAAGTGAACACAGTGTCCGTAATGTACTGGAGGTGTCCAACTGGTTTTGGCTTAGACATGTTAGGTTTTGTTCAAGTGAAAAGATAAAATACTCTGACAATCAAATGAAGTTTCAGTATTGAGCTAAATTCAATATGGCCAGCGAAACCATTTTGAAAGAGTCCTTTCTTGAAACTTTGAAAAATCTCTGACGACTCTTCAGTAAGAATAATAATTTCTGCACGTAGACGTAATCTATTTTCTTTTTGAAATTGTGAAACAAAAGAAATTAAGAAGAAATATAGCTAGAACTCTGGACATGCTCGAAGGGAGGGGCGGTGACCTGATCAGGTTAGTGTGTTCGATTCCAGTAGGGAGCTTAGGAAAACCACGATGCAACGGCAATGGCTGTGCCCGTGCATAATAATTCTTGGTACATTTCTTTGCCGTCCTCTGCAAAGTAACAACGTGAAATGACCAAATTTTACATTGTCTGGAGAACGTAAACCACGACTCCTAACTTTGAAAATTTTCATTTCGAATTTATCGATGTGCCCTAGATTCAGTTTCGTGATAGCTTTGAGAGTGATCTACAATGAATGAATGACTTTATTTAAGTGTAACAAACTAAATGACTTTAGGGTACCGCGAGATTCGTAGGTAAAATATGACATCATTTTTTAATCGATGTTGTCCTCGGCGTCGCCGTCGTGATTTCTTAAGTTCCCTTTGTGTTATGTTCGCAGGTAAGACACTACTCTCACAGTGCCTCTCTTCACCCAGGTGTATAAATGGGTACCGGTCAATTTAATGCTGGAGGGGGCGGGGGGGGGGGGTAACCCAGCAAAACAGTCAGTAGGTTTCCATTTCCTCGACTTTCTAAGATAAATTTTCGTGTTACTTCAAAACAATTTTCCTCAATTTATAGTTTTCTCTTCATCTCCCCTTTTATTTCTTCGGGTCTTCATATCAGGAATAAACTTTTCCCTGATTCAAGAAAGCTAAGTTCTTGTTTCTCGCGCGCTTCCGGTCTTAAAAAATTACCAGGGCATTTCTCAGATGAGGTGTATATCCCCACCCCCACCCCGGGAGTGTATACTGTTTAACACACGCTGAAAACACCGAGGTAAACTTGAGTAAAAATTACGAAAGATCAGGCAAAAACAAATAAGCCATTACAAACTTTATTCGTAAATTGCTGGAACAATGTACAACTATAAAAAAAAAATGCCTCAATAAAAATACAACATCCTTAGTTACAATGAAATTTCATTCGAAACCAGAGTTGCTACCGACGGTTTTTAGGATTTGTTCAGTTTTCAGACTGAGAACAACGCAGAACTTGAATGATTCCTAGCACAAAAACTGAGAAATAATTCAGGTACTTTCGAACAGTAGTAAATGCGTGAGACCTTAGGATACTACACCTAATTTCGTTTCATGGAAAAACTTTCACCTACAGCAAATAAATGAGCTATAAAAAACAACAGCAAAAACGGACAAGAAACTGTTTCACTGACAAAAATTTAAAAAAAGACCAAAGAAACTGAGGAGGTTTGGAGGCAAACAGCTGACTGAGAGTGGTAAAAGCGAGGTTCAACTTGAAGTCTATAACTAAGATAGGGAAAAACACACGGTGAAGATAGAACATGTTGTAATTCCGGAGAAATCTTAAACCAGTCATGTAGCATAAAACAAAAGAAATTGTTTAGCTCGAGGGTGTAGAAGCGGATGAAAGCTGAATAACAGAAAATCTACGGTGGGAATTTTTCGCTCTCATAAGATTTTAACCTCCTCAAACTTTTATGACAAATTGATGAGACTTATTACTCGCTTGGAGCACTGATGAACTCAATTCTCGCATACTCTCGGCTCCAAGCCGTTTGAGAATGTGTATATATATTGGCGATAGTCACGGAAGCTATTGACAATTCTCGTCGACCATCTGTAACATCTGAACCCTTTTCGAGTCTAGTTTTCATTTAATTCAGCCTCGAGCAACAATTGAAAACTGGTATAGGCTAACGTTTTACTGACGAATCTGTCAGTTGTCAACTTTAACATTCCTAAACACAGCTAGGGAACGATAAAACTCGACAGCCAACTCATACGTTTGGGATAGTTAAGACTTGACTCTATTATCCAAACCTCCTTTTAACATTGAAGAGCAAGAAAATTAGCTTCCGAATACTCCTTAGTGTCCTTTATTAGATCGATCTAATACAGGAAACGTAAGATGGCAAGAAAAGCAACAGACAGACAGACGGAAACGCCTCCAGACAAACTGTGGGCCGCAGACTCTGTATACTTCACGAATGAGATCTTGGCAAATTCTTTTATGGGGTTGGACCCCATCAGCTCCGTGTCGCTGTCTTTAGTGATCTGTTTGACGACGTCCTTAGGCATGGTCTCCACGTTATCTGCTGCGAACGTTGTTCCACTATCTGTCCCAGCATCCCACGCGGGCAACGGCTTGGCCGGTACGCTATCCTTCCATTCACCATCGTCTCCACAGAGTTCGACACTGTCGACTCCAACGAACCAATCAGGGGAGGGTGCAATCATAGCGATGACAGAGACCTTGGAGTACATGCCTTTAGCTGTGATGATCATGGTTCTGGTGGCGGTGGGTTCAGTTTTGTCATCGGCTTTGAACACGCTGTACACGTACCCACCCTTATCCTTCACTGTCGTGAGATCGTTGTACAGCGTAGCTTCGGTGCCTGATTGAAACCATGCAAAACTTAGGTCAGTTTACTGCAGCTAGCTAGGGTGATTTTTTCTCTCTCACGGTGTCTCAAAATCGTTTCGAAAATCTCTTTACTAATTGGCCTATTCTCAGTTAATGGCAACGGCAACAGCCTGATTTCACTAGCGACGCAAGCACAAGCGCAAACACAATAATTCTTATTTCACCGTGAAAACGGCCTTGACGCAGGCATAAGCACAAGCGCAAGCGCAAGGATCAAAATTATTCCTTTCTCTTGTGCTTACGCTTATGCTTGCGTTTGCGCTGCAACAAGTAAAATCGAAATACTGCTCAGGCAAAACACAAGCACAAGGATATTTACCACACCTGGTTATGTCTGGCCAGGGAAAACAATGGATCCTGATTACCTTACGCCTTAACAGTTTGGAAGGTTCAAATTGTTTTGCCTGTGCTTGTGTTTGCGTGGCATTTGTTTTTCACTTGGGTCATCCCTATTGCTTGCGTTTGTGCTTGCGCTTGATCTTGCGTCGCTAGTGAAAACCAGGCTTAAGAAAAAGTTTACAAAGTTACGGAAAATAAGAGACAGAGAATCTTTTTAACACATTAAACACAATGATTGCTTTCGTTATCTGTGTTGTTTGGTTTTGTTGTGTTTCTTATTTTGTTCTTTTTAGTTTGTTTTTAAAGAAAACTGAATTTCTGATCCGTGTACTGTCAAACCCTCAATAAACTGACCAGCTAAACACAGAACCGCTAAAGACATATAAAAGAGATACCAGGATTAGAAAAACAGCCCTAATTCATTTTAAAAAGTATGCTAGTCATGTTAAAAGAAGTCATCAAAGGTCGTAACTTACCAGCTTCTGCGACTTCCTTAACCCCTTGGGACGCCATGGTCATTGGGCTCCAGAACTTGTAGTTGTACTTATGAGTGCAGCCAATCAGTTTGGAAAAGTGAGCACCTGCTGGGAAAGTCGTGACAGGTTGTCTTTCATTGCTCCACATTCCTTCAAACTTGAGCTGGTACTTCTGTTCCCCACTACATGTGTAAACGGCGGGCTTCTCCACCCTCTTGAACATCAGCCTACCCAGAGGGGCGATGGCATTTGCACCCATAAACGGAGTGCCGGCCGTGTCCTTAGTAATGAGTGTGATCTTTTCACGTGGACTAGTATCCGGGTTGGTGGTGTTAAACATAGTGCCGTTTTCGGTACCTGCATCCCACGGTGGCAATGAAGTAATGTTCCAAGTGTCTCGCCACATTCCAGCATTACAGAGATTGACGCCTTTGATTCCCACGAACCAGTCGGGTGAGGGAGCAAGCATGGAAATAAGAGATACCATAGGATAATCTGCAGTGACTTCGACCTCTATCCCTGTCTTATGTGCACCACTACCATCTGTTGGTCCGTCTGTTTGCTTGATCAGCTTCCAAGCAGTCTTGTTGTACATGATCTGCATGTTAATTTCCTTCTCCAGTTCGGTTGAGTTACCTAACGAAACACAAGCGAGAGCAAAATTCACTTCAAACAAGCAAAAGTGTACCGTTTAACGGGAAAAAAAAAATTAAATTCAAGCGCAAAAGAGAACAAATAAGTCTTAAGAAACAAGCAAAACGTCGGAGAATGTAAAAATATTAACACAGTCTTTAATACAAGGCTAAACAACTTTCTCGAGTTGAGGAACAAAATATAGCTCTTCTTGATAAATCAACCTAATTTTTCCATTATTCGGCGTCCTGAATCCTTTTCTTGTTCTTTTCACCTGTCTATGCCAAAGTAATCTTTTGTTTTAACGTTTCCATCAACGTTAACGGTAACTTTACACATCACTAAGCACTTAATATGACTGGCCCCAAGAGAAACAATGAGTTTTGTTTCCCGGAGAACCCTAGTGTTCGCCTTATACTTCCCGCCTCCAAAATGAAACAAATTGCGAAAACATTATTTGCTTGACGGTGGTTGGCACACGAATTTGCCGCGCTCTCCAGGTGCACGGCCTGATCACATGCAAGTCGAGAAGTCAAGTTATTGTTTTCCCAGGGAGTTTGCGAGTTTTGTTCGCCCCAAGGGGTTGGTGAGTTTTGATGCATGACAAGTGACATGTTCTCCTCCAATTGGACAACGTATTTTGATTTAAGAGATATACAAAAATAAGCTTTTTTCTTGACATGCCAGAAGTTCCTTTAAAAAGATATACATCATTGGCTGTAAGCAACGTCATCGATGTGATTGACAGAATAAACGACTGTTAGAGGAGCAACATCACACTTTGCGCATCTTGAGAATTTTAGCCTAAACGTTTTTACGTTCGTCATTTCCATTGCGTTTTAATCTTCATCCTTAACCATCCTTGTTTCTGTAAGCTTTATTACTATCTCTCTAGTGTTTTTCTATCTCGGTAAACAATTATTTTCAGGTTTCCTATCATTTAAAGGTAATTTTTTACGTGGCCAAAATAACTCAAAATACCGTGACTGAGTTCCTTTAAGGTTTTATCTTGTGCACTTATTAGCGTACCGCGCGCACAATGTGAACCGTTGCTTATTTAACCATGCTAAACCGACCAAGGCCGAAGTTTTTTGGTCGAAACGTTCTTCTGTTTTTAACGTTATAAAAAGTTAGCGTTAAAACCTCTGACATTTTACTGAGTTTCAAAACACTTTTACTGAAAAATTATTTGTGGCTAGTGATGACAACGCCAATTCAGAAAATATTCGTATGAACGGAAACATTTCGAATCTGGAGACAGGAATTAGCTATGAATTCATTCGCTTTAGAAATGCTGGATAAAAGATTTAAAGCTAAAAAATTAAGGACTACATGAAGGGCGAATGACGGCTGTATACGAAGGTAACTGGGCGACACTGTAGACAAATAAAACGACAGTGAAGACCATAAAAACGAATCATGTGTCTACAAAACACACAGCTTGTTAAAACCCGCCATTTTTACTTCGAGTAAGAGAAGAAATCAACAGTTACAATTAGCTCCCAACGAGTTTTGTTCTAACTGAGTTGATTAAACGACTAGAGTTGAATGAACTCAAAGGTGTCTCAATGAGATTAACTCACCGCTCTCAGCCACATCTTCCACTCCTTTAGAAGCCTCCATCCCCTCGTCCCACATGACATAGTACATGTTGTGAGAGGCGCCAACCCAAGGAGAAAATTTGCCCATGTCAGGGAAAGCATTAGGATGAGTGTCGTTGCTCCACATCGACCAAAACGAGATTTCGTACTTGGCTATTCCAGGGCATTTCATATCAGAATATACTCCTGAGAAAAAGCCAAGAAATGCCACAAGGAAAATGCCGTTGCGACTAATCATTTTCATCTGATTTTAGTCGATGCAGACGAAGAAAAATGGACAAAATGGTACTGTTTAGTTACGGACCTCTTTACTCCTCGAAACGAGCTAGGTTGTGCCAGAGACTCTAAGCTCCACACTTTAACTTCAATCATTAAACAAATATATTGGCCTTGTTTTGCTTCACAATGGCTGTGTACGTCACTGACGTGTTTTATCATGTACTTAATGTAAATTCCAAGCAACATCAAAGATAGATAGTTTGAAACATATTTACAATTTTCAATCGAGAAAAAAGTATCGGCAAACGGGCTGTCAACAACCGTAGAACAGGTTTTTAAGGACAGACTTTCTGGTTTTCTTTTCGTTTCGGAGAAACTTTTCTTCATCAGGTATGCTGAACTAATATCAGAAATGTCAGTTATTGCTTTAACAGTAGAACTGAACAATGGAAACCAATTTTCCTCAACAAAAATAAGCCCTGAGGCAAACATGACAAGGCATTTACTAAGACTAATTTACATTTTGTTACAAACGACGACGACCATTAACTGAAGCTGTAGGCTAAGATGCAAGTACGAGAAGAGTCAGAACCTTTTCCCTTCTATTACTCATAAAAGTTTTAAAAATCTTCACTTTTTTTTTGAAAGTTTTACAACGAAGAGGACCGAGAACAAAACTTTGCCATTTTTTCCCGTTTGCATATCTGCATAATTACCAGCTGGCACTGTATAACAACGTTAGGTGTCCTTAACTGACCCACTTTTCTCAGTTGACGTGTTCATAGTTACCAGCATGACGATATGAGTGTTTACTGTAAACACAATAGTCAAAGGGAACAAAAGATTCATTTTCGCTGAGTTATAACCTGTAATTGCTACGGTATTTTCATCTGAACATACTAGCTGTGATCCTGATCACAGACAGAGAATACTGGAGTTGTCAACCGCAAATGTTCTAAAATATGAACCATAAAGGGATTATATTTTAGAAGTAAATAACTAAGCTAGTCAAGTTTATAGGACACAACCCACTGGCCGAAAAACAAGACCGCAGAGTTACAGATTTTCGAGTTAGGCAGGCTGGCAGACTTATATGCTTTTATCCTCGTCAGTCTGATAACGGTTTCCATAAGGAAGATTGCCGTAAGGAAAGAGTCACTTTTGTCAAGTATATTTACTCGTTAAATAACAACTCGTATTGGACTTGTTTGGAGCTCTTAAGTCATATACAGCTTAAATGAGGTCATTAGCATGATTTATCGACCATTTACCGCGATATCAAGTCATTATATATGCTGCGATGCCGAGATGGAGCCGGCATGTGTGTATTTTGAGCTTTTTTCTATGTTCACGGCTAATTTGTATGTTCACGGCTAATTTAACTTCTCCCTCTTCTCCCTCTAACCCTTATTTTAAGTTTTCGTCCCTTTAGAAGCTTCCGATCAGATTATAACTCAAACATGAATAAATGATTCATCAGTGTATTGAAACCATGAATCTCATTCGGTCTACATTAGTTTATTCTATCTGTTAAACCACGACCGCGGAAGAATAGTCTTGGAAAATCGTTGTTATGTGATCCCAACCGCTTCAAAGCTTCCTGTAACGTTGTGAATTACAATTCTGGCATCATAGGTGAGCTTTAATGTATCAAAAACTCGGCCTCCCGGTTTATTGAGAATACGTTAAGATTTAATGAAAAACAGCAAATAATCAGCCGCATTTTACATTGGGAACAAAATGAGTAAATAAAGTATAAAGTCGGGCGAGGTATGAGGGCACGAGCGAAAATGTGGTTCGCTGGTAAAGGTTTGAACCACGATGGATTCTTACGTAACCACTACACTACACTTCAATGCACTGCACTGCGCTACAAGAAAACCTATATAGAAAATATTTAATGTCCGCTTACGGGCTCACCAGCTTTTTTAATGTTCATCTCAGTTCTAAATTACATATTAACTCTTTTTTCTTTTTTTTTTTTTTTTTTTTTTTTTTTTGTGAAGAGCAGGTTTTAATGAAGTTGCCGTAATAAGTCATTTTTGTGTGCATTTTTGCTGACACCTACACGCTCGTGAGACTAACGTAAACGTCCTTGAAAAATCACTTTTAAGCTGCAGTGGATCGCAATGTTGTTGCGCAGTACGATTTCTGAATCTATTTTACTCTAGCCGGCTGACCGATTCGATTTCCTCCTCCTGCTTTCAATCATTCCCCCCCTTCCCCGCAGTACGGCAGCCCAGAAGGGTCACCAACCATTTTTGTTTTTGTTTTTTTTTTTTAAATTTTTGTGTTTTTTTTGTTTTTGTTTTTGTTTTTGTTTTTTATTTTGTTTTTGTAATTTCTGTTTTAGTTTTCGTTTTGCCTTTCGTTTTAATTTTGGCTTCTGTTTTGCGTTTTTTGCGTTCAAATAGGAAACAAAAACAAAAACATTAAACGAAAGCAAAAACGAAAACGAAAACGGAAACGGCTGAAACAAAATCGACGAGTGTAGACCATCATGCTTCATTTGCAGTTGGGAACTTTACAATCAATGACGTGAAAGTAGTAAGTACGGGACGTTTACCACAAAGGGGGTCTTTGTACTGTGTGCCACTCATGTGTGGGGTACCGAAAGGCAAATTCTGAAGGCTAAGACAAATATCGTGACAAATGCTCATGTCCTCCCTCAGTGGCCTAAGTAAGGTATGGGTCCCTTCCAATATTTTCTCCTTCGCCAACAGGAGCTCACATGCAATATGTTTGCATCTGTCAAGTTTCTTTCACACTCAAATACGAAAACCTCAAACAATAAAACACGGAACACGCAAACAACGAAACGATCACCGTAGAATGTGAAAATAATTTCTTCGCTGCTTTTGAAGCCAGTAGAAGTTTAGGGCCGTAGCCAGACTTTCAAAACAAATGAGGCAAGTCTTGCAAGCTCCGAAGGCGCGCGTGCAATAATTAGTTCATTG
>Ga0126339_10003213_pt1 | contig 11855 bp, 6 predicted proteins | sample OrbTmetagenome_2_FD_92532 | JGI IMG/M metagenome (GOLD analysis project Ga0126339, IMG submission 92532) | Coral microbial communities from Petempiche,Puerto Morelos, Mexico - Orbicella T R C metagenome | ecosystem: Host-associated > Invertebrates > Cnidaria > Coral | place: Petempiche,Puerto...
GGTTGAAGTCCTGGCATCACTGCATGCCTGAGTATTTCTGGGATATATAACATGATTTACCGGTATTTTTAGCGATGTTCATAGACAGTTAATAGGCAAATGTTATATATCCTTTCTGGTTCACCCAGGTTGAAATCCTGGCATCACTGTTTGCCTGAGTATTTCTGGGATATATAACATGACTTACCGGTATTTTTAGCGATGTTCATAGACAGTTAATAGGCAAATGTTATATATCCTTTCTGGTTCATCCAGGTTGAAATCCTGGCATCACTGTATGCCTGAGCACTTCTGGGATATCCAACAAATCATTGCCAAAAATATGCAGAAGATGAGACTAGGTGAGTGCTTTGCATTATACATATTTTTGTTACACCCTTACAGGTTGCAGTCTTCATTCATGATTTGTTGATCATTAGTATTATTATAAGATGATATATAACAATGATTACTTTTTACAGTGTCTGTTATTCATAGTTTTTTAATCATTTATTATTATTTTGAAATAATTGCCAAGCACTGTAGCATTCTGGATTATTGTGTGTGATTTGTTACAGTACTACGCCCAATTGAGGGATTCAGGGAGGTTTTTAAGAGATTGGGGAACACACTCAGAGACAATCGACATCACAAATACGGGTAAGCCAATTAATTTTATTAATTAATGAGAGTGATCATGGCAGCTTCAATACTTGTAGGGTGCCTTGCAATTGACAAAATTTTCACCAAATTCACAAACAGAACCCAGGGGTATTAAAATTTCCTGGCTATGTTTCCAGAAAATGCAACCCTGAAATAAAAAAAGTCTGTCAAAGCTTTGAATATGCCAGCTCTTAGAGCAAACCTTAGGGATTAATGTGTATTCAGAATTAATTTCACACAATTTAGCTTTTACCTTTCAAGGTTCACTTCTTTTACTGAAATTTCTTGATACCAGGTGTTAAATTCTCTAAAAAGCTGTTTTTACTTGCCACTTGAATATTCTAGAAATTCAAATTGAAAGTTGCTGGACTGGCATTAGCATCAGTGACCAAGTATTAAATGATTGTTTGGCTCATTATGTAGCTCTTGCTATAACTTGGTGATTTAAACACCACTCAGACATGATAATTGGTTGGAATTAGACTACACTTTGCATGGCAACATTTTTCCCTCTTGTTTTTGATTGATTTTGATTTTTTGCATGTTGAAGTTAGTGCTTTACCATGACTTGAGTTGACCCATACACCATCACTTTAACTTCGTTTGATACGAAAACAGTTGTTTGATGCAACATCTACTCAACAAAAAGGACTGTTGAACAAATACGTGTTTTGACTGAGTTTTAGTATGTTGTGAAATATCCCACTTAAATACCTGATTCACCAGCCCACGTTCCCTTAAAATCTCAAGTTTGTATTTTCAATAATTATACTCCTCATCAATGTTAGCTAGAGGTATATTAATAGCCATCTTATGCACCTTATCAAACTTACATGAAGTACTTTCATTTTTAGTGAGGGACGTGGATGTGTTTTATTACATCACTTCTTTTAATCATCGTTAGAAAAAGTAAACGAGAAAAGAGCTTTAAAATCCTCTTGAAGTTACTTCATTAATCCTTTCCATTTTGTTAGTTTTGCTTCAGCAGGAGTTATGTTCGAAACTGGAATCGTGGACAAGCAAGCAAAAAGAAGTTGTTTCCAAGCTGGCTATTCTTCAGAAACAAAAACATTATCCCGACGAAATCCAAGATTATGTTGCTGACTATCAGCTTCATGCCTACAGAACTGTAAGTAATCGGTTGTAATAGACTATTTTCGAAAAGGCTTAGAGGACACAAACAAAGGAAATTGGATGACATGTTTATTTATTTATTTCTTTTGTTTGTGTCCTCACTATCAAGCTTAAATTTTAATGTGTTGAAACTGAACTATTGCCTGCACATCAGCTACATTAAGCGATTTTAAAATTATATGTACTTTACACTCCAATATGCTGTACCTTCAAAAGTTATAAACTGTAACCATAAAATTGTCTTTGTATTACTGTATCTTATATGCAGAAACACATGTGTAATTTCTAAGAGGCAGTGGTACCCTGTAATAGTCACTAGTTCTTGAGGAATGTTGGGTTGCACAGAAGTTAGCAGTTCGAAATATATTGGCGCAAATAGCTATTATTGGTCGAGTGTGAGGCACAGAATATGGCCAAGAAAACCCTTCTTTATATCTGAGGAGAAGAATATTTGAATATTAGAAAGTTCCTCACTTGATGAAAAAAATACGATTTTTAATTTCAAGTCTCTACTGTAGGTCAACTTGCTATGCACAGCTTAGCGTTTGAACGTTGTCTTGGATACGAAGAATCGCACTGTCAGTTTTCCATAGCTTCCATTTCTTCTAAACATATTAGGCCACAAGATAAGCTCCAATTCTCGAGTCAATCTTCCCTCTCCGACTGATACAACCATTTCAGAACGACTTGTAGGTGTCTGACGCACGGCCGGCGAACCAGTAAAGCGCGAAAAAGCCCTTTGCTTGGCTGCCTCGACAGCTGCTTCCGTACTTGTGAAGTGTTGAAAATTCACTTGCACTCCATGTCTGAATGCTGCCGATGACTGTAGCTCAGCAACGTCTTGTTCAGCTGGAGCATTTGTGAGCATGTCCAGATTATAAATTATGTAAGAAAATCGTCGGGTGCTTTTTTGAAATATCGGATGTTTGAAGTGCTTGGCATCTCGCACTTGGTGAAGTTGTGGATTTCCCAGCTTGAATAGCAGATGTTGGAAATGAGCCTTCTTTGCGTGCATTTCATGCAACTGTTGCCATCCAGCTAAAAGATCGAAAAAGAGGATATTAATTTCATACACATTTTAAGTTAAAGTACTTCTTAGTCGGCCTTTGGAATAACAACTCTTTCCAGTAAATAATTTCGCTTGGAGGTTTGTGGTTAATGTATTCCTTACTCAGGTCTACCGAACGGCACACTTGCCTAATGCGTTGTGCTTCATTCTACAGAGCGTTGTCCACACGTTCTACGTAATTGGACCGAAAATGGACATGCATTCCACAATCGCCTTTAAGTCTTACCTTTACCGTTACGATGTAAAGAACCTGAGATTTGCTCGAGTAGTGCAAGCCACGTTTTGTAAGAAGCGAATTGCTCGGCACTCTCAAGCTGTTTTCCTGCAGGCACACTTACGAGGGGAAGGCCTCGGGAGTCTTTAAACAATCCGCCGTTGAATTCGGACCCAGGATGGCTTTTGTCGTGGTGTTTCTTAGCGGATGATCCTGTCTTGAAGTTCTTATGACAAGTTCGGCAGCTGACCGTAAACGCCATGATCAAGTTGTGATGGGCGAATAAAGACTGCGATTGTTTTATTGTTTGATGAGACACGAACCCCAGGCTCACGCGCACTTTTAGTTAGCATTTGAAACTGTAGACATGACAACATGCATGAAATGCTTTTTTGACGTTCAGTTTATTATAAATATAATCTATTCACAACGCTACACTAAAAACAGTTTTTGGCATTTTGATTTTCTAGCAAGAGTTTGTGAGCTGTTGTTCAGTTGAATTGCCAGCGTTAACTACGGAGGGATAAATAGCATACAATTCTGCATACAATTAGCAATGTATCACTTAACAAACACTCCTTTACAACAATTCTAGCTCCTTATTATTCAAATCAATAAAGTAATTAATAACGCAACACGTTTTAGATTTCTTTCCAAGCTTTCTCTTCTTGTTAGACATTGCTTTTTTCGTTTGGAACACGATTACTAAGCGGTTACTGTAAACTGGAACTTCCAAATCAGTAGTAAGAAAAAAAGAAGAAGTAGTATCAAAACCGCAGTACAACAAAAGAAACCTGTGAAGGTCCTGCTGACTCGGCAGAAAACCCTGTATAAGAGCAAGCCGATTGCTTACAAGTTGAAAGCTCCGATTCAGTTATTACTCGATTTCGTATCAATCAAAGCGATATTTCTAAACACAACAGTATAAAGCGTTTCATCAAGTTCTAAATTGCTTTACGTGTCTGTCGAACCTATTCCAAACCGGAAACACTAGAGAAAAGCGACTTGCCACAAATAGAACATGCGAAGTTATTACCGAATTGCAAAGGTCTACTTCGACGATTTCCCGTTTTATCCTGGTCAATTATCAAACTGTTCACATATATCGCCAGCTGATGGTCTCGGTGATGGGCTAGTGCGGAGACAAGATCGATAAATGTTAACAAACATCGAGGGGAAGTTTTGATGCTTGTAGTTTAAGCTTCTAATCATGTATCCCAATGAATAAACGTCTGATTTGTTACTCTGCTTGCCATTCACTTGTCCAAGTTCAGGTGCAAGATGTCTGAACTTGCGAGTATCAGCTGGCTTCTTGTATATCTTGGGGCTGTTTTGGTCTGTAGCTTTCCCAAAGTCTAGGAGAACAGCTTCGGCCTCGAACAAGTTGCATCCATCCAGCACTACGTTGTTTGACTTAATGTCGTTGTGGAGGACTTTAACTTTGTTGTGGAGATATCGTATTCCACTGCACAGTCCGCTTAAAAGGTTCGTCCAGTTGATTGTGGTAGTTTGTGCAGGGATATCACATAAGTTGGTGCGATCGCCATTAACGCTGTAGAAACTGGTGACGATATCCAGTCTATTTTGTCGCTCCATTACACCGATTAAACAAACTATGTTCGGATGACTAAGTTTCGCGATCATCCTCGCCTCATTCTTACTTGCGACGTAGTCATCCTGTTTTTTAAGAACAACTGTCCGTGCTCCGTATTTTGCTGGGGTACAAACTCCAAAACACCCTCGTCCAATCTCGGTCGGTAACTGCTTTAATGCGCTGTCTTCTATTTCGGGCAAATTCCGCATTTCTGCTTCCTTCCACTTCGAAAAGAAATACAATGCATGTTTGTGGTAGCGTTCTGCCGTTTCATTAGGGCCGTTCGTTTCTTTAGATTTCTCCTGGTGCTCTGCTGTGGCTTCTTCAGACTCTTCCTCGGGTCCTGATTGAGGCAATTGGACTGCTGCTAGACGAGTGTTGCGGCTTCTTCGTTTTGCGCTCTCTTGTTTTTCCTTCTTTCGTTTCCTGCGTTTGTCCGAGCTCCTCCGACTCCTCAATAATTTAGAGGACTCCATTTCGATGCGCCATGAGTAACTGCGCCGGCGGATCAAAGCCAACGATTTCATTACCAGCATACTTTGCGTCCCTATTGGCCATGTTGCGTGCGTACAATTTCAGGCCCAGTACACTCGAGCCGTTAGGTGTATATCTAAATATCTCGTAATTTAATTTAATCAATCTCTTCTGGTCAGTTAGTTACGTAAATTACAGAGCTGAATGTGGTACAGATGGAGTTCGGTGCAGTTTGTAGTAATTGAAAACATTATAAGCGGAAATTAAGAAAAAAACGTGCGTGAATCAAATTTTAGGCTGTTCGAAGTAAAAAAAAGCGAGACAAAATTGCATTAAATTAACGAGTTATCTGGTTCCACGGAGCGATTTGTACCAACGAGTTGTAGCTAATCAGAATAAGGTAACCATAGTATTAAAGAAAAACTGGCCGAACACGTATTCTGTTTTGATCAAAAGTAACCTGGTCTCTTCAAAGTGTTAGTAGGACAAAAGCTGCTAATGCACTTTTTGATGAATTTTTCTACTTCAGCCATTACTTTGTACAGTACCTGAGTCATTCTCTGTAGAGGCAGTATTGTGTTTTATCGCTTTATAGCATTTGTTTACCACATGATCAATAATACTCTGTCTGTTTCCTTTTAAGGTCTTTTGTAACTGGCGTGAACTTGCCACGACGATGAGGCACAAAGTATTCGATGATGACATGGAAGAAGAAATCGATGTCTTTGACTTAAAGGTGTGACAAATTTGTTTATTGGTGTGTTTCTCCTATTTCGTGGACGGTTTCTCTTGACGCCTTTGGTAGCATAAGAGAAGTTAAAACGACACTTATTTTTGAAATAGCTGACTGTAATTTATAGTTCTTTTTATGTTGTAGTATACAACTTTTCTTTGTTTCTTCTGCGGATAAACTGGTAAATTAACTAAACTGGTTTTCGTGCCACCTGAAAACCGCTTCGGCAGGTGGGCTCCTTGTTCAATTGTAATTATTATATTCCTCCTTCCACAATGCTAGCTTCGACTGCTTACCGTGTTTGACTACTAGGGTGAGGGGTAAATCTTGCAGTCTACATTGTCATTCAGATGCGCTGACTGTTGGTCTATTCGTTTGTTTTCTTGTTTGCCAACAGTGCAAGGAATGGGGATTTTGCCTGAGAGACCTGTTTGGACTGGGCCTTGGCACTGGCGACTATGGCCACCTAACCGTTGAACATGCCTCAATGTTCCTTCGGAAATTCAGATCCCTTCGTCACTATAGCAACCAAGGTTTCGAGGCCTCGCATAAGCTTCAAAAGCAGATATATAGTAGGGCGACTAATCACGACGGCAGTGGTGAAGCCACCTCATGTAAGTAACAAAAACATTTTTAATACCTAGATTCAGAAACCGAAATATAAATAGTGCAGTAGATCCATTTACAGCTGTAGCTAACCCATGGTGCAACACGGAAGCACCATTATCTGCAAAGAGATATGGTCGCCCAAAAACGATAGTTGTTTAAGTAAGTGGTTTAATAAACGTGATTCCTTTCAATTGAAAACCTTTGGCATCCATGGTGTCTTGGTACTTTTGACACAGAGCGCAAGAATGTTCTTTCTACTGAATACAAACGGATTATAGAAACCGGTAGTTAACCATTGTTATCTCAAATGTAGGTCATGTAGAATTCGAGAATTAAGAATTACGCATCGTACTGTTTTCTTGTTTCAGTGGACCAAATCTTAACCCATCATTACGCTGAGAAGCTCTTGTTCTTAAGGCTGTGTTTCAGAAATGCTAAAGAATGCGCAAGAAAAGGTAAGAACTGCACTAACGCTTTGTTACATGTTAGCACGTGCTATGTCCCATGCATTGCGACTTTTGTCATAAAGTTGTAGTTCCAGCCGCAATGAAGACAATTGAAAAATGATGAAAATTATGACAAATCAGGATAAGTATAGGAAAAATCGCTTAACGGGGATTTACGACCTGAACAACACAATATAAAAGCTTATAAGGGACTTAAAACGCCACAGTTGAACACACGTGATCAGGCCTCAGTCGTATTGTGTAAAACTAACCCGCTACTCAATGACGATCTTATTGTCCGGGTAGCTGAAATGTAATATATGAACCTCTACTTGAATATTGATTCCGATGCGTTAACCTTTAACACTGTTGTTATTGCTGTTGTTGCTACCTAGGGAAGAAATTTTACTTCCGAGGATGTGGTTGGGCTAACTGCAAAAGTACGAAGAAGTGGAGTGCAGCACACAAGCACTGGGTCGAGGTCGTGGACGAGCTTTTTAGTTTGTTCATGGGCAAAGACCACTTAAGGTACGAGTACACGGAGGATTTGTGCTGCATTGTGGCGGAAGATGGAGATGAAAGGCTTGGGTACGATGCCACCTGTTGGGAGAACGTTTTCAAGCAAAAAATGATCGAACGCAAGTGGCTCGATAATGAAACACCCTGTGCACGGAAGGCAAAAAAGAAGCGTATCGCGAAAAAAACTCGGCGTAAATTGTTCAAGACCCGCAAAGGTAAAAAGAAACCTTCACGTGCTACTGTGGCTTCATCGTCCTCTTCGGGCTCTACACGCACTGAGAAGTCGTCGCCTGTCCCATGCAACAACCGTAAACGTAAAAAGTTAAGATCAAAGACTTCACACATGGCTCCTAAGCGAAAAATGCCGTCATCGACCTCCCCCAACACAAATTCGCAGGAGTCACGAATCCCCACAACTCGCCGGTGTCTATTCGAGTTGTCCAACAGAAAACGGAGGCAAGCGTCATCTTTAGAAACTTCATCTCGCAAGCATAAACCGTCAGCGACGCCACCATCCCACCTGTCTTCAACAACCTTAGCCACTTCACTCTCACCATCAGATTCATGTGGACTCGAGCCACTGACACCTTTGGTTACAACACCACCGGCCACCTCTGCAAACGGGCTGCAATCTTCAACTCCCGTTGTCACTTCACCACCACCTCCTTTACCCAGTGCAATCTCACCGTCATGTTTGAGCAATTCAACGTCTTGTTGCGATGTGTTTTCTGCAAGCTATTCAAGAGAACAACTATTCACGTGTAACCTTCCCCCGGTTGACTGCAGTGTAACCGTGCGGCAAACCATGCTAGTGAGGGTACCTGTGAATTTTATATTCACTGATGTGGCTACACTCGGAAAGCGCCCACCAAACTGCGTAGTTACACAGGCAGTCGCTCTCATGGCGCAAACGAAGAGGGCTGACAATGCAGCATCGAATTCCGTCACCCTAGAAGAGGAAGACAGTGCAGTAGACGTATCTATCGGCAAACTAGGTGTCTTCTCCAGAGCTGGTTTAGGACAGCTTGAATGGCTCGTGGAGGTTGCGTCAATGAGGTACAACGTCCAAGAAGAGAAGAGGTGGGTAATGGAGACCCCAGATAACTTGGACGATCCAACAAGGAACAACATCATGCACTTGCTGAACAAATTTCCTCTCAACCATTTAGTTACAAAAGAGGGGAAATATTCTGTTGATGTACGGGCTTTCAGCAAACTAGCTTTGGAGCGATGCATCGACGATACTATTATTGATGCAGCCATAGCCAGAATGCAGCGCCAGTACAAGTCAAACGAGTCTGTCCTGTGTCTACCGGCGCACACAATAACCTGGCTCGACACTGGCGATAGGAGCTTCATCCACCAGTGTTTTCGAGAACGTTTACAAAATGTAAATCCTGGCTCACTCAAGTCTGTTCTAGTCCGTGTCAACATGAACAATGTCCACTGGGGACTTATGGTGATTGACATTAAAAGCAGAATAGCTTATTTGGACGATGGCTTGATGTGGGCATCCCCAAGTATCTCTTATGTCCATCTGATCCTAAGAGAACTAAACACGAAGTTCCCAGACTGTGCCAATTTTTGTTTAAAAGACTGGCTTGAGGTTAAAACGTTCAAGCGCTTCGGTATGCCCAGGCAACCAACAGATGGGACGATCATCGGAAGCGACAGCTGCGGCATCGGGGTCATTCTCTCGGCCCAAGATTTTATTCGATCGGATCAACCAGAAAGTGTTTCTCTGTCCTGGAGTTTTGACCAAATGACTGTACACAGAAAGGAAGTCATGAGACTCCTCTCCTCTGCGTGATTTTGGGTCACCAATGCCTGGACAATTTTTTAAAACCAAAGAACTTTTCTTAAGGAACCTTATTCAATCGAACTTTTGTTCACGAGCTTGTTGTATTTTGTTGTTGTTGTAATCAAACGAGTTTAACGTAAGAAGCGAAGATTTAATTTCGAGTTTTGCCTCGTTCAGAAGAACATGATAGATATTAATAATTCCATGCAAAGATACTAGAACAAAAGGTTGAAGAGTGTAAACTGCGTATACTTGCTTCGCAGTATTGTCGGAAGAAGGAATTGAGGAAGATGTGTATGCGTTAGGCGAAGGAAGAAGTTGCGTAGAGCCCCTTAAATTGTGCGAATGAACGTGAGCCGTCTTTGTGGAAATTTGATTAACGCAACTGAGTTGCGGCAAAGTTATCGACGTCCTGAACGTCACCTATTGCACTCCTTTGTTCTACTACATGTAAGGTCTATCAAGAGACGTGAGAAACGGAGTAGTGAATTTTGAAGAAGAAATGAAATGCGAAGCCTTAAATGTTTTAAGTTAATAGTATGGAGTGTCCTCGTAATCAAGTCCTAGGTATTTGTAGGTCATAGCTTTCTCAGTACTTTGATAGTTTGCTTTTTTAGCAAGTCGGTTTACTCCGTTGAAGTCGATGACTTGTAGAGAATTTATCGTTCGATCCGAAAATAAGTTGTTTAATCATATTGTGTGTACTATTGATTTAGTTAAAACTTCGACGTAATAACTTTACCCCATATCAATATACTGTTAGCGTTTCTGAGCTCGTTGTGTAATCGACAGTTATAGCATGGTCGAAAATCGTGTTCTGATGTTCTTTTAGGAATAAAATAAGCATTATTTACGGACATGACTTGACTGTTTTTTTTTTTTTGTTTGTTTGTTTTTTTCACAAAACAGTTATTCCAACCGCGCGTATTGGATTAGAGAAAATGAAATCAACTCGGCGCTGAAGGTCGAGTTGGCCATTTAACCGGGAATTACCAGAAACAGGATTTAGATAAATTTTATAATTTTGGGGAAAAAATTCGTCAAACACATGCTATTTTAAGTGCGAGATTTTAGGGGTTATTTTCTCGGGTTGGGGCAAAGGGGCGGGGACTTCTATCTTTCTTTTTACTTTTTTTGCATTCAAACGTCCTCTTTCCCGAAAGAAATTGATAATGAAATGAGTACACTTATTCTTTTTTATGAGAATATTTTTTATGAGAATATCGGGCTGTAGTTTTAAGAATATTTTAAGAATAAACCTGAGATTGAGATTATGAAAAGATTATAATATTTTGTGTTTAAATTTTGTAAATACAATACAATCTAAGAATATTCACTAGATTGTTTTTAGCCTAAAATCCCCAGGAAAATAAGAATATTCATTCTCGGTCGGAAAAAATTAACCTTATAAAAGAAAAAAAAAAGAAAAAAAAAAAGGTGCACATCGTCCCACACCCGAATCTTTTTTAATAATGACTAGCCGACTCTTCACCCTAGAAGCAACTAGACATCTAATAATCAAGGTCACCGCTTTCGGGACCTTGGGGAAGAACACAAAACATGTCGAATGGACTTTGTAGCCCGTATTTTTTTTTTGCATTTTCTGCCTTTGACTTCTACCCGGATGCTGGACAACTATGCTGCGTGTGTAATAAGGTCGCAGGCATGTGTAAAGAAGCATTTACGCTCGAGTCACTCAGTGGCAGGCCGCCCCGGCGGGTTGAAGTTGTTTCAGTCCACTCCTCCAGTGCATATGTATAAACGTGACCAGCAGTTCACAGTAACAGAATTTTAGATATTAAAGTACTCATAGTATACCCTCAATTCTTTACTGCCGAGAATTTGATCCATTTTGATCTTGCTCGGGAGTCTGATCGAAATAAACATGCTATTTTACAGTGTGCTGCTCAGATGAAGCGTTTCCCCGAATCGCTTAACTAACATTTCTGAATAAAGATAGAATACTCTTGAGAGGTTTGAAAAAGTCTGTGATAATTTTTGTGATATTTCTGACTGTCCATAGAATTAACTGATATTCAAAGTGTCGGTACATATGATTTTCGAGTTCGACTACCGGAATAGTCAAATTATCCTTGGAATCACTGGGTATTTATGAACAAACATATATTCAGAGATTCCCTAAACAGGTTTGAATTGGGCTTTCCGTGGAAAATCTGCGAACATTTCTGACTCTCGGGCATTTCTAGGCTGCCGGGCATAGTCGGCTTCGGTTTAAAAATAGCAGTGATAACTGAGATTAGCTAAAACGTTTCACCTATACATGTTCCTGGCATGGGCTTTACAAGAGTACGAATATATGAAAGCCTCTAAGTTTTAAACCGGCGGTTGCGCGCCAGCCTAGAAAACATATTGTTCCAACGTTAAAAAACAACAGTTTTCTTTTAATCGAAACTCTTCGCGTGAATCGACTTCAAGAATCGCCGACTAATTATGCTAAGTACCTTTCTGACACGTTTTTAATGGCACGATGAATCTGTGTTACGGTAAATGTACTTTCACGCTTTGGGATTATGACACATTCACGCTAAACTTGACGCGTCTTGTGGTACATAAAAGATCACTGACAGGGATATGATTACACTGGAATGTTACAAGCCAC
>Ga0126339_10003214_pt1 | contig 11850 bp, 9 predicted proteins | sample OrbTmetagenome_2_FD_92532 | JGI IMG/M metagenome (GOLD analysis project Ga0126339, IMG submission 92532) | Coral microbial communities from Petempiche,Puerto Morelos, Mexico - Orbicella T R C metagenome | ecosystem: Host-associated > Invertebrates > Cnidaria > Coral | place: Petempiche,Puerto...
CCTCCTTTTGATCCAGTCACTAGATAAGGATCGAATTCAACCGAGCCAACATCAAACTGAGGGGATTTGTACAACGGGACATCCTTCGGGTAAGTCGGGTCTTGTGCTGTCAGCTGGCACCAGTCATCTTCTAGCACCATGCCACCGATGTTGGTTTCCTCCGGGACTTTGATGAGGATAAGGGACTCGGCACTAATAATGCTCACGCCTGCAATGTGTGACACGAAAGCGACAAGAAATGTTACAATTCAGTTGTCGCAGATCAACCACTTTTTATGATCTTTGCCTCCCCCCTTCACGCATTTTAAGTATGAAATATGCCTCTGTAAAAAAAAAAGGAATCATATTAGGTATATTTTCTTGTTCCATATTCACACAAAGAAAGTCCTTTTCTTTGGTCGCAAAGCGACAAAACTCGCAAAATCAGATGTCGTGACTACCATGGATTGCTGGAGACACAACAAATAGCCCACATTTAATTTAGAGGTATATCGAAGCAGTTTAATACTTTAAGTTAATCAAATCAAAAAGCACTTCTGTTCTTGCCGTCTTCGACCTAAATCTTTTCCACCTAAATCTTTTCCTCCTAAATCTTTTCCTCCAAAAACTTAGTTTGTAGTTATGCGACACAGTGCGTTGCCCAGTTTCCGGCAACAACAATAACAACAACAACAACAACAACAACAACCATTTATTTGTACTCCAAAAAAAAAAGTGAATCGGTTATTTTCGTTGAGAATTGTAATTCCTCCTACACCGAAACAACCCGACGGAAATACGAACATTTCAGCTATAATTTGATGGTTTCGGCGGGCTTTTTGGACCAGAAACGACTAAGCAAGGACGAATTTTGTTCAGGTGAGTAAACGTTCAGCGACTAATTTTTGCGAGTGTCACTGCACACTAAAGCTACCGTTTATATCAAGGAACTTGTTAGCTTTACCAGAAATGTCATAATTTCTTTAATACTTGAGGAAGGAAGCCAAGCTTTGAACATTTTGAAGGAAGCCAAACGAACTTTATTTGATAGAAAACTGAGAAATGTTTCTTGCATATTCGTGAAGTTATAACGATTACAAACTCTAACCATATACTGTGACCGATATAAAACGAAATCTTCACCATGTCTTAAACCTCGAACATTCATATCGTCTATATCACCTGAATTAATGGTAAACCAATAAATTAAACTCCCAACGACCATACAACCTAGTGTAAAATATAAGTGTTATTACCTTGTAAAATGGTCGACTTGCGCGGAGGTAAGACTTTGCGAGGCTCCGGACCCGAAATAATGGCGTCTTTGTTGGAGATATTCACGACTATGTTAGGTTTCTTTATCATGTGATCTGTCACATCTGTCAACCATCTCGACTTCAGAAACTTGGAAAATTTCAGAGGCTTTTTTGAGTTAAATACCATTTTCCTCAGCTCCTTAGACTCTAATCTGTCGAAGCGTGCAGGATAAATTAATCTCAGTTTCTATCTGTTGACCTGGGTGATATTGCCTGTCTCAAGATGCAAATTTCTTTAGTACGTGTTCTTGTCACACAATACTACCAGGCCTACAAAAACGTGACAATTTCAAACTCTTTAGCCGTTTTACAGCACTTCCCGATTAGTCGAAGTAATTTTTGTTCTGTTCCATTGGCCTAAGACTTTAGAATCAAAAATCAAATATCATGCTTTTAAGCTCTGCCTCCAATGGAGGGCTATTATGCTCTTACTGACGAATTTTTCCCTTCCCTTGTTTTAGCCCTCTCCCCGAGAAACAAACGATATCTTTTTAAGTCAGTCAAAAGTGGAAAAAAAAAACTTATAAATAATCAAACTGAGACAAGAACACTGGCAACAAGTCAAATGTGTTAATTTTAATAGAAACGATAACTGCATCGTAGAATTTTAAAATGGCTTGTATTTTACCCCATTTTACGATTTTTACTGTACGAATAAAAAAAATAATTGTTTTGTGGCAAAATGGCCCTATTATTATGCTGGCATAAGGGTCGACGTTCGACCTTTACTTCTACGCTCAAAATTATGCCTGCATAATGTGTCAACCCCTGGTTATTATTTAGTACACTAGAAATAATTGGCATGCCTTGACATTCAATTTTTGTTCAGAACTTTTTTATCATATTTCCCACCAATGGCAATGTCATAGCTGCATCTTACGAACTAACTTGCATAACCTGAATCCATTTTGATCAAACATGTCCAAAATCTCGCGTGTTGCGGAAAATATTTGAAGGAAAATAAACACAATAGCCTCCGTTTGACTTTGAAAATATGCTCGGACATTTGTCCTTGGACATTATCTGTTCCTCGAGGCTCCGAGTTTTCCTCGAGTTTCACTCTCGGAAAACTGTTCAGTCGCTTCTCGGAACAGATAATGTCCACGGACAAATGTCCGAGCATATTTTCGCGCTAGATGGAGGCTGTTGTTTTTTATTCCTGATTCGCGTCTACAAATGAAATTTAAATATCGCGCACTTATTAATGAGAAGAAGAACCAATCAAATGATTGCATTTAATCAGTCGTGCGGTGCATGGTCGAAAAATTGTGTGCAAATTTAAATTGCTAATTATACATCGCTGAAACATTTACAGCGTGGCGTTTCTTGGTCGCACATGTACTGTCTTGTCCAAGAATTCAACTAGCCGAAATTGAACTTGCAACAAGTACCAAGCTTTCACTTTGGACTGTTCTTTTGTTTCGGGCCATTCCAAAACGTCAACACCTGCAACAAGAATTTACTACAAGCAAACCTTGCAAGGACGTGCTTCGAACATGATGGTTCTTACGTCTTGCCAAGGTAAGAACTGTACACAAAACCAATATATTTTGTAGAAGTAACCGAGCCTTTTCTTCTTTCTTCCAACAAGTTCTCTCTGAGTAGTTGGTAAACATTTCGAAAAAATGGCACTCTTCAAATATTAGTTAAACCTTGTCCACTCAGTAACGAACGTCGACATTTAGAACTTCTTGCTATCTGTGAATTCATTCGACCGGTAGTGATATTTCATGATATAAAACTTTCAAGGGACTGAGACAATTGCAATTGAGTTCCTGTTCTCCAAAGTGGATTTTGAACTCGCTCATTTCTCACTGTTTTGACTTGTTTCACGCCATCAGTGAGGCGAGATTTATTAGAGAAGGCCTGCTTCGGTATCCTGAAACCAGTCGCAAATTTTACGTGTAACTAATTTATATTTTGTCCTTTTCTAGGACTGAGACGTGACGATGAAACGGATGGAGATCCCAGTGGTATGATCCATGACACGATTACTTCAGGTAACTTGACTTTCAGTCGCCTCTTTCAGTCAAAAGCTCAAAATGTATAGTCTCCTTAAGAACTGTCCTACCTTTCTGTTAGTGTGAGTTCTGAGAATTTTGTAGTACATCAAGTCAATATGCCCAAGTTGAAGATTTTTGCTTGAAATCTGTCACCACCCATCCGCTTCAATGACACATAAAGTTAGGAATTTTATTTTCAAGTGTTAAAAACAAAATTTTACGAACAAGCGCAGCGAAAAAAAACCTTGATGCCATTACTTACTTTGTTTTCTTGATCACTTGTAGGTTGGTACTGCTGTGGTCAGCTATTAAAATTTCCGAAAAAATGCTCTAAATCGTCCTTAGATGAAATTGCCGCAACCTCCGTTCAGTCGCCGTGAACTTTTATGCAGTAAATTTCGTTTGGCCATACTGAAATAATCTTTGTTGACCGCGCCCACTTTTTAAAATGGAAGAAAGACGCGAGCTTCAAGCAACCGGATATTTGCTAAGACCAACAGAGATTCAAAAATTGTTTTTGCTCTGATCATGAAAGGATATTTTTTGTCGAGATTGAATTACGGGCTTTTGGAAACCTTTTTTGGTAGAATTAAAGACATAACTGAGATTTTCACCGTCAATTCTAAGCAAAGGATCCTTGTGGGAACGTTTCTCCGTAAGAAGACTTGTTTGAGATAACAAATTTGTCAAGGACAGATAAATACGGTATATAACAAAATTATCGACCTGAATTTTATTTCTCGTGGGTATATATCATAGTATTGACGAATTTAGCAAATAGTTTCGCTGACGCAAAATGTCTTTTCATTCACCCCTCTGGAGTTTGGTGACCTTGAATGACCTCCAAAAGGCCGCACTCGACACGGCCGTCGTGTTAGTTGTTATTATAATGCAAATCATAATGAATGAATCATTTTAATATAGCGTAATTATGCAAATTATTTAATAGCAACGAGATTTCTGCGAGGTAAACAGATTACAATATTGAAATAAATGAGACGCTCAAATTTAACTATTTTACAGCAAAAAAAGCGAAAAATATACGACTTGGTTGTTGGCAGTCCAGTGGAGTATATAAAGGACCATATGTCTAACAGTTGTCCGTTGCTCTTTTAAATGTGGTGAAGGGTCGATGATTTTTTAAATTCTTCTGGTGTGTTTGTTGTAGGATCGCATAGCTAATTTGCTTTATAACATGAAATTATTATTGTGAATACATTCTATCGCAATGCAAACAAATGCAAACTGTTTTGCCGCAAAAAGTACATTTACAATAAATCACTGTCCTGTCGATTTCTTTCTGTAGTTGAATTAAATTTTGAGTTCAAACCTTTATGTGCATATTTACAATTTTTCCAGTGGAACAAGCATTAAGTTACAGAAGTGTTGACCTTTCCTTTTGCTTATATTTCCTTTTGCTTATATTTCCTTAGTAACGCCTTGCTGCGGTTTCTGGTGGACTCCCATGGGGGGATTTTCATGGTTTGAATGTCCTGGATTCTCATGGACACCTGATGCCTGCTGACATGAAGAAGATTCTGGATCATGCTTGTGTGGTTTCTGATAGTAATGCTTTGTTCGGTAAAGGACAATACTTTAGATACTTACATCGTTCGAAACCGTGAGGTCTAGAGTCTATTTTTCCTCACCAAAATCAGAACATTGTCAAGCAGAAAAGTCACGAGAAAATCTGTCTTATTTTAGTCTTGATTGATAGCCAAATTCTCACAACTAATGCTAAAAGAAACGTATAGGTATAGAGAATTTAAACCTTGACGTCGAGACTGAAAGGATTGAATAAACGCGGATCCATGTTATTGAAACCACAGACTAAAACAATTGCTTGTTTATCGCAGTTAGCTGAAATTGCCTTCAATCTTGGAATTTGCATGCAGTTAAATTCAAGATGCTCTAAGCTACACTCAAATCTTTTAGCACATAAAATTAAAAATTCAGAATTGCTTGTCGTGTCGCACATTCAGTAAAAATTGTCTTGAATCTCGTCAGATTATGCCGTTGATTACAGTCAAATTTGACACGCACTAAATAAACCATATAGAAAACCTTTTTAACAGCAAAGTTTGAAAACAAAAAGTTAGCGTATATATGAAATATTCCGTGAAGTTTCGATTTATAACTTGGAATTTTTTTGCTGATGACGCAATTCAACGCTTGTTTACCGCGAAGTCAATTGGAATTGTCTTGTCACTAGATTTTACTGGTTGCATTGATTACGTTAAATTGGGCATGTACTAAACAAACACACAAAAATTTCAACAGGCAATTTTGAAAACAAAACCTACATATGTAGCGTATGAATTGTATATTTCGCGTGGTTTCAATTTACAACATGGATCCGCATTTAATTTTTGAATCCAATGCTTTTAGAATTTTTAGCAAATATATTTTTGCAAAGAAGCTATCAAGTAAGTTGACGGAAAACTCATTTTCAAAAAACCAGAACAAATTGCTTGAAGCTGATGTAAAAGGCAATGAACCAGTTTGAATTTATTTTAATGTTTACCAATAACTTTGACACGCTTAGTATAACACTCCTTCGTAAAAATTGGATAATTTTTTTGCACTAGTCTGTAGTCTTTGTTTCGCTCAGTGTATTTCTTATAACTAGACATTTCGCGATTAGTTTTTGCCAGAATTATTTTTTTATTAGTGGTGATCTTTGTAATAATTTTAGACGTTTCTTCGATTAAGCAACTTCTACAAATAATTTTCAGACTTTGATTTTTTTCAACTCCTTTAATAGTATGTTGTAAACAAGTTTACCTTAATAAAACTTGTAAATTACATTAATGGTTGAAAACAATAAAATATTTATCCATTACAATACAACTATTATTTGTTTTTATTTCTCTTTTGTCTTTCATTTTACAAAAGAAATTTAAAAAATATTGCGCTTTTAAAAGGGGCCTGGAAACTAGTCAGAATGTAGGCTATCTCTTTTACTATTTTTTGACTATGTACGGTTGCCAAAAAGAAAAAAAATTCTGCACTTTTGAACAGAGTCTAGCTAGAAATCAAACCTATACTTTGACTTTTGATGAGAGAAATCTGTTGCATAGTGCAAGATTTTTCCCGCCAAAAGACTTAGTATATTTTTGACTCAAAACCAGACACCATTCAAAAGCGCAGACTTTTTTTTTTAAGGACAATTTTCCCGCCAAAAGACTTAGTTTTTTTTCGACTTTTTTTTGATCTCTTTTAAAAGCGCAATATCGTAAACCAAGAAATATTTTTCCCAACCAAAAGACTTAATTTTTTTCGACTTTTTTTGGTCTCTTTTAAAAGCACAATATCTTTTAGAAAGAAATATTTTTCCCGCCAAAAGACTTAATTTTTTTTCCGACTTTTTTCCCAAATGTTTTAATCCAGTACAGAATTAGTGTCAAAAGACTTTCTCGTTCACTTTTAAAGCGCGAATTTCTAATCCAAGACAATTTTGTCGACTTTCTCCTCGGCCACTCAAAAGCACAACATTTATACCGGACATTTTCCCGTCAAATTTCATTTTAATACAATCTGCTTTGCTTTGCTTCGCTCTTAGTGACTCCATGTAGCTTTCTGATCTGTCTTTGAACCTAGAAGAAAAAATCGCAAATAAAGTAAGTCATAAAGCATTTTCTGTAGATAACGTTTGAGATCAAACGATTACAGTGTACTGAGTCTGTACTGATTCCATTAGTTACAAGTAACATGAATACCAGCTTGATAAAATTACAACCCAAGATTTAATATTTTTATTGACTAATACGGATGCTATTTTGGCAATCTTCTCGTGTCATTCAACTGCAAGCTCCAAAATATATAACACAACACCCGTACCTAGCATTTCGTAAACGGTTTCGTAGGGCAACTAAAACAATGTTTTAAGGTTATTACAAAACTTTCTCATTTTTCACATTTTTCAGGAGAAGCCTGCTATAGGCACATTAGTGAAAACCATCAGAATTAACCATCATAATTAATTCATAGAAGAAGAAATTTGCTTAATAATTTCACAATAAAACATTGCAATAAGCTGGAAAGTTTTAAAACCATTTTGGTTTAAAAATATTTATGAATTTTCGACGTTCGCTTAACATTATTATCAAGGCAACTGAGTGAATAAAATGGGTTCAAATTTAAATTTTAACTAAGAATTCCTAAGAGAGACGAATGTAAAGAAAACAATGGTTAAAAAATGCTAAAAAATGTACAAGTATATGATACAACAAAACTTATTATTCAATAAAAAGTTTAGCATGAACTGAGTCTGTGTATTTAACACAGGGTTCAGTTCCTTAATGTCAAATAGCAACTCAAAAACGAAACAATCAAACTTCGATCTGCACTTCTTCAAAATATAAAATTGTTTGTCATCTAAGGCAGACTTTGGTAGTCCATGCTCCTCTATTTGCCGATTGAGGAGTATTTGTGTTCGTTGAAGCATGCGTTGGTGTAAATGCCGGATTTAAAGATCAGCAATCATCTAATTCAGTCAAAAGCCAAATGCAGATTTTGAGCGCCAACATTGATGTTCACATTTAAACTAAATTGTTTTCTTTGAATTTGTCTCTCTTAGAAATTCCTAGTTTATATTTGAATTCAAACCCATTTTATTCACTCAGCTGACTTGATAATGACGTTAAGCAAACATCGGAATGTCGTCACTATTTTTAAACCAAAATGGTTTTAAAATTTTCCATTAAGGAACAAAGATTGGTCCTCCGATCACAGGTTCTTGGTCCCTCAATAAGAAAAAATAGTCTCCCAGGAGAATTTGGAAGAAGATAGGACTTTTAGAGTCCCCAGGAAGCGTTTAATCATATACCGTAAACTGCCTCTTATAAGCCCTCCCTTCAAATATAAGCCCTCCTCAAGTTTCAAATGAAATGAAATTAATCTATTACGATATTTAAAAGCTAAATTAAAAACTAGTACATATGAAAAACATCTTCCAATCAACACTGCTGTAGCCCATTTTGAAACAGATTTTTATTCCACTTAATAAGCCTCTCCCACGATATAAGCCCCTCCATTTACAAGCCCATCCAAGGCCCCTTACCAAGTTGTATGAGACCAGGGATTATAAGTGACAGTTTATGGTACATAGACAGGGCCTTACTAGGAGATATACCTTTCACCAAAAAAGACTGAAACTCGCACACATTTAACACTCACCATTTGCTATATGATAAAGATAAGGTCCTTTCCAATCTTTTTGTTGGTTTGCTGTTCCACTGTTAATGAAATCAGTCATCTAGAAACTGTTGGAAGAAGCAAGATACATGTAAATTACATGCCAAAAATTTCTGGCAGATTTCAATTTCAGACCAAAAATGTTTCTAAAGCAAAATCGTCCGAAATTTTTAAACATCAAAAATTTTAAGAGTCTGAAATTTTTGCAGTACAGGATAAAACTTTTAAGTAGCTCCAAAGCTCTTAGTTCTGTTTATGGATTGAGTTCTAGTTCGGACACTGCTTGAGATATGCAACAGATTGATAGAATTTGAATTGTTTCTTGTTGGTGTATTTGAGAGTGTGGTCAACCTTGTGTGTGAGGTAAAACTTTCATTTTCACAAATCATGTTTTGTAGGCACAAATTTACTTTGCTATGCTTCACCAAAATATCGAAATTTGTCTCAAATGAGAAAAAAAGTGTCAAAGTAAATGTCCGAAATAAAACCTCTTTCATTTGGATGCAAGTAATCAATATATATCAATCCTCTCTGTCTTGTTTTGGGGATGATAGTATTACACTGCAGAAATGAATAGAGTCAAGGTCTGAAATTTCTGGCTGCCAGCTAACTTTATAGTTGGCATTGTTGCAGATAAAAACACATTATAAATTGTACTTAAAAGAAAAGTCTTTGCTTAGCACTGATGAATGATGGTGAGACAGGGCAGGAAATGAACTTTTTTCCCAGGAGCCATTTGACTCCTTTATATTTAAAAATGGTTGCCAGCTCTGAATAGTTAGTTGAGAACTTGTCCAAAGAGAAATTCTTATTAATCAAGGCAAAAACTAGTCAGCCCTTGGCAGCTGTTGTTTGGGGCCGTCACACGACATTCATTTGAGGACCCTCTTAATTGTGAGATGACCCCAAATGATTGCTACTAAGTACACTAGGTAAAAACCGAACTAAAAACATAAATTAAAAAGTTAAAATAGTAACTGTCGTTCAAACTGTCATTCATGGCTTGGTGTCAATCCAGAACAGTTACAGGTAAGATACTCAATAAATTTTCCATGAATGATCTCTTGTCGCATGCATGCTCAATTGTATCGGTCACCAGTGATGGATCTAGGGGAGGGGCCCGGGGACCCAGGGCAAGCAAAACAACCCCCCCCCCTCCCTAGCTCAAGGTCTGGATCTGCCACTGGTCATTGATTTAATAGCACTAGCATTGTGTAGTTCCAGAAAATACCCATCCCTCCATCACAGAACGAAATTTTTCTAAGAACCCCACCTCCTTGGAAAATTCCAATTATAAAGCTTCATACATTTCTTTAATTTATTCAGTTTTGCAGAACCCCCGTCCTGTTTCCCAGGAAATTCCAATTCCTTCTGTCGGGGAGGTATGGATATTTTCTGAAACAGCACACTGCTCAGACAACATGCCAATATCAACAAGTTACAATTAACTGTGGTAGAATAATATAGACAAATTCTATAGATTCCCATTAACATAACTTAAATAATAAATTATGTTTACAATTTTGTTACCTCCTCTTTCGACAATCCTTTGCATGTTTCAGTTTCTTTATCACCCACTTCCCATAGGGTATCCACTGCATTACTGCATTCCTGGAGGGAAGAATCAAACTAGTCCACTTCTCCACAGATGAACCGCAAAAAAAAAGAAAATATTATTACGGAACCTTTGAAACCAGGAAAACTCTGAGACTATGAAACCTTTCAGAAACCATGAAACCTATGAATAAACCAGAAAACTTATGAAGCCATGACATCTACTTAAAACTTATGACATGCAAAACATGATAAGGACCAGCTGACTGACTGATTATAGTTACATTAGTAAAACAAACATCAATAACATATTTTAAAGAAAAATCTTTGCTTAGTGCTGAAAAATGACGGTGAGAGCTTCATATGTAGCATCTGTGTCATGTGGAGTAAAAGGTCACCTAGGTACCAAAAGCCTATTATCCCCTCTGGCTTATCCCAACCCAAAACCCAAGTTGGAATATGACCAACTTAAGTTAGAGTGAAGAAGTCAATGATCATCGCAGTTATACACACAACTTAAGCAGCTGTGAAATTTAAGCCTGAAAAAAAAAATTCAAACTTGAATAGGATTTGAACCCATGACCTCTGTGATATCACTGTGGTGCTCTACCAACTGAGCTATCAAGCCAACTGGGAGCTTGTCACATTGTGAGTTCATAATAGATGGTGAAGAATGCAAAGGTATAAAGAATGCAAATGTATATACAGGTGACTGATCATTGATGTCTTCATATCTTTCGCCGCAGCTCAAATATAATTGATCTTTCATATATTCATTTGCATTAAGTTAGAGTCAGGTTGGCCATATAATATACCCACCATATTAAGAGGTAATGGTTCCTTAAGGTAAAACATACTGGAACTGTTGTTATTCATTCACAAGCTGATATAAAGTCTCCTTTACAAGTGTTATTTGGGTCATCACACAACACTTCTCCCTTCTCCCCGGAGAGAAGCACTTCGTGACGACACCACTGACCACTGCAAAGGAGACTATCAGTATTCAAGGTATGGAATACTAGAGAAGAAACTGTATTCACCTGTTGCAATAAAACACAACGTAAGGAGGCTTTTTTCCCAATCCTTGGCGATTTGTTCCATCACCATGAATCATCCACACTGTTGAAAGAAGGAGATTGTATTTTTATAAATCTACTGCATTCTTGCTGGTGATATTGGAAATCCAAGAGAAGAGGGAAAATGAAATAACATTACAAAAATTGGAATGGATTGCAGCTGCATAGTAGCTTCTGAAATTTTTGCCTTTCAAAATTCAGAATATTTAAAAAGTACTATTTGCCATTTATGTCATAAGACTGTGTCAAATGGTAAACAGAAATAACACCTTCACTGAAATATTATGTGGCTTCGGGTTTCCTACATGAAATTCTGACTTTTAGCAGCTATAAATGTATGGTTCATTTGTTACAGTAGCGATGGAATTATTTCTCATTTCACAGCTTCCCTAGGATACATATCTTTTGGCTCCAGCCAATCTCCTTTTCCCCAAAACCCTCCAGATGCTTGCATGTGCATTTTATGTTTGGGCTGTGGTCAATTGTGGTAGGCTTGGAGGGGGGGGGGGGGGCTAAACGGGGGTTTGAAGGGGCACAGCGGGGGTGGGGGGGGGGGTGGGGGTTACCTTCATTTGGGGAATTGTGGTGAGAAAAAGTATTTGGTAGCAGTGATTGGAATTTTTTAAGAGCTTTTTGGTGCATCCAAATAAGAAAGGTTAGGTAACCTCCACCACCCCCCCGAGCCCAGCCTTACCCCTTAAAAACCCAATTTAGCCCCCCCCCCCC
>Ga0126339_10003216_pt1:0-10000 | contig 11847 bp, 6 predicted proteins | sample OrbTmetagenome_2_FD_92532 | JGI IMG/M metagenome (GOLD analysis project Ga0126339, IMG submission 92532) | Coral microbial communities from Petempiche,Puerto Morelos, Mexico - Orbicella T R C metagenome | ecosystem: Host-associated > Invertebrates > Cnidaria > Coral | place...
AAATCAGAGGGGATTAAAGGCCTTCCGAACAGATAATTTACCGAAACGATCCATTGGGTGCCTCTGATTGATCCTCACAAATGCTATACCCAGTTACCATACAAATGCTTCTATTCCGGTCGGTAATTTATATAAAACCATCTTATGTAAAGTTTTCTTTAGTACAATGCTTTTTTGGTTTAACGTCTAAGGTCAAGGTGGAAAAGACACGAATGTTTAGTGACAGCAGAATTGGAGAGTGACAACATGAGCTTTATATCCACCGCGGCATTCTTTCGTCTTACTAAAAGTATTGCTATTTGGAAAGGTGTGTAAAGATAAGGCAACTAAAAACGTCGGCTGTCACAATTTCTATGTTGCCGTTTACTTAGGGCTACCTTTTGTGAAACCTTTTTCCGCTTATTTATTTTTTGAGTGAATAGTGTGAAATAAAAGTTGACTTAATTGGATTGTTCAGCCGTTGGCTATTTTAATTACCTTTTTCACTTCTTACCAGCTTTTCGACTTCACAATTTGCCAAAATTAATAGACCGGCAGTCGAAACCTTTTACGGCATTTCTTCCCGCTTTTCTCGGAAGCATCCAATCACTGCCGGGACTCAGTGTAAGGTTCGAGACTTTTTTGACCTTGCCCCTTGCCCTCGTTTCATTAAACAGCATTTCTAAAAAAGAGAAGTAAAAAAAAAACCTTTCCGCTCACGACCGTTCAATCGATCAGTAAGTATTTGATCTGTGAGTCTAACGAGACAAAACAAAAAAACAAAAAAAAAAAACAGTCAAAGTGACAAAGAAAAAAGTGACGGAGTGTATATTTACTCAATTGCTTCCCAGTCTTGCTCTTTAGCGGAAACATTGGTCATTTTTGCTTTTAGAAAAGTTTGGCTGTTGTACGGTGTACCGGTTATCATTTCTGTAACGATTCAATCCTTAATCGCACAAAGCGAAACGCGCCCACTGAAGTCTAGTGCTAAGTATTGAATTTTCCAGGGTAACGGACGTCTGACGAAGCGGCTTCTAGCCCAGTGGATCATATATGTCATGTATGAAAGGTTTGGAAGGGTCAGGAAAAGGAACAGACGAGGCTGTGTGTATTCGCGCCCGAAGACCATCTGGCCAGCGGTTGCTACCATTTGTGTTGCCAGCTCATGCTTCCGTTCAAAGATGGAGGATCTTGAGATGTATTCGGACAATTTGCTTTTTAACAAACGTCAGCTGGGACCAATCGGCCAATACACAGTGTAAGATTCCTAGCCTTATTTTTAGTGTATTACAAGATCTCCTTAAGAACACATCAAACGTGTTTATGCAGAACATTCCACACCATGAATCGAAGAACCGAATGTGATAGCAAGCTTACATGTACAGAGGCCATCGGCAATATTGATGATTGCGTTTCACCAAATGTACATGCATAGTGATACTAAGCGATCTTGCTTTTTTTTTTTAACGAGATCGCTGTTAAAGGATATTCAAGAAGCCTCTCTGCACAAACACACCGTACAGTGCACGTCATGTGGACTGTGGTATAGCTACACTATTGAATTGACCTGAATTGATGAATTAGGTTTATGCCTACATACGAACAGGTGTTTAAGTCGGAATTAAAAAGAGTTTTCTTTTGTAAACATCAGTGAGGAGCGGCACCACATTCAGTTTAAAAGGAATGAATGAGACATGTAAGTTTTGGATCAATGTATTTGGTTGTTCAGTTGCCTCGTTTGGCCTGCTATGGACCAAATGAACAAAACAAACCAACCCTTCTGGTAGTAGATGTAAGCTTAGTTTTAAAATGGCTCTGCTTAAAATTATCAATACAAGTCAGTCATGCAGGCTGCAAGAAACACATCAAAAATTCTAGAAACATGGCATGTTGTTATACCTACCAACTCAAATATGCTTTCTGATTGGAGGAGAACATGTCCTGTCATGGGTCAAAACTCACTAACTCCCTATGGGAAGCAAAACTCACTAACTCCCTAGGGAAACAGCAACTGAAAATTTTAATGTGCTTGTGATCAGATCAAACCTTGGCAAATTTGTGTGTCAGATGGCGTCAAGGATATTTTTTTTTTGCAGTTAGTTTCATTTTTGAGTTGGAAGGTATAACAAACACTTAATGACTGGCCTCAAGGGAAACTGTGAGGTTTGTTTCCCCTTGACCCTCAATGTTTTCCCGTAGCTTCTCTCTGGGAACATTGAGGGTCTCAAGGAAACAAATCTTACTGTTTCCCTTGGGTCTTGGCAGTATGAAAAGATTCAAGTATTACAGTAGCATTCTTCAACATTTATTAACTTATTTGGTAGTGTTTTGGAATTATTGTTCTATTGTTATGGCTTAACTCTGTGTCTGTTAGGATGGGACTTTTAGTTCAATTGTTTGTTAGTTGTAAAAAAAAGTTTATTCTGTATCAGGCAAAGTGGTTCATATTTCCAGAGCTTTTCCTGTGACTATGAATATTTCTACCCTCCTGGATGGAGGCTGGTCCATCACAGACTTTCCCCCAGCACTAAATTCACAAGTATCCATTTACTGGTATACACCTGGGTAGAGAGAGGCACTTTGATAGTTAATTGTCTTGCCCAATAACACAATTCACTGACTGTGACCAGGGTGCAAACCTAGAACACTTGATCCCAGGTTCAATGCACTAATCATTATGCCACTGTCCCTCCCAATATTGTGAAGATGGTTTATTTTTGCCCTTTGTGTTTTACAGGACCACACCATATGTGATTGCACTGGTGATTGCCAAATTTCTACATACCTTTGGTTTATTTGTGACTTATGAGCAGCTTAAAATCTTCCATGTTGTCCAGTTCCTATTTATTGTCAAGCTTTGGTATGTTAAGTCCAGATTGTGTTTATTTTAAAACTTTAACCATTAAGCTACATATTTTTCTAAACTGATTAATATGGTATTGTCCCATCAGTAAGTAACCACAGTTTTTGACCTACATAAATACTCCATTTTTAACTTACCTTTTTGTGATCATTGACCACTGGCCTGCACCCTTATAATTTGGAGTCTCTAGACTATATTTTCTTTATAATGGTACCTTTTTCTTAGGACCTTCCAAAGTGCAGGTGACAACTTAAAAATTGTAGAAATGTTTTGTTCAGTCATAAAATTTCAATACATTGCTTCAGGTATATTGATAGAGAATTGATAGATCATCAATCCCAGTCCCTCAGCCCAATGAGTAGAATGAAACAACTTATCATTCCTGTAGGTACTCTTTCAATCTGGACATGCTCTGTCTTAATCTAGAACCCCATCTCTTATCCAAGTTTGGATCTGCCACTAACAACTACTGATTTATTTGACATAATAAAATACCAAGAATACAATATTTTTAAAGTTACATGTCAGCTTAGTATTGGAATTTGTTTCAGTGAGTTGATTGTTGTTTCAAATGCCTTTTTTTGCAGCACAACTATCGTCCTTGTAATATTACAAAGGCCTGTATCATCAGGAAAGAAAATTACTCCAAATCAGGTACGCTTTTGATACTTGCATTATTGTCAGTGGTAGTCTTTGTATGATTAAGTATAGTAATTCCTTTTTATTTCCATTTTTTTCCAGTGGTACAAAATTGGCAAGCATGCTTTAGTGTCAACAGTAATAGGCCTGATATGGCTTGAAGGTCTAACACTCTGTGGTGCTTTGAGGTAAGAAGTAAATTAAATTATAATCTAGTCTTGCATGGGTAGCATAAAGCTTCAAACTGCCACTAAAATTATAATACAGACTGTAGTTTTGACTGCCCCTCTCATTTTTTCAGTTTAACCCTTTAACTTCCAAAGTGATGAAAATGCAATTACTTTTTACATCAACAATAGGAAACCAAGCGGCAGGTGACAAAAATTAAGAAAATTGTCAACTAACTGATGTTGTCTTGATGTACCACAAATTTTTAGAACTGATATAAAAAGAAATCTATGGAACTCACTGACTAAAGGAGAATTGATATTTTGAAAGGGTTCAAAAGATATTATCAGCATGTAAGTGACTGTCACCTTCAACTGCAGATTATTGCATGACAGTTGCACTGTAAGACGTATACATAACCTGTTTCGGCAAGTGACATGCCTGAAAAACTGTGTGGCAGACTTGCATATATCTTCATTAAGAGTAGTTTTTTCTTGTGACATTCTGTAATTTGTTTGGAAGTTTGATGACCTGTCAGTTGAATATCTTTGTTACTTTTTTTACAGAACTGTTTTGTTATTTGAGCACAGTGATGTGGTGGTGTTGGCAGCATTAGGAGTACTTTTTCATTCTGGTGGCACTGGCCCATCAAAGGTAATTTCAGTGAATTATGCTCTCTTACTCAGCTCTGTTAACTCTATCTTATATATTATACAGTCTTGTACTTCATAGATAGAAAGTGCCTGTGCAACCCATCAAATTGTTAAGTTTGCCAACAATGAGTCAAATTGTTATTCAGTTTTTTATTACCCTCTTCTGTATTTGTATGGTAGATTCTGTTCTAACTTACTACGTGTATTTGTGTTATAAATCTTTTAGGTCCGAGGATCTGTGTTATTTCTCTTAGGAATTTTGTGCCTTCTGTTGTTTGATAATGATTCTCCAAGTTTGAGTCACCGTATCCTTACATGTGAAAAGTAAAATAATTCTACAATTTAGATAAAACTGTTACAGTATTAATTTTGTAGATACTGTCAGGCGAGTTTTGAAGTTTTCTTTGTTTTAGTATGGACAGCCGCTTCATAGACTGCCAAAATTTCTTCCTCTGTTATGGTTGAAAACCAAGAAACCATTTATGCTTTGAAAGCGAACAGGATGTAATATATATGATGCTTGGTTATGGTGATTTGCATATTGTGTTTACAAAGTATGGAGATTTCCTTGTTTTGTTTGTTCAATTTTTTGGGTGAATTTCTTTTAAGGCCTGGTAAGGCTACGACTGATGAAATGATTGCAGAGCTACTGACAAAAATAATATTCAAATTATGCTTTAGTGCAAATAATTATTATACTTGATTTTTTGTTAATTTCATTTGGTTTGACGAATTTCTTTAAAGGTTATTGTGTTGCGTGGATGATTATAATATTTTATGGGAGCTCTGCTTTTAGGCTTTGCCAAATCTATATATTTGACTTGATTTTACTTAACATCCTGTCAGCGGAGGGTCATCATAAAAGCCAGTGGATTCACTGGTATTACTTGGGATTATCTTGGCTTGGGTTGCCTGACCACAAGGTAATGTTGTTAAATAAGTCTTGTATTAATAGCCTACGAGAACAAACATCCCTCATTTACATTCCATCCCACATGATAGAGACATCATTGAAAAAGTCTTTATGAGTGAAAAGTCTTTATTAAAAGATCAGGCACAGCACACGCATCACTTTACAATCAATAATAAACTAAGCTTAAAACCAGTCATATGTACTACAAAATTATATTAAGAGAAAAAGTTAAGTTAAGTTTTGCCCATCATAAATTTACACAAGTTTTAAAGTGCCTATGAAGTAAAAAATAATTGCTGCTTATTTGAAAGGCTTTTCAAGGTAAAGAAGAATGGCGTTTTCCTTTTTGGAATATCTTTTTTCGTTTCAGAGATATTTACGTTTTTGTAAGGAAAGTGTTGGCGTTGTAGGTGGTTCCACTAAAACAGCACAACACTCAATCGAGAATAACTCTAGAAATATTAAAGCAGTGTTCTTTAAACTTGACACCAGAAATGTACATCACAAAAGAAACATAATGACACCTGTCATGCCATTGCCGTGTCAACAGTTATGCCGCTGGTTCTGTTTTAATTAAGACTAAAATTCCCAGATTTTATCTTAAACAAGGATAATCCACTCCCACCAATCTAATGGGGAGAGTTAAGACAATATGGGAACCATGTGTGTTCTGAGCAAGACCCTCTGTCCCACTTAAAAAGGTTGCAAATGGGGATATTTGGTTTTTCACAGAAAGAGACTGGGGCCAAGAGTGTTGCCATGGCAACAGCATAGTAGATGTCATTCTGTTTCTTTTGTGATGTACATTTCTGGTGCCAAGTTTGATGAACATTGCTTTAATATTTCTAGAGTTATTCTCGATTGAGTGTTGTGCTGTTTCAGAGGAACCACCTATGATGTCATCACTTTCCTCATTTGCATAATACAAAAACATGAATATCTCTAAAATGAAAAAAGATATTCCAAAAAGGAAAATGCCGTTCTTCTTTACTTTGAAAAGCCTTTCATATAAGCAGCAATTATTTTTTACTTCATGGGCACTTTAAGTACCACTTCTATCAATTGCTACTCTCAACATTTTATTACACTACAGAAGATAAAATCTCCCACCGTTTTTGTGATCTTAGTTTGTATTTCCATACCAGTAGTTAATGTTACTTTATTTGCCGTTTTCAGGGTGGACTTATTCTGCTAGTTCTTGTTCTTTTATTTAAAATTGCTCACAAGAATGTTTCAAGAACCCTAGCAGTTGAAGTTGGAGGTGAGACAATTATTCAGGTGGTACTTCCAGCAAGGCTTTTAACTATGATTGCAAAGCTGAATCCCGAAGCCATGCTCCAAAGAGATGTTGTGTGTAGTTCCTCTTGGACTCCCTTCATCTGAACACTGTTTAGACCCCATGTGGATCCGTGTAGGGTCAGGAGTAGTTTTCAGGGATAGACATAAGGTTAAGTCCCAGATGGCAGTCCATATGGGGTACAGATTTGGGGGGAGGGGGTTATACCTGTGCATTTTCTATCATTTGTCATTGGTATATCTCATCTCACATTTTGACTTAAATAATTTGATTTATTAATAACACTAAATTGATTTTGATGCAAGAGTGCACAGTTCCTAACCATTTACCAGGTAGTTTATCAAGTCAGTTTTTGTTTTGGGTCACTAGGTGGAAAGAGACTTGCTGCACTTTCCAGTTGTATATCTACCGTGTTCCTGCTTCCACTTGCTTTGTTATCATATTTTACTCAGGTATGTTAATACAGTCTGAAACTGCCTTGAAACTCTTCACATTATCAGAGATGCATTATGTACAGCTAAATAACATGGGAAATGTTAATGGTGATGGTGATATTAAGCCTAATACTGTCAAATCACCTACTTCCTCTTTGGTTTTGGTTCAGGTAGACGCACTTGCCATCCATTCATCTATTCAAAGTACTTTCTATGTATTAGAAGTTATGAACCTAATGTGAATCTACCTTTGTCAACCTACCTACCTAGGGTGAACCTACATACCAGTATTGTTGGGGTTATTAGGTTCTCCCTTTTAGCTGAGTGTACCATTCTCTCCAAAAGCACTTTGTTAAAGAATTGAAGACCAGACACAAAGTTTACCATGAACACCATGAAATTAATTGTATTAGTTTTTTCTCATTTGTACATACACAGACAACGGACATTGACTTGCTTGAAGCATTGATCCCTTTGGCTGTAGTTATTTTCCTTGTGTTTATCTTTGACTTTTACATCGAGTCCTTCTGTTTGGCAAAACTTGAGTCACCGAGGACGGGCAAGATAGGCTCCATAGCCTCATTTTTATCTGCCATGGTTATTGCATTGTTGTGGGATAAACCCTGGGCATGGAGCATGCATGAATGGCATCATGGCAAACCATCAGACCCACATCTGGTATCTGCGGGAACATTTTTCAGTGCTTTCTTCTTTGTGCTGGGTAGGTATTGTTGTTCTTTTTTTTATTTCTCCTACTTACAAGGAAACATTGTGTAATAAAGTCCTAAAGTAATGACCACTTGGTAGAACATGGTTAGCAAGGTTAAGGTTAGGAAAACCTGAAGGGAGTGAGCCTCACAAAAGAACAGCAATCCAAAAGTACTGACCTAAGAAAAGAAAAAGAAACAATAGAAACATGTATGGAAATTACAGATGTGACAATCTGTGCCAGCTGTACCAAATGACTGTTATTCTAAAGGCAATATATTATGCACATTTTCAACAAGCTTTGTGATTTTTATGTCTATATTAAATTTGTATGAAATGACCACTGATTTCTTCCTCAAATTCGTACTAGAGTTTTTTCCTTTTTTCTAATTGATAAGTCCATCAATGATACACATTTTAGTTACCAGAAAGTAGCAACCCCCTGACAGTAGCAATAGAGAAGAGTGCTTATTGTGAAAGTTATTCTTGTTTCTTTTGGATGTTTGTCGTGGTAATGAACTGGTTTGAGAGTTTGTGCCCAATATTCAAGGCTTTCATCTTCTTGCATCTTGCTTTGAGGATCCTAACTGTCTCTTACTGGCCTTACAGAAAGTTTGGACCGTCATGTGACTTTTTTAATTTTTAGAAAACTGATCTCACAAGATTGTTGGTGTTGATTGTTGTGTTTTACCAGCCACAAGGTTGTTGTCAAGACCATCACCTCGTATGACTAAAGGAAATCTGATTGGCTACACTACTGGTGGCCTGCCAATCTATAACTTCCAGACTCCACAGTCCGTGTTAACAACGGTACAAAGTCTTTTGAGGCAGATTGTGGAGCAGTCAGAATCCAGGCAGATTTTCTATTTCTTGTGCCTCAATCTGGTAGGTAGTAAATTCTGCAAGTTACTTTGTATTGCTGGACTTCGTGTGTTAGCTTAAAATGTCTCAGAAAATTTTCCTTTGATTTCATTTGCTTTTTGGGTTACCTTACAAACCTCAACTTCTTTTTTTTTTTTTCAATGCCAGATTTTTATTGTTAATTAAGTGCAGTGACTCTTTAACATGGTTTTCTTACACAAACATTTTTACTGAGCTAAAGCAAGAAACTACAAAGCATCATGCATACTAGTCACCTTCGCAGCCGTTATTAGGGTCGTCATGCAATGCTTCTCCCTTAGTGGGGTAAGCATTGCGTGACAACCCTTTAACAGCCGCAAAGGATACTACATGCATACATACCATCTTATATGTTAAAGCTCTGATCAGGCATATGGATGGGGCCTCTGATTGCAGGCTGGAGTGTTATAAGCATGCGGCAAGTGAAGAATGTCATTTATTTGTCATATCATAAATAGCCTGTCTGTTGTTATTTCAGCTTTTCACAGGTATCGAGCTGCTCTATGGTGTCTGGACCAATAGCCTTGGCCTCATCTCTGATGGTTTTCACATGCTATTTGACTGTACTGCGCTCGTGATCGGACTCTGTGCAGCTCTCATGGCCAGATGGAAGGCTTCCAGAACATTTTCTTATGGGTCTGTTCAAGTTACTTGATCGCCATTTATTTCTCATTTTGTAGCCCTTTCGTCACTGGATCAATTAAAACTCCAACTTTTTGTGTCTCTGGATGAAACTTTTAAGTGTCTGACCAATGAAAACAGCTATTGATCAGTGCTTTTACGTAGCACTGTTTGTAATGCTGTTCAAGGTGGTTCTAACTTTAAAATCAGTGGATAAAACCCTTGTGTGTGACCATTTAGTTGAGAGCTATTAAGCAGAAATGTCGTATGGTAATGTTCGTTATACTGTACAGTTTAAGTCAGTTTAAGTCCGCGAATAAAAGCTTGGTGTGTGACCAGTCATTTAAAAGCTGCAGGGAAGTACTTTCATACGGTGGACATTTTGTGATATGAACTGGAACTATAGCAATTTTTTATATGTAAGTCATGTTACTTTTGTTGTTAATCGTTAGTTTCTTTTTACAGTTATGGCCGCGTGGAGATTTTATCAGGCTTTGTGAATGGTATTTTCTTGGTGGTAATTTCCTTCTTTGTTTTCCTGGCTGCCATTCAACGCTTGTTTGATCCTCCAAAAGTCAACACTAACCGATTATTAGTAAGTGCAGTTAATGTTTTGTGTTTACAAAGCCGGTAATTGATTCGTAAAACTTGTGTAGCGTGAGGTAACCAACCAGATTGAAGGTTTTATTTTCTCTGCCAATCAGGGGCAAATCTAAAACAGTCAAGTGGGCCACGTGATTTTTCTCGCCTTTGTGCGCGTTGCGCAAGGTTCAATTCTGATTGGTTGATTACAATAGCCTATCAGTATGGAGTACTGTTGTGATT
>Ga0126339_10003217_pt1 | contig 11844 bp, 10 predicted proteins | sample OrbTmetagenome_2_FD_92532 | JGI IMG/M metagenome (GOLD analysis project Ga0126339, IMG submission 92532) | Coral microbial communities from Petempiche,Puerto Morelos, Mexico - Orbicella T R C metagenome | ecosystem: Host-associated > Invertebrates > Cnidaria > Coral | place: Petempiche,Puerto...
AAATGATACCGTGCAATCAGTCGACCTTATCGCCTGAAGAAGACTAGCAGTAAGCAGTCGAAACGTCGCGATCTACATCTCTAGTGACTACATCGTGAGACAAACGATAATACACTTTATTATCGTTACAAGCTTGTTGCATGCAAATTATAAAAAAATCTAATGATTAGATTTTCTACAAATAAACAAATCCGATTTTGAAGGTCTATTTATATTTATTCATATTGCCATGGCAACGGCACATACGTCAGCTTAACCATCAAAAAACCAACGTTTGTGTTGTTAACTTGCTTGCTGCCATTTTTGACGACCGAGGGATCAAGGGTTTTAGAGAAAAAGGTGAATGAAACACAGATATCAAAAACTGTGTTCAGCCACCTTAACAGCATTGCGTCATGCAACGACCCTCAACAACGGCCGCAAAAGAGACTATTTTGGTAGTCCTCTGATTTTTCTTATCCACTTGTTTCCAAATTGGACAGCATGTAGTCCTATTATATACACCAGGTTGGGAAAATAAAACTGCGGAAAGACTATTAAAATGTCATACAATTTGAATACCTTTTGATAATTTCTGATAACTTTTGGGCCAGAATACATTTGAATGTTAATCTTTAAAAAGATTGATATTGTAATAAAACTCACAGAACAAGTGTCAACCTAGTGTTATTATAACTGTTCACCATAAACAAAGCTTTCTTCTCTTTTTCAATTTTGCTCTTGCCTGCAACGCAAATTCTTGAAAAAAATTTTTGTTGAGGTGCATGTCATGTCGACGCACTACGGAATAACAAGTAACTGAAACAAGATGATTAAAAATTGTTCTGTGTTCGGCAAAAAGACTGCTTCTTTAACCCCTAAAAGTTACGATGAGCATTCCGTTCTTTTTATATGCGAGCCCCCCCCCCCGCCCCCCTCCGCCCCCGCGGGATTTTATAGTGTCATAACATTCCCCATTACCCGGATTGAACCAAAGTCGTTAAAACTAATTTTATTAATCGCTCGAGACTTCAATACATGTAAGTGATGAGTTGGGTGTGAAGATATGAGACGAACCTGCGAAAATTATAGCTAGAAAATTATCTGATTACATCTAAGATATCACTGGATGTATTGTATTTCACACGCTCATGCTGTCTAACTAACTGAAGAATATATGAAATAAACGGGATTCTTTCCTGGAATCGTGCACTAATCATTTGAATAACTTTAATCGGTTCATAGAAGTGTTTTAGTGAATTAAACTTAAACACACACCAAGACACCTCTGTGAATGTAGGAAACCCATGCTTTTCTATGGTTTTTACATGTAATATACCATGCATAGTTTTTTACGGGTCCAAAGGAGCTACTTCACGGTTTGCTCATCTTGAAAAGTTAAGCCTAAATTTCAAGTTGGTCGTTTGTAATCCGTGTTAATCTTTTCCATCCTTAACCATCTTTGTTCTTCTATGGCTTATTATTATCTCTGGTGTTTTTCTATCTTAGTAAACTACTATTTCAGGTTTCCCTCAATTTAAAGGTAATTTTGTACATGGCCAAAATAACTCAAAATGCCGTGACTGAGCTCCTTCGAAATATAACAATCACTCTTAAAACATCCATGTTTTAATGGGGTTTGAAACACACCATTCATTTCTAAGCAGGATGCCGTAAGATGAGAAACTAGTTCGTTTCCAAATCAGAAGTCCGAGACACGTGTTTACCAAACCGACTTAGGAAATTCTCTCCACACCCCAAGCTGTTGACAACGCCTGTAAACTATAGAAATGCTTGCTCTATAGCCTCTTCCAGGCGTTCAGTTAGTGGGGGCGCAGCGCAGAAATTGCGCACGAAGCCTCTCTCTCCTTTATTTCATTCCGCCGTGTTTTGCGCTGCGCCCCAACTAACTGAACACCTGCAAAATTTAAAGCTACCTGCTATACTGATTTAAAAATGTTAGTAACGTGATTTACCAAAATTATAGCCAATAGCTATTAGCCAAGCATATGCGCAGTTATATATTTTAATAATTGATGCCATCCGGGCTAACGCGGACGTAACTCTCGCTTGCTTCGGTGGTGTGAAACAACAGTCGGAAATCCGTCTCTATTTGTAGGCTAAACTTTACAGGGCTACACCGTGCGGCACATTTCGTCGCTCATAATCTTTTAACTACCCTTGTTTATTTTCAGCTCTCGTTCACACTAATACGTTTTCAACACGATGCGTTTTTGATAACGCGTTTTATCTGAAAACGCTCCCCGTCTGCACTACCACACAGACCGTCCAAATACGCTGATAGGCTACGACAACTTTAATTTACACATTTCAGAAAGCCTCCGTTTTTGCTGTTCACAGCAATACTATAAGGCTCCGCTTCCAGAAGTCTCTCTTCTGGACAGCGTTTTCAAATGTATGCGTTTCCGATGAAAGCAACGAGCGTTTTCGATCGATTGGCAAAAATACATCAGAAAGTATGCGTCCTTAAAAGCAAATAAGCTAGTGTGAACAAGGCCTCAGTTTATCATCACTTCTTTGGTGTTTTTCTGCCTTAGAAAACCATCATTCTGAATTTTCCTCAATTTGAAAGCAGTTTTGTACATCAGAAAAATGACTTAAGACATCGTGGCACAGGCCCTTGAAACAAGCCTATTCGTGAAACCCTTCAAATTTTTCAACATCGTGCCTACTAGAAAACGAATCATATTTTTATAAACGTATCCCCGGCCTGCGCATTGAAAATCTTCCACTAACTAGCCTGCTACGCAGGCGCAAAACGGGGGAGATTGGGGGAAGGAGGGAGAGCGGGTATGGACGCAGGGGGTGAGTAGTGGACTACTCAACATTAATGGAATACTATGATACTATGAAGGCAAAGGACTCAACCCAAAATTCAGTGATCGGCTTCCTCTATGTTACACGAGAACGTCTGATGAAACCTTTTCTTTAGTAAACTTAGTGTAGACTGATCTACTTGTAACTTCTCTTAACCATGCTATAACAAATGAACTCGGGAGGGTTATGAGAGTGTAGGTTCAGATAACCCGTGTTATCTACATGAAACATCAAAATCTTCAAGAAAATGAGTTCAAGAAAATGTGTGAAAAAAACTAAATGGAATTCTAAGGCTTTTTAAAGACTTCAAATGCTTTAGCCAGGCTATTTGATTGACTTGGGGACCTTACAAAAGCGGTTTAAGCTGTCGTCATTTACCGTCACAAACATGGCGGGTAAATCACACCTTCAAGGAACTGACAACGTTCATTTTGACAACAGTGCTGTCCGCTATGTCACTAAAATTTACATTTTGATTGCTTGCGCCAGCGATTTGAGCTGGTCTGGCGTGTAGCAATGTTCGCTTGTGCTCTTTTCGCGTCACCAGTTTGGTTTTCTTTCTCAAGGTCGGCTCTCCCCTGGAATCCAAGAACTTATCAACAATGGTCTCCCAGTCGACCACGGAATAGATGAGACACCATTCCTGGTAAGAACTTTCACCCATGGATTCTTCCCGCCTGAACTTGTCCCTTAGCTTTCGACGGCGCTGAGGAGCGCTTAAGCCATTCGGCTCACTCCCTGCCACTGCGTTCTCTGGCGTGCGACACCGACAGCGAGTCCTGTACAACCTCTTGCAGATGCGAACCAGTTTCGAGAAGAGATTGATGGGCGTCGGGTTGGCGGTCTCGCGTTCCATGTTTCTGATGAGCCGTGCGCGTCCGAACTTCCACTCGACGTCGGACTGTTCTTGGAGCCGTTGGTACGTGTCGCTCATCATGGCAATGAGGAGGTTGATGAGGACGATGATACACAGGACATTGTAGAGACCGAACACCACCTTCGACATGTTCCGGGTATTTTCTGGCGCATCTGTGATGGAAGAGAAGTCCTTTTGATTTGTCAGACCAAAGATGCCAAAGAAGAGCAATTCCACGATGAGTACGAAATCTGGCGTTGTCGTCGTGGCTGTGTACGAGTTCTCCCCGTCTACCTCTAAAGGCTTAAAAACTGCGGTGAGCTGCAAGGCGAAACTGGTGAAGAAGATGGTCAAGATCAGCAGAAAGCGAAGCACGTCTACGACAAGATGGCCGATGATCACTCCCCACGGACCAAACAATCGGTGAATGGACAAAAACTGAAGGAGCTGTAGAACGCACAACGTCAGCGCCACGCCCAGACATTGGTTTCGCACGAACACGATGTTAAGTCTCTCGGAGCCGTGATAGCCAATGGCAATGATCCGCAGCAGCTCCGAAAAAAGAGCCAAGAAGACCACGATGGTAGGGAACCATCCCAAGCCGCTTCGTTCGCGTTCGCTGCTGATCTCCGACAGCAGCATACCTAGGATCCAGATGTAGAGGAAATACTCGTACCAGTGAGGTGTCAGGACGTGGCCGGAGTAATTCCAGGGCACGACAACTGTCAGACACAGGATAAGGATCAGGTAAAGGTGGGAGATGAGTCGGCAGATGAACTTGATGATGGGGATCTGTCGGTGCTTGTTCTTGAATGGAAGCGACAGGTACACCCAGAGGGGCGGGAAGATTAACGCCACAAGGAACAACAGCATAAACTTCCACTGTTCCCACTTGAGATCGCCAAACCAGATCTGCGTGACGTACTGTTGGACAAGAGAATGCGATACGCACTGCTTCAGCTCGCATTCGATCAGGAAATCCAAAAACGCCACGTTCTTTCCATCAAGGGAATTAAGGACTGCTTCAGAATCCTCCGCGCAGGAGATGCTGATCAAATCCTTCGCCATGGTCTCGCAGAAACTGCTGGCTATGTCCAGCTCCACTGTGTTTTCTTTGTTCTTAGTGGTTTCAATGCGGTAGTGTCGCGACAGGAAGGAGGAAATGTGAACTGGTGCAGGTGCACTGAAGAAAATAAAACCATATCAATTGTCAGTTTAAACAACCACTTTTACCCTAGACTAGGGAAGACGCGCTGGCCTCACGGTTAGCGAGCTGGACTCCAGGTTCGAGCCCTGGCTGGTGTCACTCCGATGTGTTCTTAAACAAGACACTTTACTCTCACAGAGCCTCTTTTCACCCAGGTGTATAAATAGGGATAGCAAGGCGTTGAATAAGCATCTCATCTATCCGGGAGTAGAAATATTCCTAGCCACTCTATGCTACGGAAACCGAAGATAAGCGTCGGCCCGATGGGCCACTAGGTTCCGTATTTCAACTTTTCCAGGAGAGAAGTTTGTTTCCGGGATGGGGAGGGAAATGTTTTTAGTTCCGTCTACAGACTGTCTTTAGAATTTTCTAGCTGTATCGTAGCATCGTGTTTATAAAAGCCACTGATTTCGTAGCACGATTAGTTCGTTCTTTCGCCGGTCAGAAAATCCATCGTCCTTACGTTTATTAGTTGTTCTGTTCTTCTCACCGTCTGTCCGTCCATCAGAAGGTCTTTTCGCTTACCCGTTCCTTCGTTCGTTCGCTCACTTCCTCGCTTGTTCGTCAGTCAATCAGTCACTTTGTCAGTCATTTTTATCACATAATAGACTAAACTAAAAGTCGAATTTGAGTAATACATACCTAAGCACAAAGTTCATCAAAGATTTGTGATTGCCCGAGCGGGAGCATATAACAAGGTCGACTAAAAACTGCAACAACAAAAAGAAGATCGCTTATAATGAGAAAAAAAAAACAACAAACGTCTAGAATGAGAATCAAAGTAACGTGAAAATATCCTGGTCTTCGAAAGCCGAAAAAGGGAACGGAAAATACCGGGACACTGAACGTCACTGTATGCCGGACCTACCCTCCTCTCCCTTCTTCAATTTGTTCTTTGCGGAAGTAAGATTTACGTGAATATTTCCTTCACTCGAAAGAACAACCTCTCAAATATGCGCCGCACCCAGAAGAAAATCACTTGAGCTCTAAAGTGACCCCTATGCAGCGACATTGTAGCTAACTCAATAGAGTTTGGTGTGACAACAATTGTCCTTAAGTATGACAAACGTACCTTTTTGTTACTCAGAAGTCGGTCGTGATTCAGTTTTTGAGCGAGCAAGAAATCCAGCACCTCAATGTGTCGTTCACTTGCCGCGTGACAAATCGCTACATCCTCAGACTAGAAGAAAATCAACATTTAACATCACGCCGTTAGCCACGCTCTCTCTTTGGATTGATGTCATGCAGCTGACGTGACTTAACAACTTACTCTAGTTGAATTGGTGTCACGCAGCTGACGTGACTTAACAACTTACTCTAGTTGAATTAGTGTCACGCAGATGACGTGACTTAATATCACGTCGTTAGCTACGTTCTTTTGGCTCGGCACTCCTACTGTTGCAGAAACCATTTTATGATGTGGGTTTGGTTTATTTTCTTTCTAATATTTTGGTTTTCGTCTTTTGTGAGTGCAGGGTCGAGAAATTACTATTTGGCGGAAATTGAATAATCATGAAAGTTCTTGTGAATGCCAAACCTTATTCTCGATCAAAGGTGAAGCACCATACTCCATCAGCAGCTTCACTACTGCCTGGTAGCCAGCTCCGGCGGCAATGTGAAGAGCGGTGTTACCAAGCTGAGAAGAGAGAAACAACATAACAAAGGAATCAAACCAAAGCTTCAACATATTCATCATGACCATGGTTCCCGAAAGACATATGGGCGCTTTCCATTCGATGAAAAATTTCGATTTGGATTCAAGGAAATTTCCAGAGACAAATGGAAGAGCAATTTCCGGAATTTCAGGAGAAGAGGACAACCTTGCGAGGCACACAGAAATTTTCAGCAATTACCGTTCTATGACTCGCTTTTCTGAAATTCTACAGTTTCCGGAGTTTCTGGAAGCTTTCCCAGGAAATTACCGTACCATTGGTCCCCGTTTCGAAAATTTTCAAATTTTTGGTTCAATGGAAAGCGCCCATATGTTCATTGATGGAAAACTAAGCATTCACGCTCTCTCCAGCTTACATTATCCTGGGCGTCAATCTCAGCTCCTTGACCAATCAGAATCGTGAGCAGGTCTCTGTGTCCGTTAGCAGCAGCCAGATGAAGAGAAGTACGACCTTCATTATCCACCTGGTGCAGCAAGGCCGTAGCTTTGCTAATCAAAGTGCTGGCGACTTCCACGTGTCCTTCCAGGGATGCTATATGAAGTGCTGTACGACCCTATAGATCGAGTGTAGAAGAGGAACACTAGTTACGTAACAGTAAAGATGTCCAACTTAAACTCCCCTTGCAATCTTCTACCGACAAATGCTATTTAGAGCTGCCATATAAAAGTGTTGTCACGTTATCTTAAAGAGCTTGCGTTAAGCTATTTTAGGTGATTCTGTTACATTTTCAAACTCGTTTATATATTCATCACGCTTAAACTAATCATAATTGTGTGTATTTGTATATCTGATCACAATTAGCATAGATTTTTATATTTTCCCCTTAGTTTTAGTTTCGATTGGAAAGACATATCAAACACTCAAGGCTGTGTTTAATACTTTTCCAAACACCTCGCAGTTCGTCAAAAATACTCCACCGCTCGCAGTATTTGCAACTACATGTATCTTCAACTCTCTTCACGGTGTTTGGAAATGTGATCAAACACGTTCTCTTGTGTTTGATATACAACTTGAAAACGGCCATAAACCTGAAAGGAATCATAAATAACATGCAGTCATTGTTTAAAGCCTGGCGTAATTGTGAAAGATACAATCAACCCACCGCCTTTAATGTTACAGAATCCACTCGTACTCCAGGATGATTTGTGATGGCTCGTACAAGAGTGTTGTCGCCATTTTGAGCCGCAAGGTGAAGAGGCGTGAATCCAAACTAACAAGAATAAAAACAGCCGAGAAGGATTACACGGCAGCGTCGCAAAATTGCATACAGTATATGTATTGCATGCAGTACATTAATACCGTTAAATTTTGTTTGGTCTACTGACTGAACGAATGAGCAAACAAACAATACTTCTCGTATATAGCTGTAGAATGTGTTTCAGTCAATAAAACCGACAGTCTTTTTATGTATCCTAGTTAAAGAACAGGATCTTCACTAAAATGTGTTCAATCATTATTCACACTCACGTCTTCGTCCTCTTCCTCGCTATCAGCAGGACGCTGAAACAAGAACAAAACAGAATCTTCTCAAGACCTGCACTGCACGACTGTAGCAGGGGAGGATTTAGGTGGGAGGGGGCCGGGACAGTGATTAGGTGGCTAGCCAAACCCCTTTTGAGGAAGCAAAAATATTGAATATTGTAGTGAATACTGTAGCAGAAATTAAGGCAAACACTCTGGCCAGGTAACTCTCTGTAAGTTCTTCTTTGTGTTATTGCTAGTATTTGTGGTGTAACAGTTTTCAATTAAGTTCCAATTTTCAAATTTTGGGGCATGCCCCATTGATTCTGCAGTCTCAAGGTACCATCTCAAGGTACCATCCTCCTCCCCCTTGCAGAATCCTGGATCCGCTCCTGTGTAGAGCATCAAACATTCCGATCGATCATGAAAACGGTATTCAGAGTAGCATAGAAGGTCACACTTCTTCCTCTGTACCCAGGAGTAAAATTATTATCGGCCAACGGGTAGGAAAACAGCACTGGAGTGGAGGCCAGAGAGGAGAAGCAGACCAGAGTGACCCAAAATAATATGGAAGAGAGCGGCTGAGGACGAAAGGCGCGCAGCTGGGTACTGGTCTTGGGGAACTTTCTGAGCTCTAGCAGCAAATCAAGGTGGATGAAAGGAGAATGTCAAAGCCTTAAGTGCCTTATGGCATGGAAAAATATAGGTATAGGTAGGTAGGTTAGGAAAACCTGGCAAAATTCTAGTGAGTAACCTTTGAGAGGACAAGCATCTCATCCTGGGAAAGTAGGAAATATTTCCAGTCGCTTCATCTTATAGAAATCGGAAAGGGCTGATAAACTGAAGGTTTCTCACCTCACTGACTAGTGTTGCAGTTTGAGGGGCCCTGGAGAGGAATTCCTGGACAATTTCTGTCTGACCAAATAAGGCAGCAACGTGGATGGCAGTCATTCCGTTCTATGAGCAAAGAAGAAAAACAACAGTCTTTATCAACAACAACAACAATGGCAACAACAACAACAACAACAGCAACAACAAGAACAACAGCAAAAACAATATTTAATCAGATGAAAATCAAGCGCATACCTTGACACTTGTTCGGTTTATAGCCGTCTTCCCCCACAGCATATCGATAACTTTGAGCTGACCAAACTTGGCGGCTAAATGCAACACGCTGTTGCCTTCCTAGAAACAAACAATAGGACAAAATATAAGACAGGTCTTAATCTTATAGTGAAGGTTAGCAGGACATATACTTAAAAGAGCACAAGGCTCAGTTACAGGTTATGTTAGGATAAACTCCTTTTCAGAGATTTCGCAAGTATTTTCCGTAATTATCTTAGTAGACAAACGATACAAAATGTACGTCTCAGGCGCATAATACGGCTAAAATAAGTTACGTCTACGTAGGTATTAGACACTAAAAATAACGAGATCAAGAGAACTTTTCTTTACATTTCTTTGAATTGGTGACTTTGTTACCGCCTTGACTAAAGCGTGAAGGACGGTAATCAAAGGCAATATTTTCATCTGTGACGTATTTGAAGTCTCAGACGAATAACAAGCCTGTCTTATGCGTTTTCCAAATGTGCAAACTCGTCACAGTCGTCTAGTGTTTTTTTCGTGTATAAATACGGCCATTTGAGTTCGAGTACACTAATGTCACGTTTCTCTCGTCGGTGAACTATCAACTTTGTATCTGTCATGTGTCATTACGCGATGTATCAAAGCAATGCATTTTAACCGTTCGGCCCCAATGTCAATTCTCCCTACTTACTATCATACATTTCTTTTAAGCAAGTTCTGAGAATTTCATGTTTCATCACGAAAATATCTTCGTGCACGAATTGCTTTACTCCCTTCAACTGTCTGCTTGAAAACGTTTTGATGTTGTCAGGAAAAATTAGATGGGGATTAAAATTGACAATGAAAGGATTAATTAAACGTGTGCTTAGTTTTACCGTGTCTTCCTCAGTAGGCGAAGCTCCCTTTTCTAATAAAAATTCCACAATGTCTTTGTGGCCTCCTCGAGCAGCTAGAAGGAGCGGTTTGCACAGAACACCCTGTGTGACAGAGCAAAACGTTTGAAACGATGCAAGAAACTTGACCATTTTTTTAAACTCAAGATACACATCGTCATGTTTTGTCTATCTTTGTAGCGTTTCGGAAAATAGAAAACAAACATTTAAATCATTACCGTATCAGCTGAACATTTGGCAAAGTCAAGCTCAACCAATTTCCTCACCACCTTAAGACTACCACTGGAAGCAGCAATCTGTAACGCGTTCAATCCCTCCTAACGGAACAAACAAAATGACAAGTGTACACGTGTGAAGGCAGTTTCTGTTAGATATCCATATTGACGCCACTAGAATGACGTTTATTCAGGGCTTTTTATAGCCGCTTCACACCTTTAGGTTGTGCATGATTTTTTCTGGTGGGCAATAGCTTGTGCAAGAATTCTTTTAAACATCACAAATCAAAAAGCAGCTGTTCGATTTTTTCCCTATGGCTCCCATTGCGCGATTTGTTTTCGGCCGTTTCTGCTGTGCAGGAATTTATTTTGGAAACTGCTGAAACCCCCTCCTCCCACCCCCCATTAGGTTACCCCCACCTCCCACCCCCCATTAGGTTAACCATTTATTTTCAAAGTCATTATTAGCATTGCATGAATATTTGAATTGAGGAACTTCTTCCAGGTATCAGTAACAAGCTAGTGTTATGGGCAGCTTAAACGACGTTGCGATTCAGCAATGTTTGAAATTTTGGTCAGAAACTTTGTTTAGTGACAAACAAAGCGCGTACCGCGTCGATTTGTGTCATGGTGTCAGGTCTGACGTTGAAGAATAATTCCACGATTTCCTCCTTGTCGTTCAGAGCAGCATAATGGACAGGAATCATGTCTTTCTGTAGGAAAACACAATAAAAGTCAATCAAAATGATATACTTGGATATTTAGCAGTCGCGTGTTTTTTTTTTAAAGCTACGTTTTCTTTCAGGTTTCCATATTGCGAACAAGCAATTTCTGAAAATAGTCGGACAGTTACTCATACTAAGTAATGCGCGCGTAGCGTGCGAAGGGCATTTAACATTGGCAATGGTCGGCAGTGGCAAGTTGCTACTTTCTGGAAATGGCAGGTCACACCAAGGGAAATCTTCGCCAAATCTTTTCATCCAATCAAAAATTAGCATGAGCACTGACGTCAGCGCGACTCGATAAGGCGACGTCATGTTACCAAGCAACTTCGCTGACGAAAAACGCGGGACCGATATCGCCATCGATTTAACAAATTGACGTCAGTTTTTCATGCGTCTGTCCTGTTATTGATCATGAATTTCGTCATAACACTGTCAAAGTAGCTGTGGAGTTTTGCGGTTATCGTATAAAGGTACTTCGCTCCACGTCTGGTCAGGTAATTAGCTAAGTTGTGATATGGTCAGCCAGTTAGCCTTCCCTACAATCTGCTGGAAAGATTTCTGGGTGAAAAAGAACTTGTCAAAAATAGCTTTAGACTGAGAGGGACAATGAATTCAACTCACACTGTCTGCTACACTGGCATCGGCTCGGAGATCAAGAAGTACCTTGCACACTTCGGTTCTACCATTCCCCGCAGCTACATGCAGAGGACTCTTTTTGTCCTAAGAGAAAAAAAACAACATCATTCATAAACTAACAGTACGTGAGAAGAATAGAGCGGTTTTCACTGGATTATTAAAATTCATGGTTGCTACAAAATTCCCTGACTTTCCCCTGATAAAAATAAAATTTCCCTGACCCAACAAATACAAAATATCATATACAACAGCGGCTTCTAGCCTCATTTTACAGC
>Ga0126339_10003218_pt1 | contig 11844 bp, 11 predicted proteins | sample OrbTmetagenome_2_FD_92532 | JGI IMG/M metagenome (GOLD analysis project Ga0126339, IMG submission 92532) | Coral microbial communities from Petempiche,Puerto Morelos, Mexico - Orbicella T R C metagenome | ecosystem: Host-associated > Invertebrates > Cnidaria > Coral | place: Petempiche,Puerto...
AACCGAGGGCGCGACCGGGATCGCCGCGAGGAGCGGGACGACGAGTTCAAGGACAAGCTCGTTCACATCAACCGCGTCGCGAAGGTGGTGAAGGGCGGCCGGCGCTTCGCCTTCGCCGCGCTGGTCGTGGTCGGCGATGGCAAGGGCCGGGTCGGCTTCGGCACCGGCAAGGCGCGTGAGGTGCCCGAGGCCATTCGCAAGGCCACCGAGCAGGCCAAGCGCACCATGATTCGCGTGCCTCTGCGGGAGGGCCGCACCCTGCATCACGACATCCGGGGCCACTTCGGCGCCGGCCGGGTGGTGCTGCGGGCGGCGCCGTCGGGAACCGGCATCATCGCCGGGGGTCCCATGCGCGCGGTGTTCGAGACCATGGGTGTCCAGGACGTTGTCGGCAAGTGCACCGGCACGACCAACCCCTACAACATGGTCAAGGCCACCTTCGATGCGCTGGCGCACTCTTTCTCGCCGCGCCAGGTGGCGGCGCGCCGGGGCAAGAAGGTGAGCGAGATCATCGGCCGCCGCGATGGTGGTCAAGGAGGCGGCCAGGGGTCCGGCGCGGGCGCGGCCCAGGCGGCGGTCGCCGCCGCTGGTGGCAAGGAGTAAGCGGTCATGGCGGATGTCAAGACGCCGGTCGCGGCTGGCAAGGTGCGGGTGACCCAGGTGGGCAGCCCTATCGGCCGGCACGAGAGTCAGCGGGCCACCCTGGTCGGCCTGGGCCTGAACAAGATGAACCGCACGCGTGACCTGGAGGACACCCCTTCGGTGCGCGGCATGATCGCCAAGGTCGCCCATCTGGTGAAGGTGGACGAGGCGAACTGAGCGCGGGGGGCGGCGTTACGGCCGCCCGCTGGCGTCGGGTCGCTCGGGATAGGGACTTTCCGACCATGAAGCTGAACGAACTGCGCGATAAGCCCGGCGCCACCAAGGCGCGCATGCGGGTCGGTCGCGGCATGGGCTCCGGCAAGGGCAAGACCGCCGGTCGGGGCCAGAAGGGGCAGAAGTCGCGCACCGGCGTGTCCATCAAGGGCTTCGAGGGCGGCCAGATGCCGCTGTATCGGCGCCTGCCCAAGCGCGGCTTCACCAACGCTTTGTTCCGCAAGAACTTTGCCGAGGTGAACCTGGGCCGCCTGCAAAAGGCCATCGATGCCGGCAGGTTGGATGCGGCTCAGCCCATCGACGAGGCCGCCTTGCAGGCCGCCGGTCTGGTGGGCCGGCTGTACGATGGCGTGCGCCTGCTGGGCACGGGAGACCTCACCGCGGCGGTGACGTTGACGGTCACGGGGGCGTCGGCCAAGGCCCGTGCGGCTGTGGAGGCCGCGGGTGGTACGCTCACCTTGACCGGCGCGGCGCCGGCTCAGGCCGAGGCCAGCGACGACGCGACCGGCTGAGAGGTCTTTGGGGGAGCCAGCAGGGGCCGCGACGAGCGCCGTGCTTGAGTGGCCGGGCCCGACGCGGCGATCGCGTCCGCAGTTGCCGGTGCTCACCGGGCGGGCCGCCTTAAGAATGCCGCGAACGTTGGTCAACCTCGTACCTCGGGCAACCTCTGTGGGAGCCAGGGTTGTCACAGGCCGGCGAACCTAGTCTAATCGCCGTGTCCCGCCGCGCCGCCGGCCTAACCGGGTCCGGCATGCGGCCGATCGGCGCCCCTAGGACACGTCCGCCCTGGAGGTGTCCTAGGGGGTGCGCCTCGTCTGGTGTCTCCCGCTCCGTCCCGCATGATCTGGGAGAAAAGCATGGCGTCCGCCGCCGAACAGCTCGCCTCCAATCTCAATTTCGGGGTCCTTGCCAAGGCCACCGACCTGCGCAAGCGCATCTGGTTTACCCTGGGTGCGCTCATCGTCTATCGGCTGGGCACCTACATTCCTCTGCCGGGCATCGACCCCACCGTTCTGGACGCCATCTTCCAGCAGCAACAGGGCGGCATCCTGGGCATGTTCGACATGTTCGCCGGGGGTGCCCTGTCGCGCATGACGATCTTCGCGCTCAACATCATGCCGTACATCTCGGCGGCCATCATCATGCAGCTGATGACGTCCATCAGCCCGCAGATGGAGCAGCTCAAGAAGGAAGGCGAGAGCGGGCGCAAGAAGATCAATCAGTACACCCGGTATCTGACCGTGTTCATCACGGCACTCCAGGCCTATGGGATCTCCATTGGTCTGGAGAACATGACGGCCGGTGGTGCGAGCGCGGTGATCGACCCGGGATGGTTTTTCCGATTCACCACTGTGATTACCCTGGTCGGTGGCACGCTGTTCCTGATGTGGCTGGGCGAGCAAATCACGGCGCGGGGCGTGGGCAACGGCATTTCGCTGATCATCTTTGCGGGCATTGTCGCCAACCTGCCGCTGGCCCTGGCCAGTACGCTGGAACTGGGCCGCACCGGCGCGATGTCGCCGGTGGTGATCGTGGCCTTGCTGGTGATGGCGGTCGCCGTGATCGCCTTCATCGTATTCATCGAGCGGGCGCAGCGGCGCATCCTGGTGCAGTATCCCAAACGTCAGCGGGGCAACAAGGTCTATGGCGGCGAGAGCACCCACCTGCCGCTGAAGATCAACACGCCCGGCGTGATTCCGCCGATCTTCGCGAGTTCGCTGCTGCTGTTGCCGATGACGGTGGCCAACTTCAGCGCCGGCGGCGAGGGCGGGCCGGAGTGGCTGACCAACGTCACTGCCCTGCTGGGCCATGGCCAGCCATTGTACCTGGCCCTCTACGCCGTGATGATCGTGTTCTTCGCCTTCTTCTACACGGCCGTGGTGTTCAATCCCGTGGACACGGCGGACAACCTGAAGAAATACGGCGGGTTCGTGCCGGGCATTCGCCCGGGCAAGAACACGGCTGAGTATCTGGACTATGTGCTCACCCGGCTGACGGTGGTGGGGGCGGCCTATCTGGTCGCGCTGTCGGTGATGCCGGAGTATCTGATCGCCGAGTTCGGGGTGCCGTTCTACTTCGGGGGCACGAGCCTGCTGATCGTGGTCACCGTGACCATGGACACCGTGGCCCAAGTTCAGAGTCACCTGCTGGCCCATCAGTATGAGGGCCTGATCAAAAAAGCGAAGCTCAGGGGAAGAAGGGGATGACGGAACCGCGTCGGATCGTGTTGATGGGCCCGCCGGGCGGTGGCAAGGGGACCCAATCCAAGCGGCTCGAGGAAAAGCACGGCTGGCGCCAGCTCTCCACGGGCGACATGCTGCGCAAGGCGATCGCCGAGGGCACGCCCCTCGGTCAGCAAGTCAAGGCGACGATGGACGCCGGACAACTGGTGTCCGATGACTTGATTACGGCGGTGATCGGCGAGGCCATCGCCCGTCCGGAGTGCGCCTCCGGCTACATTCTGGACGGCTTTCCCCGCACCCTGGGCCAGGCCGAGGCGCTGGACACGCTGCTGGCGGATCAGGACAGCGCGCTGGACGCGGTGATTGAGGTGCGGGTGCCGGACGAGGTGCTGGTGGAGCGGATCACAGGCCGCTATTCCTGCGCCACGTGCGGGGCGGGTTATCACGACACCTTCCACAAGCCGAAGGTGGAGGGGGTGTGCGATTCCTGCGGCGGGACGACGTTCAGCCGTCGGCCCGACGACACCGAGGAAACCGTCAAGGGGCGGCTGAAGGTCTACCACGACCAGACCAGTCCCTTGCTGGATGTCTACGGTAAAAAGGGCCTGCTGGCCGTGGTCGATGGAACCCAGAGCATCGACGCGGTGACCGAGGCCCTGGAAAAGGCCCTGGGCTTGTAGGGCGACCTCGCCGTCGGGCCCGCAGGTTCGGCGGCTTTGGTCGCGGCCCGGATCCGTTTGACGGCGCCGTTCTAATGGCCATTCCGCTGTTGACAGCGAGGATGGGGTTTTTATAATGCGCGCCCTCGGCGGAAACGTCGCCCCAGGACAGGTATCGGGACTCGGCCCCCTCTGGCTGGAGCGGGTCGAGGACATCTTTGTTGTCTGCCCAGATAGTGTTATGTGCAAGGAGACCGGGCTTTGGCACGTATTGCTGGAGTGAATATCCCGAGCGGGAAGCCTGTGGGCGTGGCCCTGACCTATGTTTTTGGTATCGGCCGGACCACCGCGACACAGATTTGCGAGAAGGTGGGCGTGGACTGGGGACGTCGCGTCAACGAACTCGGCGAAGACGAAATTCAGCGGATTCGCGAACTGATCGACAACGATCACAAGGTCGAAGGCGATTTGCGTCGCGAGGTGGCGATGAACATCAAGCGACTGATGGACTTGGGTTGCTATCGCGGCCTGCGGCATCGTAAGGGCCTTCCGGTCCGCGGTCAGCGGACGCATACCAACGCGCGTACCCGCAAGGGGCCGGCCAAGCCGATTGCCGGCAAGAAGAAGTAAGGGCGGCGACTCGTCATCCGGCAGGGTGGGCCTGTCTCCGCGACCGGAGACGCCCGCGTCGTCTCGAAGCCCCGGTGTCACGTCCCACCCAGGGGCGGGCGACAATGTCAGGCCGGCCGCGCCAACACACCGGTGCACGGTCGACGTCGCCGCGCAGCGAGTGGTCACAGAGTAGGCACGTCAATCACGCCTGAGGCCAGGTCCTGGATCAGGCGCCAACCATTCAGCAGCTTTCACAGCAGGCAGCAATAGGGCGAGGCACGATAGGGCATGGCCAAGGCAGTAGCGCGGACCAAACGGCGCGAACGAAAGAACATCACCTCTGGCATCGCGCATGTGAATGCCAGTTTCAACAACACCAAGATCACCATCACCGACGTTCAGGGCAATGCGATTTCCTGGTCGTCGGCGGGCTCCCAGGGGTTCAAGGGATCGCGCAAGTCCACGCCTTATGCCGCTCAGGTGGCCGCCGAGGATGCCGGTCGCAAGGCTCAGGAACACGGCATGAAGACCTTGGAGGTCGAGGTCAAGGGACCTGGGTCGGGTCGCGAGTCGGCGCTGCGCGCGCTGCAGGCCGTTGGCTTCAGTGTGACCTCCATTCGGGACGTGACTCCGATTCCGCACAACGGGTGCCGTCCGCGTAAGCGGCGCCGCGTCTGATCGTCGGGCGCGCCGACGGCGGTGACGCCCGCCGGATCCGAAGCCGTGCCCCGGCGTCATCTGTGCTGCGCGCCCAAAAGCGTCCGAGTCGGGACCTTGGGCATGTCTCGCGACGACTGTCGCGGGTCCCCACTCCAGGGTCCGACGTTGGTCCGGGCCTTGGGCGATCGCGCCCGGTTGCGATCTTGGATGTCGGCTGGGTGTTCACCCCGGACGGGACCCAAGATGGGACCCGCGAAGCGGGGCGGTCGATGACATCCTTATCTTTCTTGGGTTGCGACGCCTCGCGATCGGAGCGGGGGCGGCGCGACCAGCGGAGCCCCCGGTCTCCATCGCATTGCCGCGCCGCTGCCGTCATCGGGCGATGCATGGACAGACGGCCCGCCCACCCCGGTTGCAGGATACCGCCATGTCGTTGATCCAGAAAAACTGGCAGGAACTGATCCGGCCCAGCAAGCTCAACGTCCAGTCCGGCGCCGACGCTCGTCGCGTGGCGACCGTTGTGGCGGAGCCCTTGGAGCGCGGGTTTGGCATCACCCTGGGCAATGCCTTGCGGCGCGTGTTGCTGTCCTCATTGCAGGGCGCCGCCGTGACCGCCATCCAGATTGAGGGTGTGCTGCACGAGTTCTCGTCCATCCCGGGCGTGCGGGAAGATGTGACGGACGTGATCCTCAACGTCAAGGCCATCGCCGTGCGCATGCACGTGGAGGGGCCGCGTCGCATGTCGCTGAAGGCGACCGGGCCGGGGCCGGTGACCGCCAGCCAGATCCAGACCAGCGGCGACATCGAGATCATGAACCCGGAGCTGGTGATCTGCCACCTGGACGAGGGCGCCACCCTGTCCATGGAGTTCACGGTGAACACGGGCAAGGGCTACGTGCCCGGCACCATGAACCGTCCGGAAGACGCGCCCATCGGCCTGGTGCCCATTGACGCCATTTTCGGGCCGGTGCGCCGGGTCTCCTACAAGGTGGAGAACACCCGCGTCGGCCAGGTCACCGACTATGACAAGCTGTCGATGGTGGTGGAGACCGATGGGTCGGTGAGTCCGGAAGACGCGGTGGCCCTGGCCGCGCGCATCCTGCAAGACCAGCTTCAGTTGTTCATCAACTTCGAGGAGCCGCAAAGCGCGCCCACGGAGCGAGATGATGAGGAACTGCCGTTCAACAAGAACCTGCTGCGCAAGGTGGACGAGCTGGAGCTGTCGGTGCGCTCCGCCAACTGCCTGAAGAACGACAATATCATCTACATCGGCGACCTGGTGCAGAAGACCGAGGCGGAGATGCTGCGGACGCCCAACTTCGGCCGCAAGTCGTTGAACGAGATCAAGGAGGTGCTGGCACAGATGGGCCTGCACCTGGGCATGGAAATCCCCAACTGGCCGCCCGAGAACATCGAGGAACTGGCCAAGAAGCTCGAGGAGCCGTACTGACGGCATGGCGGATAAGCCACGCTCGTCCACCGATGGGTCCGGACCGCGCCGGCCGTGTCGATGGCCGGTACTGTAAACATGGCCCACCCGGGGCCGCTCCCGTCATGATCATGGCCGCGTCCGCCCGCCCAGGGGGGACCGGTGTGGTGGCGGGACCCACCATCCGCTTCGTGCGCGAGGCATCGCTTAAGAGAAGGACAGCGCCATGCGCCATGGCAACGCTCACCGTAAGTTCCGCCGCACCTCCAGCCAGCGCCGCGCGCTGTTTGCCGGCCTGGCTGCGTCGGTGCTGAAGCACGAGCAGGTCAAGACCACCCTGCCCAAGGCCAAGGAAGTGCGGCCGATGGTCGAAAAGCTGATCACCCTGGGCAAGCGCGGCGACCTGCACGCCCGGCGGCAAGCGTTCGCCATGCTGCGCGATGACAAGGTGGTGGCCAAGCTGTTCTCGACCCTGGCCGAGCGCTACAAGAGCCGACCGGGTGGCTACACCCGGGTGTTGAAGGCGGGCTTCCGGTATGGCGATGCCGCGCCGATGGGCATGATCGAACTGGTGGACCGCGATCCCGAGGCCAAGGCCACCGATGCCGGCCCCACCTGGGACAACAAGGATCACGACGACGACGAGGAATGATCCACGGTCTGCGGATCAGGACGCACACGGTATGGTCGGCGCCCCTTGACCCGGTTCCAAGACAGTGGACACCTCCGGTAAGCCCTCTTGGGAGCGGAGAGGTGGACGAGGGCGATCAAGACCCGACGATCCTTCACGGATGCGGTCAAGCCGGCACCCGCGGGCTCGGCTGGAGAAGAGCGGCCGGCGCCGAGTGCGCTCATGGGGGCCAATCGCGGCCGAGTTGGGCATCCAGCTCTCCATGCCGCGTAGTTGGCGACGCCCGGGCGGTGGGGCTTCGCTGCGCACTCTGGACGGGTGTGCGCTCGACCCCATCCCGGCGGCCGTCATCCCCGGCCGATTATTCTACCGTCAGGTTTGGTCCAGACTTCTACACATGGTCTGCCCGTGGCACTAAACCTGCTTGACCGGGACGTTTCGCCCGGCGCTCCCCGACGGGCCTGGGTCGCCGATCTCTCGTACATCCCGATCGACGAAGACTGACTCTCCCTCGCCGTGGTTCTCGACCTGTTCACCACCATCGAAGGCACCTACACGCGTCGGCGTCCGCACTCAGCGCTCGGCGACCTCACCCCGGAGCAAGCCGAGCGTCCCGCCCCATAACATGCTGTCCATGGTTTCAGGGCAAGGGCATCAGGCATTGCCACCGGACTCGTGGCCACGGCGCTCGGCGGCGGTGGCGCCCGGACGCAATCCCGGGAAGGGCACGACCACCGCTCCCCGCAGTCGTGACCGACGCGACTCCCGCGTCAAGGGCAGAGCGTGAATCTGCTTGCTGGCTTCCACCAGCAGAACGCCACAGAAGCCCGGGAACCAACGCGCGCCCACCCGCTCCCAGACCGGGGCGGCCGACTGCACCACGCCCGACCGGCTGGGCGGCACGAACAGGGCGGCCGTCCGAGGCCCGGGCGCGAACAGGTTGGACCGTAACAAGGTTTCCAACTGGCCGATGGAGTAGGGGCGCCCGCTGGCGAAGGGGCTGCGTTCCAGGCGCGCCCACAGGCCACGCCGATTGGGCACCACCATGAGTAAGCGCCCGGAGTCGGTCAGCACGCGCCAGATCTCGCGGAGCACCGCCGTCGTGTGGTCCAACCCCTCCAGGCCGTGCACCAGGAGCATGCGGTCCACCGAGCGATCCGGGAGCGGCAGTTCACACTCGTCGGCCATGGCCACCAGGTTGCGGCCGTCGGCCGGCCATCTCAGCACGCCCTGGGTCGGTGGCATGAACGCCAGCACCCGCTCGGCCTCGCCCAGCAAGGGCCACAGATAGGGGACCGCATAGCCCAGTCCGACCACCCGCTCCCCGCGCACATTGGGCCACAAGGCGCGCACGCGCCTATCGATCATCCGACGGGTCATGTCACCCATCGGCGTGTCATAGAAGTTCCGAAGATCGACGACATCCGCGCGCATAAGAGCGACCTTAACATGAACCGCTGGCGGCGTCCCCTTACCTGTGCGGACCCCGAGACTGGCGGCGTTGGTGCCTGTCCGCTATATGGGACTGGCGCGCCGCGCCCCCAAGGTCACACACGGACGGAGGATGCCATGGCCGATCTGACCATCGTTTCGGTGCCCGTGCTCGGCGACAACTACGTTCACTTGGTGCACGACCCGGAGAGTGGCGAAACCGCCGCCGTCGACCCCGCGGTCGCCGACCCGGTTCTGGCGACCGCCGAGGCGCGCGGCTGGCGTTTGACGCACATCCTGAACACCCATCACCACCATGACCACACCGGCGGCAACCAGGCGATCAAGGCGCTCAACGGCGCCCGGATCGTCGGCAACCGCAAGGATGCCCGGCGCATTCCTGGGCTGGATCAGGGCGTGGTCGAGGGCGATACGGTCCGTCTGGGGGATCACGACGCCCGGGTGTTCGAGGTGCCGGGCCACACCAGCGGCCATATCGCCTTCTGGTTCGCCGACGCGGCACCCGACTCCGGAGCCCTGTTCTGTGGCGACACCTTGTTCTCCATCGGCTGCGGACGCGTGTTCGAGGGAACCCCGGCGCAGATGTGGCAGTCGCTGCTCAAGCTGCGCGCCTTGCCGCCCGCCACCCGTGTCTACTGCGCTCACGAGTACACCCAGTCCAATGTGCGCTTCGCCCTGACCATCGATCCGGACAATCCGGCCCTGCGGGCGCGGGCCGAGGATGTCGCCCGCTTGCGCGCCCGGGACGTGCCCACGGTGCCCTCGGTTCTCGGCGATGAGGTGGCCGCCAACCCCTTCCTGCGCGCCGACGACCCGACCCTGGCTGCCCGCCTGGGACTCCCGAGCGGCGATGCCGTCGCCGTGTTCGCCGAGATCCGCGCCCGCAAGGACCGCTTCTAGGAGAGGAGAGTGCTTTTCGGGCGTGCCCTAGGTTCGGGCAGGCTGCTATAAGTCGCCGCTTCCCGTTCACACCTGCCCGACGCTTGGAGCCCGCCCGCCCATGGACCGCATCCTCATCATCGACTTCGGATCCCAGGTCACCCAGTTGATCGCGCGGCGGGTGCGAGAGTCCGGGGTGTATTGCGAGATTCACCCGTTCAACCGGGTCAGCGAGGCCAGCATTCGCGCTGTCGCCCCCAAGGGTGTGATCCTCTCGGGTGGCCCGGCCTCGGTCACCGAGATCGGTACGCCGCGCGCCCCTCAGGGCCTGTTCTCCATGGGGCTTCCCGTGCTGGGCATCTGTTATGGCCAGCAGACCATGGTCGAGCAACTGGGCGGGCGTGTGGCCACCTCCGATCATCGGGAGTTCGGCCGTGCCTTCCTGGAGGTCACCGCCGACTGCGCCCTGTTTCATGACGTCTGGGGGGTGGGCGAGCGTGAGCAGGTGTGGATGAGTCACGGTGACCGGGTCGATCACCTGGCGCCCGGTTTCCGCGTGGTGGGTACCAGCGACGGCGCCCCCTACGCTGCCATCGCCGATGACGCCCGGCGCTTCTACGGTGTGCAGTTCCATCCGGAGGTCACCCACACGCCCCATGGCGCCGCCCTTCTGCACGCCTTCACCCATGGCGTCTGCGGTTGCGCCGGTGACTGGACCATGGCTGCCTTCAAGGATCAGGCGATCGCGCGGATCCGCGCCCAGGTGGGACCCGGCCGGGTCCTGTGCGGCCTGTCGGGTGGGGTGGACAGTGCCGTGACCGCCGCCCTGGTGCACGAGGCGGTGGGCGATCAACTCACCTGCGTCTACGTCGACCACGGCCTGATGCGCCAGGGGGAGACGGAGCAGGTGGAGGCGGTGTTCCGCGACCGCTTCAACATCCACATGGTGGTGCGCCACGCCGACGACCTGTTCCTGGACGCGCTTGACGGCGTCACCGATCCGGAGGTCAAGCGCAAGACCATTGGCAAACTGTTCATCGATGTCTTCGAGGAGGAGGCCGGCAAGATCGGCGGGGCCGACTTCCTGGCCCAGGGAACGCTTTACCCGGATGTGATCGAGTCCGTCTCCTTCGCCGGCGGCCCATCGGTGACCATCAAGTCCCACCACAACGTAGGCGGCTTGCCCGAGCGCATGAACATGGCCCTGGTGGAGCCGCTGCGCGAGCTGTTCAAGGACGAGGTGCGCGCCCTGGGCCGCGAGTTGGGCCTGCCCGAGACCATGGTCGGCCGTCACCCCTTCCCGGGACCGGGTCTCGCCATCCGTCTGCCGGACCAGCCGGTGACGCGGGAGAAGCTGGCCCTGCTGCGCAAGGCCGATGCCATCTACCTGGAAGAGATCACCCGCGCTGGACTCTATGACGCCATCTGGCAGGCGTTCGCGGTCCTGCTGCCGGTGCGTAGTGTCGGTGTGATGGGGGATGGCCGCACTCATGACCACGTGCTGGCGCTCCGCGCCGTCACCGCCACCGACGGCATGACCGCCGACTCATACCCCTTCGACCATGCCTTCCTGACCCGGGTGGCTAGCCGCATCATCAACGAGGTCAAAGGTATCAACCGGGTGGTCTACGACGTCACCAGCAAGCCGCCCGGTACCATCGAGTGGGAATGAGTCCGAAGCGCCGAGGACGATTGGCAGCTATCGGACAATCGCTCTCAAGGCGCTGATATAAATAACAAAAAGGCTGGGACACATTCACCCGCTATCGTCCTGCAGAGACGTGAGTCGACGGATCGACTGACGGGCCGAGATGAGCCTGCCACATTCGCTTTTCGGGCATACCGTCATCTTTACAAGCCCAGTTGACGGTAGTATTGCTAGTTTATCGAATTGATAACGCTAGAAGAATGAGGAGGTGGAGGCGCCGCACTGAGCGGGCGGGGTCCCGTCCCCTGGGGTGGTCTCCGGCGTGGGGCTGCCGGGGGGGCTTCGCTGCGCACGCTGGAGGGCTGTGCTGAGCCCCACCCCGGTGGCCATCATGCCCGCCACAGTATCCCACCGTCAGGTTCAGTCTAAACTTTTACATGCTGATGGATATGAAAGTCCTTTGACAGACCCGTCGTTTTCTCGTAAACAACGCCTCCCACGGCGACGTGGCCCACCGTCGTCTGGTGCAGCGGCTACGGATAGCCGCCAAGCCTTTGGGCCCAGGTAGCTCAGTTGGTAGAGCAGGGGACTGAAAATCCCCGTGTCGGCAGTTCGAATCTGTCCCTGGGCACCATATTTTCAAAGAGTTAGCTGATCGGGTGAGGGTGTGTTTTACACTCTCACCCGTCTTGTTTTAGGTTCATCACGGAATTCCGGGGAAGGCGGCGCGGATCTTGAGGAAGAAGTAAGCGTCATCCCGGAAGCCGTAGGCCATCCGCTTGATGACCTTGATGCGGTTGTTGATGCCTTCAAGG
>Ga0126339_10003219_pt1 | contig 11842 bp, 5 predicted proteins | sample OrbTmetagenome_2_FD_92532 | JGI IMG/M metagenome (GOLD analysis project Ga0126339, IMG submission 92532) | Coral microbial communities from Petempiche,Puerto Morelos, Mexico - Orbicella T R C metagenome | ecosystem: Host-associated > Invertebrates > Cnidaria > Coral | place: Petempiche,Puerto...
GGGGGGTCGGGAGAATTCTCGAAAGTTATGCATATGCAAACCGTCGAGTACGTCTCGGATTTGCATAACTGTCTCGAATTCTCCCAACCCCCCTCGTGTTTCGACGAGGCTATGCAAACACGGAAAAAGTACTCTAGTGCTAGCTTAATTATAAAACGCGAGAGATACTAACGCGCGCTCTCATTGGTCGATAGGTGCATGTAAACACGGTTGTGACGTTTTAGATTCGTGCCTTTTTTTTTTTGAGAAGTATTTTGTACAAGCAATAGTGTACATTTTTCCGTGTTTAAATAGCTTCATCTAAACACTTGGATGGTTGAGAAAATTCTCATAAGTTATGAAAAAACTGTCATTGTATAACTGCCTCGGATTCTCCGAACCCCTCTGGAGATTAGAGGAGGCTATGTAAACACGGAATAAGTGTTCTATTGCTTAAATTGTGAGTAAGAAATAAAAACTTGTTTTAATCAACTTGCAAACCCACTGGCGCGGCAAACGCCAGAAAGGAGTGAAGTTTTGAGTTTCATTACAGTTGTGCTCCGTCGACGCAGTTGAGCTGATTCCTTCAAGTAATGGTTATTTGGAAATCTTAAGCATCTTTTCAGGGAGATAATATTGGAAATTACGACATAAGCAGTCTAATTTCGAATTCCACCTTATTTTTAAATACATTGATGAGTGAAACCGGTGCGGTATGGTGTTCAGTAAGTGCTTATATTTTGATGAGCTGTAGAGCTGGAATTAAGAAAGAGTTGTTTTGACGATGCGAAAAGTTTCTATGGGTTTGTGTGCTTTTCTTTAGTCACAAACTCTTCCCGTATTCTTTAGTGTGAGGTATCTTCCAAGATGCATATTACTGGGGTTTAAGTTGATAAACTTGTCTCTTCCTCACCTCCCACGTGCAGGTCAATGTCCTGCTGTACTGCGCTTTATGTAATGTTACCCATGTTTATCACTACGAGAAACTTATCCTTGTGATGTCCCGTCTGTTGCAGGATTCATCGAGTGACAAATCTCGCCCTAGCGGGAGTGGTTCCTCAAATCACGTGACGTCACCACCTCCAATATCACTTGGAAGAAAAGTAGAAGTGGACTTGAGGGAGAAACAGAAAAAATTCGAAGGGCTCGATAAACAAGCTGTCGAGGTAATCATTAACAGTATTATTTTAAGTACTCAATCCTGATTCCCTGAAATTATATTTAAAATTATACTTAAGCACGAGTTCTTGTGGCGAAACGCGAACCTCACGCGCGATTTTATCAGCTCCTCGCGCGTCCCAATTTTTTGCGTGTCACGCATCGCTACTCGGAGGGAAAACCAAGATGAAATACTGCAGTCAAGAACTTCTTGGTGATATTTCTGTCTTTTCTTGATCAGGTTTTTGGGTCCTTTTTACTGAGGTTGCTTGTAGTTAACTGCTAACCGTGAATTCTGTTTTGGTTTTGAAATCAGTACGACAAAAAGACAGTACCGACAAACTTGCCCTCGGTTTCCAAGCAACGTTACATGTCCCTACGGGTAACAGCCTCATGATGGTGACGTGATCACTGCGAAAGATTTGCGGTTTATACTCGCGCTTTTGTTTGACTGGAGAATTAAAATAGGAAATTCCTCGCGTGGATTTTGCGACGACTTTCCATCATATGTTTGTAACGAAGTTCCTATCTTATCACTGATACTTGTTTTCTCAGCAAACTGCGGTGTTGAAAGGCAAGGCTCGGCCAGTATCCTGGGGACCAGAGGAGATCGGCAAAACATTGAAGAAGGAAAACCCTGTGGATATTGCTTTCAAGGAAAAACATCAAAATTACGAACAACTTCAACGCCAAGCAACTGCGGTATGTGAATTAATCACCAGGCTCTTCCAACTCAAGACAGATTTGTTTTTGTCACGGTGGGGACAATTATTTCTACGCAAATATAACGTTAATTTCACCTTTCAATTTACATGTACTTCAAAATATTGACGTAAATAAATTCAATATTAAACTTAGAAAACCCGTTTAATGAAAGTATACCATTGTTTATTTTAGAAGATGCTCTCTAGTCGGTTAATTTAGCACTGTGTTTTTGTCAAATTATAATTACTTTGGTCGCAAAGTGGTCTGACATATTTGAAGAATATATTTGTATTGGCGTTTATGCTGTTTGATCGGTAGATTATTCACAGCGAAAAGTATGAAAAACTTAATACGTTATGAAAATAAGAATGAATTGTATATAACTGCGATGATCAAGCATGTCATAAGAATGGATTGTTTTATTTATTGTTTGAGAGAGTCTTGGAAAATGAACTAAAACCTTTCTTAGTCGAAACTTTGCTTCCCACGACACAATTGATACTAATGACAGAGTTATACAAACTTCCAAAACAACCTGCTGGAACAGATAAATATCTGCTTGCAGGTGTCATGCTGATAAGGTTTCATATTTGCATGGTAATTAGCCGATTGAAAATTATCTCTGTATCGGGATGACATCTTTATTTAGATTGTATGAAAAGTTTTTCTTCGTGTTTTCATCACAGGAAAGCGCTGTGTTACAGGGAAAATTACGACCTCAGCCGGAAAGAACTGCAAAACCAGAGAAAGCTCCATTAACGGGGAAACTACGGGAGAAACAACAGGATTTTGAACAGCGCGATTATCAAGCCCAGAGGGTAAGGAACTGAGGCGAAACGTATGACGAAGCTGCAGCTTCGACTGCCTCCAGTAGCTTACAGTGGTTTTTATGATCGCAAATTCACAACTAAAAACATAGACCGTTGCATTAAAAATGCAAAATTCGATCTTATTTGAGAGGACATGAAATTGGAAAATTCAAATTTGGCTGTTGAACAATTCAACAAGATCGTCTCAATTCGTGCAGATTGCGTAATAAAGATACGTAGTACAATAAGCATGAATTCATGGTTTAATTAATTAGAGCAGATTCATTAAGGATACGTTTTTTTTAATTATCGAGTAAGGTTGTGATTAAGAAACTGTTTAGTGGATGCCTAATATTTAAAGCAAAGATGATCATTCATTGTAAATTATTTTGTCAATATTGACCTTATAAATTACGAGTAAACGTCAGTTTGCAAAGCGCAGCAGATTTGCGGAAGCAAGTTGCGAAGCAAGTAAGTTTGCCCCTAGCTGAACAGAAAAACAAAAAAAGTCGCTGCATTGTTTATCTATTATTATTAATTTTTAGCTGAGGTTTGTTTGCTTCTTTTCTCTCTAGGAAAAAGCTGTTCTCGAGGGAAACCTTCGTTTGTCCGCGACAGACGGAAAAGAAAAGAGACCAAACTCTGTAATGGTTCCAAAGCGGGAACAAGTCAAACTGGACGAGAAGAAAGCTACTTTTGAACAACTTGACAGACAAGCTGAACAGGTCAGCGCACTTGAATGTTTCAAGTCATGTTAGCTGAGATCATTTGTCTTTGAGGTCCTTTAGTGTTTTGAAAATAGTTTTTTCACCTGTTAATTGCCACTAATGCTTTTTAGTGGTCTCGTCGACTTGTGGCCTTGTGCTTTGTGTAAAATCCGACTCAGAAGGGATTTAGCTTACTAGCGCACTTGGCAAGTCTTCACTCATAGTTTCCACCGAAAATTTACGCTTTTACAGTTTGATAATTGCTCTGTGTTTTCTATGGAGTTTTGGGGTAACAATATGCTTGAAAAGTGTTTCTGTGGCTTCAGGCTGCAAATTATGCCGTTGTTAATATTAAACGTAATTACTGTTAATTGCCTTCTCCATCTTTTCCATCTGTCCATAAGTGTAGGCTGCCTCTTAATTATCACATTACAGAAGAAAACGCATAGTTCAAAAACGTTAATAAGTTTCCTTGTTAATCATTATTCATTAGCATTTTAGACTTCTGTTTTGATTTCCTTTTGTTATTCTCCCCCAGGACGCTTCTATTCTTCGCGGTCAACACCGTCCACCACTGACGGACACGGACGGCCGCAAGAGATCATCAAAAGTTGGTCTCCCGAGAGATGCAAATGTTGGCCTCCTGGAGAAACAGCGCACTTTTGAGGACAAGGATTACCAAGCCCGAAAGGTACAGACGTAAATTCATAAGTAATGAAAAAGTATTTTTGCAATGTAAGTTTATCAAGATAAATTTGGAAGATTTTTAATAATTTTTGTTCCTGCTCCTCCATCTCGTCAGTGTGGTTGTCTTAAACACAACGCTGTTGCCGAGCTGTTAGATTCCTTGCCAGTTTGTTTTGCCCCTTGCAAGGTACAAGTTTAAACAGTGGCACGCTGCCTGTATAACGAACTCGGATGAACAAATCCCTTGCATTTGGAGCTGGCCAAAATGTATTTCAATGTAGTTGATCACGTAAACGCTTAACAATTTATCAACTTAAGCTCATAAAGGCATAAAAGCACTTTGCTCTGACGAAGGGCTAACAGTTGAGAAGTCAATTTTAAACTCACTAGGGTCGTAGGTTATTCTTGCCTTGGCTACACGTAAGTTCAAGTTGATAACTAAGCCAGTGTTTCACTGGCTCGCCCACGCAATCCAACAGTTTATCTCAAACTTATAAATTTGCTCGATCACAAGGATCAAATATGACGAAACAATAGATAGCCCATATGCTTATATCTCGCCATTCGAATTGCATGGCTGAAACATATTTCTACATTTTTTCCTTCCTTACAGGAAAGCGAAATTCTTCAAAAGAACAAAAGAAAGTCATTTGGTAGCCCCGTTAAAGAAGCCGTACCTCTGAGCACGTCGACTCGGCCGTACATTGCCCGCTACCAGTCCCCTTCTGACAGACAATCGGAACCCTCCGATGTAAGAAGGAGAAACCAACAGGAGAGGACCTCTCGCCCAGTCTCTAACTACTACGAGTACAGCAGCTTTAATGATGTTCGCGAACCTGCACCAGGGGAAAGTATCGCCCAGGTGTCAACAGTGGAACCAATGGAATCAGCCCTGTCTGCAGAAGAATACAATTCAAAGCATAGTGAACGTAAAGCCGAACACAAGAGACAGGAATATTCCGACTACGTGACACGACGTTATGAAGAGTCTAGGAGAAGAAAATCATCTGGGGAGGAAACCTTAGATATCAATTTGTCAGATGCCAAAAATTTGCCTTATCGTGATCTTGTGCGCGCGCCGCGCAAAAAATCCAGGGAGACGTTCATCCGCGAAAAAAACACTTTCACTCCAGCGGAAGAAATGCCTTGGCGGAAGGAGGTTCGAGAAGTCAAGGATAAGAGGAACTTTCTTTCTGATGAACAGCGAGACCCGACTCATGCTGGTCGGCCTAGCTCGCCCCGTTCTGAGCTCGGGAAAGCTCAGTATCTTGAGCTTGTTGTTCCTCCTTCTAAAAGAGCTATGGACAATTTTGCTAGAGGTAATGAGACAGTGGACGAACAGTCTGGGGAACTGCCGTGGAGGAAAGAAGTAAAAGAGATCAGAAGATCGCCTAGTGCGGAGGAACCGCCTGCGTTCCTGTCTATGTCACAACCGCCACAGACGGAAGTGACGCGGGTTCGTCCTTCCTTGTTGAAGACACGAGATGCATTTGTGAGTTTAGAGGATAACAAAGACAAAGAAGAAATGCCCTGGAGAAGGGAAGTAAGGGAACTTAAGGAAAGACCAAAGACAGACGACGAACAAGAGTATCAAGATGAGGATCCACCTCCTGAACTTGAGTCTTCAACTGAGCCAAATCTACGCAAATTATCGTACAAAGAGTTTATTAACGTGCCCACTAGAAAACGTCGAGATGTCTTTCAGCCCGATGTTGAAAAGGACAAGGAAGAAATGCCGTGGAGAAAGGAGGTGCGAGAAATTAAGAGATCATCAACAGAGGAAGAAGAACAGGTACAAAAGTCATCTGCGCCAATCGCTCAGTCTGCTCCCGACCAAGATTACAGACGACCAGCATACAACGATCTTGTTGCGAAGCCCTCCAGGAAGGCTAGAGACGGCTTCGTAGCTTATCAGGAGAAGGAGAAAGAAGAAATGCCTTGGAGAAAGGAAGTCCGTGAAATCAAAAGATCGACAACCGAAGATAAGCCGCTGCAGCGGTCATCGGTTACATATGTCCATTCATCACCAGAAGACTCCAGAGACTACAAAAAGTTCTCTTATCAAGATTTTGTCGCCAGGCCCAGGAAAAAATCTGTGGATAGCTTTTTACCTAGTGATGAAAAAGAGAAAGAAGAAATGCCTTGGAGGAAAGAAGTTCGAGAGCTGAGATACAGACCTCCTGAAGAGGAGCAAATCAATCAGTCATCGAAGTCACAGCTTGAAGCGGCACCCGATGATTCGTTCCATAGAAGTTTTGAGCGTCCCTCAAAGTTGATTACTGAAAGTAGACGTCAACCGAGTCGTCCTGACACACGTGACGTCAGTCGAAATGAGCCCGTCCGCCCATCTGGAGTTCAAAACTTGTCATACAAGGATTTTATCTGTCCACCTGCAAAGACAAGTGAACAGCCGGGGCAGGCACAGCGCAAGACTAAAGTGAAAGATCTTACCAACAGGTTTGCTACCCTCGAAGCCGAGAAAAGTCGTCCAAAAGGAGACGGTCCCCCAGCGCGTAAGTCGTTAGTTGACGTAGCAGAGCTCAAGCGGATAGAACGAGACATGAGGACAAAGAGTTGGCATGGCTTCCCAGACGATTACGACTCTGATGATGATTATGACACAGCAAGCCGTCGTCGGACACGTTCAGAAGAAGATGAGGACAGATTGCGGCAAACATATCAGCGAGAAAAAGTATCGGGCATGAAGGAGCTTGACGATGTGTTTCAAGACCCAGAGGGCTACTTTGACCATATTCAAGGCCCGCCACCAGAAAAATGTAAACAAGACGGGGTGGAAGAAGTGCCAGTTCAGTATGAAGCTCCTTCGTGGAACGAACGTGATGACAAAACAGTGCAAGTTGTGACCGTACGTTCGACAAATGAATATGACCATTACAGGCCACATGCCCAGCACGGTCAGCCTTGTTCGTATACTGCTCACCCAGACGTATCTTACGAGAAACGTCCTGTCAGAGAAGACCTCGCTCCAAAAGGCAAACCATCAGATGATCGTGTGGTAGTAACGCAAACGTGGATTCAGCCCAATCGCGTAGAACTAGCTGAAACTTCCCCTGATGCTCTGGAATATGAACATAAGGGCACTGCTAATCGAGAGTTTATATGGAGGGACGAACGACCATACCTGCGTGAATATGCAAAGGTTGAACCTTTTCAACCAGGTGGAAACTACCAAAGAAAGGAAGACACCTATATCCCAAGGGTTTCTGACCCTAACGAAGAGAAGTGTTTCATTGAACACAGTGAATATCCTCAGGAGAACCAGTCTTTTTATTCAGGAAGATATGGTTACAAAGAACAAAATCAAGTTCAAAACGACAACGACGACTGGAAGCCAAAAGAGTCACGTCCAAGAGAAAATCAGCCTGCCAAAATATCGGTTAAGGATGACCATCCGATGGTATTTGGCGCACCGATAGTGGTCACGGCAAAACCAAGGACACAACAATCGACGAAACATGAAGGACATAGAGGTCTTATACAGGAACAGCCTGGAAGTTACGACTTCGTTCCAGTTGATGAAAGATATTTCAACGGCAGGAATGGGTTCAAGTCGATGCACGATGATAGAGATATGTTTCCAACTGAAGAAAGACCAGCATACAGGTCCATGCAGAATGATCGAGAGGACATAGAGTATAGAAAGAGTCTTGTCCTACAGGACATTAGAAGTCTCGGGAAAAAAGGCGTGAATAAACCACCTGAAGAAACCAAAAATCCTTCCCGACCACAAGTATTTGGCGTGTTTGCACGCACTGATCCAAAAGAAACGCAGAAACACTATGATCTACAAGAACGCCAATCGTCGAATTTACGGCAGAAGCATATGGAAGACAATCCTCATGGAAGTCGATTTGGCGAAACGCGTGTCTTAGATGGCAACAATAGAGATGATACCAAGCGCGAAGAAAGTGATTCATTGTACGTGGAAGCAAGATTGGAGGAGTACGACGAAAAAGCCTACGATTACGAAAAGAGTGTGTCAAACCACGCGGAATTACACCCTTTGGTTGTCTCTACGGTTGAGAGTCAAACCCGGCAGTGGAGTGATGGGGCGTTTGACTCATCGCCACAAAACGATGAACAACGAATGGGAAGAAGACGGGTTATGAACTTCTCAGATGACCTGGAAGATAAAATGTCGGATGACGACAAGAGCGGGACAGTCAACGTAATTGGCAGTGATAACGTTTTCCAAACAGCATCGGAACCTGTTCAGATAGCAGATTACGAAGTGCATCGAAGAAGAGAGCAGAAAGAAAAAGAAGAGATGCTGAAGGAGCAGTTACGCGATGCTGAATATAGAGAAAAATACCGGAGGGAGTTTGAGGAAAAGAATCGTAAACAACAAGAAAAGACGAAGTACCTCATGAATTTACAGATGAGAACATCGCTAGACCCTGACGAGGAGTATGGCGAAGAGGAAGACAAACGTCGAGACACCAAAATAGATGAGGAGAATGAAATTCCTCGAGGACAAGATCGATTAAGTGACGAAGTGGTTGCAGTAGAAGAAGACTATTGGCATAAAAAGATGGAGAAAAAGCCAGAGCAGGAGGACAGGGAGACTAGTCGTCATGAACGTCCCCAAAGATATAGTAGTGACGACTCTCAAACGCGCATTAACGGAATTGATTTTGTTGGCGAGCAAGATGTTGTCCGCAGAGAAACCAAAGTGTTTGACCAGGAGGAGCGTCTTCGGAAGCTCAAAGCTGAAGACGAATTCGTGGCCCAAGAAGCTGAAAGGCTAATGAGGGAGAGAGTTGCCTTGAAACAACGAACACTAATCGAAGAGCCCATTATCTCACCAGTACAAAAACCTCCTGTGGAGTTTTCAATCAACGAGGATATATTTAATGAATTTCTAGCAGAAGAAAAACGCAACAAGAACACGTATGACGAGAATGGAAATCATAAGGCAGCAAACACGAGAATTTCTAGCCAACTAGAGGGCTACTATAATGCTGAAGAAAATACACCTTTGAGAGAGCTGGAGCTACGTGAAAAGGAAAGACAATATTCAGAGAACATCTCAAAACCACAAGCAGAGGTTATTCCGATGAACGGACATCGTTACGAAAGTGACGTTTACCCGAAAGCACCAGCTGAAGTATTTAGAGAAAATGGAGATTATTTCCGGCAAGATGACTTTCCAGGAAAAACTGACGCAGCTCCAGAAGTGAATGGCTTTGACGGCTATAGTATTTACGAGACATTTATTCACGGTGAGAGCAATCACGTGATCTGCACTAGCTGTGGTACGTCAATTGAGAAAAGTCCCTCGATGTACGTAGCAGAGTTGGACCGATACTGGCACGTCAACTGCTTCTGTTGTGTGGTGTGCCGAACGTGGTTTGGCGACGAGTTCAGCCCTGTCCTTCACATCACCAACTCCATACTGCATTGTGAGAGGTGCTACATAACAGATGAAGGTAGGTGAACACGAACCGTCATTTCAGACCAGTGCTGGTGCATGCATTGCGAACTCTAAAACTGGTAAATCCGGAACCAGTAATAAAGAAAAGTGATTATCCGACTAAGATTTTTGTCGCAACTTCATTTGAAAGTGCTACAATCGTCGTTATATTAGATAGAATGAGACGTCTTGTCCTTTAGCCGGGAGCGCGCAGGGACCGTAATCGTCAACATTATCACCCAGTTGATAGTTTCCTTTACTTTTGCCACCTGGGAGTCTACGCGAAAAATTAGCCCATCCACACTTCCCCGGTAGAATTGAAAACGGAGGTTTCTCTCTGAAAAAGCATCGAATGTTTTCGTCCACACTACGCCGGAGAAATTTGAAAACGCAACAATCTGTGTTTGATTCGTGGGCAGGAAAATCACATTATTATCGTTTTCAAAAAGTTTTCCGTCCACACTAAAACGCAAAGCCGGTTTGAAGAGCGTTTTCGAATTCCCCCGGCGTAATGTGGACGGTGCCTTAGTTGATAGTCTGAAGATTCTTGCCATTAAGGCAGAGAGCGGACGTTACCAAGGAAACTTGGGATAAATACGGAAAACTGAGATGATATGTTTGAAAAGGGTAAAATGTTTGCTCAGTGAAAAATGACAGTTTTCCTGTGCCAGTAGTTGTGTTGTACCCTACACATTTACAGGTCCATTCTGTACATGTTTTTCTCTGGAAATTTATTCCGTTGTTTGTAGGAATTAATCTTAGCGTTTATTCATGTTTCGTTGCAGGTGAAAGATGTACTGAGGTGTAGTCCAAGAACGATTTTATTGACATTTTTAAATCACAGCCAACGTAGCAATGATGCCGATTTCTTTTTACGTTTGTCAGTATTTTTTAGTTGAAGTATCGAAAACCAACGCGTTACAACGCTTTCTCAGTTACCGGTTGATTTAGAGAACAGATTTCAAAACATTATAACACACATTTAGAAAACAGATTGATGAATGCCCTTTTTTATTAGGGATATATCGTAGTTTTGTGTTAGTACAAAAATTGACCCTCAGATGTGCAAGATTAGGTCGTTTTAAACGATAGGGATAATTTTGCATGCGTTGCAGACCGTGCCAAACTACGTTTTGTTTGCCACGCACCACTGGTGGTAGTGCGCTGAAAATGTGAGTTTTGAGTAAGGCCATTTCTCTTTTTATTATTTAGGTCTCTACTTAGCTTTACCTTTTGAGTTCAGATCCGTGATCCCCTTCATGGGATAAGACCGTTATTGGAACTAACAACCAAAGCGTGACCTTACTTCTGTCACGCAATGCTAAGCTCTCTGGATGAAAGCGTAGCGCTGCGTGACTAGAAGTAACGCTTATCAAGGCCATAAGCCTTAGCTTTACCTGCCATAGACCTTACATTATCCAGCAGTCATAATGTCTTCCAAATCTAGGAAGCCTCTTGTACATTCTTTTTCTCTCGTCTTGGGTTTGCATGGCTTAAAGGTTGATCTTATTACAGGTTACCTTTCACTCTGTCGTGATAACGAACTTTAAATTAATCTCCACTAGTGCTTGTGGTAAGTTTGGTACAATCGAGCAAACTCCATTATGTCTATACCTAATTTCGCCACCAAGGAAATATACATTACATAATGATTTTAGAGTCGCGAGTATTTTTTCAAAGCAATTGTTTTACGTGAAGAAATTTTTACTTAGTCATTGCTGTAAATCGCTTGTGGTGTAGCAACCTACAATTTTACATTATGCTTTCTTCAAGGTAACGGGGAACTGAGCTAGAGGAAATAGCATTCCTCGATAAAACAAATAAATGATTTAACGACCGTTTGTTGTGGTTCTTTTCCTAATATTTTAAAGTAATAGAGCTTTTGCAACAGTTGGTCACGTGGACGACCATTTTTAAACTTTTAGCTACAGCTATATGAAAGGGAATGATTTAAATAGCCAGTGCATCCATTTTCAGGCCAATGCCATTTAATTAAGTTTGAGATTTTGTGACGATTTGGATACGCTCTTTTTTATATATATATAAGAACATCTATGGAAAATAGCGCGTTTTATATCAAGGAATAGCAGACTGGAACAGTCTTGACAAATCAGTACGTGACATGGGGTCACTTTTACTTTTTATTATTATTATTATTATTAGTATTATTATTATTATTATTGTTGTTGTTGTTGTTGTTGTTGTCGTTGTTAAGGTATATCATTGAAAATCCTATAACTTGGAATTCCAGCTCAGTCAAAATTTAACTCTATGCACTTTATACAACTGGTTGAGATCGAAGTTCAGAACAATAGTTGCATAACTATTCTGTATCTTCTCTCTCCAGTTCAGTTCTTTTTACC
>Ga0126339_10003222_pt1 | contig 11837 bp, 9 predicted proteins | sample OrbTmetagenome_2_FD_92532 | JGI IMG/M metagenome (GOLD analysis project Ga0126339, IMG submission 92532) | Coral microbial communities from Petempiche,Puerto Morelos, Mexico - Orbicella T R C metagenome | ecosystem: Host-associated > Invertebrates > Cnidaria > Coral | place: Petempiche,Puerto...
AGTGGAAAGTTATAAAACTAGCTGTCTGAAAGACAATTAATTGAAACACAGGATTCTTTAGTTGTGAATTTCAAAGAAAGTTGTTTTGAACTTAAGGTGGCTTACTACAGTTTTTTGGAGACTTGGTAGTGCGCGCTATGATTGCCTGCCAGACGTCAGTATTGGTCGTGTGTGCAAAAATGACACAAGTAACCTTAAGAAAAATGAAAACAACTTCAGCATTTGAAAGGCATTAAATCACTTTGGTATACGTAGCAATAGTTTCAAACTCCGTTCAAACTTGTTTTTAAGCTTAGGGCCAAAAAAGTATCACATAAAAAGCTCAATAAATAACCGGTAAAAGAGCTCTAATTTACTCTACGGCTCACTCTCTCGCACGCGATACATGGCGTTACATGAGCGCACGCTTAAAATAAAGGGCATGCGCAATTCAGTTCTCATACAAGTTTGTAAAAGCCAGCCTTTGGTCAAGGATTGCTCAAAAACCTACTTTACAACCCATGGTGAAATTTTCACAGTTGATTTGTAGGGGTAAATCACATTTAAAGCCAAAATTTTTAAAAAATCTGTAAGATGGATTTTGAGCTCTTTTTGATTTTACATTTTCTTAGTTTGCGAAAAATCTGTCTTACAGATTTTTATTGTACTTTGCATGAATGTTAAATCAGAGCCAGTTTCTGCTGTCCTGAAATTTTGACGTGGGGTCATACAGGTAGATTTTGAGAAAAACGTGATTTAACCTACCAGTGTCCAGTCTCTCCTTGGGTGCTCGGTCGTTCATTTTGGCTTTGTCGACGTTTAATTGTTCAAGTTTTACATAGAAAGGTAAAAGACTTGAGAAGGGAAAAACATCTTGGAATATTTTTTAAAAGAGTTAGAAGTTGGGCTGTTATAATCCATCAAAACTGTAGTAAGCCACTTTAATTACAAATTAACATGAAATAATTCAGATGATCCTCTAGACCACAGTTGGTACATTTAGTTACACCCCCTTGGTACTGATTCTATAGTCAAATGAAAGCCTGGTCAAACTAAGGACTACTTTGCTAAATTTGGAAAATCCCCTATAAAAGGGTTTTCAAAATTAATTTGTCAAGTTTTTGTTAGGGAGGATGACATGCTGGATATGGCTCCATTTCTTCAGGAAAACTCAAGATTAGGTTAGTAGTATATCATTGATGAAGTGCAGCACGACTTAACTTATTTGTAGGTTGCAACAATAATTTTATATTGCTTTTGAAGACATAAATAATTTAAAAACTGTCAAGTTGTTAAATGTATTGGCGCTTGACAATGGGTGAATTTTGTTTTCCTTGACTGTACCTATTAGTAACAATCTATTCATCAACAGGTTGCCAGATAATTCTAACCAAGGAGTTTGAAGGACTTGAGGTGACTTTACCAAAGGCAACCAGGAATTTCTATGTGGATGGCCATGTTCCACAACCCCATTGAAATAAGAACAAACTAAAGAAAAGAGTGTTTTATTTAAGGTGGCTCCCTAGAGTAATTACAAACACCCTCCTATAGAGCGCGAGTTAGAAAAGGAAACTCAGTTAATTTCTCTTAAAATTTTTTCTGTAGAGATTTACCAGTATGGGTACTGTTAAAATAAGGCTTATGTTTTGGTTGTCAATTTTTGGATTAAGGCCATTACCATGGCAACATCTCATCTAATAACAGGCAGATGTATTCCTCATTTTGACCTTAACTCCTTAATATTTATACTTTCCTTCAGTGAATTTTTTTCATACTTTGCCACATCATGGAAATGATATTGCCTGACATTTTGAATTGGTAAAAAATCGAGGTTGTTCAGGCGGTTTTTCCAATATTCTGTAATTTGTCATTGTTCTAAATATATTAGATTAGCTCTGACAGATTTAAAAAAAAAATAGGGTATTTTACAGGAATTGTATGTAGTTAGAACTGAGCCAAATTAGAAAAAAAAAACTTCACTGAAAGGAACTCAATAAAATTAGCATTTATTTGGTCATGCTGACATCACAAAAATTCAGAAAAGCACACTTCGTAATTTATTTAAGCGTGTGCTCATGTCACGTCATGTATCGCGTATAGAACTTTTTTGTCATAGTTTTTTGGTGCTGGGCTTATTGAACAGAGTTTGAAACCATTGCTACTTATACCAAAGTGATTTAATGCCTTTCAAGTGTTGAAGTGGTTTTCATTTCTTCTTAGGATTGCTTGCGTCATTTTTACACACACGATTAATACTGACGTCTGGCAGGCAATGGAAGCGCGCGCTACTGAGTCTCCAAAAAACTGTAGTAAGCCACCTTAAGGTTACATTTTAATTAGGTACAAAGTGAATAAAAAGTCATGTCTTTATTTTCTTTGTTAAGTCTGCTCTCTGTACATATTGAGCAGGTGTTTTGTAATTATTATAGCCTGTGTAAGTCTGCTTACTTCCCCGAAAGTAAACTATAGAAACTTTTTTTGAATAGTGCACTTAAAATTTAATTTGACCACAATAAATAACTGCAAGGACAAGATGGGTTGCTTCCTTTTCCTTTCCAACCTGTTCAATTAGTAACTGGTAATTAGGCTGTTGATTTCTTGTTTAACCTTTGTTGTCCTTGAATGAAGTGTTTTGTGGTGTCTGGTAGATCACAAACTTTATGCAATAATGACAATTTTCCTAAATCGTGTATGGTTGCAGTGGAACCCTGCCTCACAGCCACCCCATTAATACAGCCACCTTGTTATTACGGCCACTTCACTCTGGTCCAAACAAAAGCTGATTCACTCATTTTCCCATTTAAAGAACCCTTTAATACCGCCACCTTGTTAATACTTTTCTAATGTATTTGGGATTCTCTAGCTGTATTTGCAGTTGCCTTGGTCAATTTTCTTACGGGCAACAAATGAGATAATGAAATAAAATTGAGATCTAGTTTTTTAAAAACGCACTTCCTGGAAAATGGTGATTTAAGTTTTCATAAGTTATCAGGAGTTTGTTATTTAAATTTCCAGCTAAACCTTGTTCATTTCTTTGACTCTTTTGGACACTGGAATACTGTTGTTTCATGAAAATTAGTATCTCTTTCAGACCTTGCACAATGTGTCCATACTACAAATAACATAATGGTGACTCCTTGAATGTTTGATGGCACATACAGTTAATTATATGGAACTAGATGGGCCCAGAATTTAGAAAAGGCCAACCCACGATCACGAGGGAGTAATCTTTTATATCACTGAGTTTTGCTTTCAATGCTCAAAGCTTCTCCCTGTTATTTCACTTTTCCTAAATCCCCCTTGCACTCAGTGTGTTTCTTTCCCTTTCCCTAACCAGACTCCTCGACCCATAATCCCCAACTTTTTTCATGTAATTTCTTTTTGACATCCCCCACCAGCGCTCAAACCTGCAACCTCCTGCTCTGAAGTGAATCCCCTTATCCACTACACCACGCCTTACTTGGTTGAATTCTTTCATTAATTTTTAAGGTATTATGAGTTAGTTGTCCCAGGCTCAACTCTACCCATAATCCAAGGAAGTGAATATTTGCAAAGCAATTGTTTGATCAAGAGCTAGTCGTTCTTTTATTATTTGTAACAATTTCTTGTAAAGAAAGACACGTTTACTTTTGGTAATGAAATTTAGTTCTAGTTGGATCCGATGACATGGGTGACCGATTAGTACCGGGCATTACTACAATCACTGTAATCTTTCTATTGTGTCTGGGAAATGAACAACCTGAAGATCAAACTGGAAACAAGTCCGCAGATCTTGAGGGAGGCATGACAGAGGTAAGTACAAGAGAAGGGATCTAGTTTACAAGGCTACTAGCTTATTGGTGCTGATGATTAATTTTGGCTCTATAACTTCACCCATCCCCGATCATCCCCCGCATAAGTACACATCTATCCAGACACCTGGGTTCCAGTAGTTATGGAAAATGATATTAGTCTTGCTCTAATCTTGTCCAATTAGAAAACGACACGAAGACGAAGGTTAAAGATCGATTTCCTGTTCGCTGCAACTGTCATAGTTTGTCCCGGCCTCCTTTACAGGCCATGGAAAACAACCACAAAGCTTTACAGGTCTCGCCATGGAACGTGGTAAAGAAAGGCTAATTGAACTTAACTGAAGGTCAAGTTATGATAAATTGGCTAAGATATGATAAGATAAGATAAGATAACTTTAATTATACACGGTTTTTTCATCAGTCAACAAAGTTACTGGACTATCAACCTATCTTCCTAACTACAATAAAAATTGAAAAAAACCTGCTTTCCATGGAGGCCGTCTAAAAATTTACTTAAAATTAAGACATTACTTTAAACCGTGGCGACTTAATCTGTTAATTTAGATTTGAAATCGGTCAGTGAAGATGCTTGTCTTAGGTCTATTGGTAAGTTGTTCTACAAGTGAGCTCTGCTCTACGAAAAACATCTCTTAAGATAATTAGTTCGAGATTGTGGAAGTACTAATTTGTTTTCAGTATTCCTTAAACGATAAGCATTTACGTTGTCACGATATACGAATCTTGATCTCAGATAATCAGGTGTCATACCATTTAATGTTTTATACGTTAGGATAGACTTCCGTTCCAATCTTTGATAGAAGAGTCTTCGCCACCCTAATTACTATCATAGCTTGCAGACATCAGGGTGCGAGCTGCGCGATTTTGAAGCCTTTGCAGTTTTTCAGAAAGGCCCTTGTTACAGTTTCCCCACACTACATTGCAATAATCAAAATATGGTTGGATAAGGCTATTATAAACTTTAATTAAAACATTAAATGGAGTGAGATGCCGAATTCGTTTAATTGCACCAATGGCACAAGCTATCTTCTTAGAGATATTTTCAATGACACTCCCAGTTTATATTTTGATCGACATGAACTCCAAGGAATTTAGCGGAGCTTACTTGTTCTACTGCATTCTTGTTTATAGTAGGAGAGGGACTTTCCATAAATTGTGATAACTTCTGCCTTGATTCAATAAGCATAAACTCAGTTCTTGTCATATTTAGGGTAAGCTTGTTAGCAGACAGCCATTCGTACCCATTACTCAGGTCGTGATTAAGGCGATAATTTAATTATTTGCTCAATGTCAGTCCTGGCAAGTGTCAGGCTGGTATCATCCGCGTTTGTTCTGGGTTCAGAACACAGTCGAACCTCCCGTAAGCGACCACCCAAAATGTCAAGCTTAGGTGGTCGCTTTCGAGAGCTAAGACCATATTGGGAGAAAATTTTGCCTCTTTAGCATATGGTGACTACAGAGACTTACTTAATGTTTTAAATGTTCTATTGATGTCAGAAGTCAATTTCGAGAAACAATACCGCACTTGCCATTGAGAAATATCAGTCTCTTGTACTGTCCAGTATGGCAACTTCATTTGCTACACATATGACAGAATACATATATCTTATTTGGTGTTTTGGTGTGCAGTATCACTGTATGTATTTCACGAGTTGTGCCGTATTTTGACGAGCCCGTAGGGCGAGTCAAAATACAAACAATGAGTAAAAATATACAGCTATACTAAACACCAAAACATCTAACGAGAGATTTATTATCCAACAGCTGTCAACAAATTTATCAATAAAAGAGGGAGAGTGTGACAGTTTTGCGTGCACGGGCCGACCTGAACGGCAAACAGGTTTTCTACTGTACAAATACGCCAAACAGGGTTTCTATTGTACAAATACGCCAGACAGGTTTTCTTCTGTACAATATCGCTGTATATTTGTACTGTTACTTAGACAGTACTCGCTGCAGTTGGATAATAAAACCAAATAATTATGATGGAAGAACTACTGATCAATAAAATATGGGTTTTAGTAACTTACAATAAAATATTGAAAGTATTCTGTGCATGTACAGTAAGAGGATTTTGCACAGCACCACAAGCAAACTACTGGAATTTTAAAAATACCGCCCCTTCTCATTCAAGGATCTTAAATGCAACACAAATCTAAAGTTTACACATTGATTCAAGTGACAATGGCAGAGTTTTGCCAGGCAATGGAGCTGCCTAAGATTGAGTAGAACATTTGATATACAAATTTGTATCCATTGCAACTAATGACACTGAAGAATAAATAAAAATCAATAAAGTGAACTGTGATATTATGTACTATAGCCTGTGTAAGGATGGCTACACAAGTTTTTCTTTTTTACAAACAAATTTGCCAAAGTACTTCAGCACTACTTGATGAGAAGTCGACAATGATTGTTTATGAATAATTTATTCATAAACAAGCAAACTTGCTAGTTTCAGTCAACAAATTGAACGGGAACAACCTTCACACAAAGCAATTTCAAGTAGCAAAATGTACCACTGTGAGTTACATTCAGTTATAAATACTATTAAAGGTTGTACCAGTGTTGTTCAGAACTCATTTCTTTCTGTTTGATGTATTTCTTTTTTTCCCTTTGGCCACATTTCTGTCTTTTTCTGATTTTCTCCCATGAAAGGCCGTGATTTGTACATGACACCTTCCTGGTGAACAAAAGCATTCTGCTTCTTTAATTTCTCTTTCCTCTTTTTTTTTCTTCTAAGTTTACTATCTGTGGAATTGCGATAATCAGCTTGATAGAGCCTCTCTTCATCAATTTGCTGCCACGCTTCCACTATTTGGGGTTCAACTCCAATGCCAAGAATGGGTAGTAGCTCCGAATATGTTCTGTGGAATCCTTGGTTGAACTCTAGTACTCCAAGGCTGATTGCTATGCTTATTTCCTGGGGAGAGCTGTATACATCTTTTGATGCCTTTCCCCAGATTACATGGTGCAGTGATTCATTTGTATTTTGGGTGTAACAATTTTCACACCCAGCTAGGAATGATTCATCACCCAACTGATGAAACAAAGGTTGTACTACTTCAACAATTGCCTCAGGGAATGGATTCTTCACAGGCTTGTGCAGATCAGTGCCATTAGCAACATCACGTTGATAGCTGCACCAGGAATCACCACCCGCAAGGCAGTCTTCATGACAAGGATTTTCTACCGTGCTGCTATAATGCTTTAAAATAGCTCTTGTTGCTTTTGCCATTTCTTTTGCATTATTTTTGTTATCCCTCAAGGCTCAGCCATAAAAATTCTGCAAGGTATCCACTCTTGCACAGGTTAACCTTCCCACTCTAGTCAGGGCTTTGTTATCAGCTAACTTTTTACCTTAAAATCAGAAGGGATAGGTTGAATAATGAGTCATTCCAGTGAATTCCTTTGCACAATCCAGTCACATGGTACAGAATCAGAGACATTCAGCCATATGTTATGTAGTGGGACATCCAAAACAAAAAAATTCACACCAGTAAAGCTTGCCTTTTCTTTGTTTTGGAAGTCCCACTGGATAACTTGTGTATTTTACAAAATGAGAATGAAACATATCCTCACCCTTGCATTCTTTCAGTAATGCTCTCAATCCTGTACCCATCTGGTTGGTAACGCGAGCAATACATTCTTCTTTTGGAATAAACTCAGCAGGACCATAACGATTGGCCTTACACACAGCACTGTAGCCTTTGCTGTCACCATCACCAACGAATGGATTATGTATCGCAGCCCCCTACTTTGCACAGAACGCAAATACAGTATTTTTGCACCAGCGGCCTCCATAGACTACAAAAGAGCATCAGAAGAAAAGAAAATGTTATTATTTTTGCTTGAAAGCTGTATGCAGTTTCATTAAAACAAAATTGATTTTGAAAAAACTGTGGCAGGTATATTTTTGGAGGTTGCAAGGTGAGCCCTGTTTTAAAATTATCAAACACAGTAAGCTCAAGAATAGTGGCTTGGTAAGCCTGAGAATAGCATTCCTGTTATATAGCCTGACCATAGTGTCTCTAACAAGGAAGGTTAGCATAATTGTGAGGGTAAGGATTACCATGTACCATTAAAACAAGGGTTTTAGCTAACCTGCAACCTGTCAAAAATATCTGGTACAAAACTAGGACATCACAAATTTGCAATTGGTGGTGTTCTAAATTCCAAAACCCTTGGTACAGTGCAAAATTCAAATTGAAATACAGTGTATGTTCAAACATGTCAAATACTCAGTATGTTCCAAACCCTTTCCACCCTATATGTAGCTGTGGAGAAGAAAGACATTTATCACTCTTCCATTTCTAATAAATTGTGTGAGGAAATTTTGATACACGATTAGTATACTAGAAGCAAAAAATCAGAATTACTATGTTAAGAACTTACTGCTGAATAGCCTGCATAGCAGGTGTATAAAGGGGAGGGGGTGGGAGAGGAGAAAGAGAATTCCGGGAAAAAAATGGAGGAGTGGAGGTGGGGGGAGAGGAAAAAGGAACCTTATATGCCTGCTGCGCAGGCTAACTGCTGAACTGCCATCGTGATTTAGGTAGCAGTTGGGCTCATGTTTTGTAAACCAAGAGAGAGATTCTAGTTGGCTCACTTCACCATCTGTCTTCTTTTTTTTTTCTCCATTTTCTTGCATTCTGCACAGGAACTACTCATGCATAGAACATCGACAACCTTTCCAGTGTCGACAGAAATGACAGCAGTGAGGGCATCCATAGCTGACCATCCTCTAGAGCACCACGATGCATTGATAGTAACACCGGCATTCACAACAACATAGCTCAATTGTTCCCTGGTGCAATCTGCCTCCCCAAGTGCAAAATTGTATTCTTTCACCACAAATGCTGCCCGATTTAACTCATTTTTAAGCAAATTCTTTGCTTCCTTTTTGATTTTCTTCGTGGTTTTAGACCAACAGTTCTTCGTTATGGGCTTTAATCCAAGAAAACCAAACATCTTTGATGCAGCCGCATGACCTAGTCCGATTACTCAAAAGCCAAGAACTTACACCAGATTGACTTCAAAACACTTTCCTCTTGGCATTTATAGTCTTTGGCTTTCAGATGACCTCCCCTGTGGCAACCTCACTCAACACCAGGAGACTTGCCAAAGTTGTCTTCAAATATTTCACCTAATAAGGGAAATCAAATTTGCAAACTATTCAAATGACCCTGAAAGAGCACAATTATATTGGACACATTGTGAGAGGGAAATATCAAAGGGAAGTTTTTTAAAGATATCAATAATCTTTCTGCAGGTCAAGCAGTCATGGTAGCCGACGATATGATGAAAATTCTATTTCAAAACCTTTTTTGAACCACAAAAAGATTTGTTTGCCAAAAAAGGTGTTTGTCCTCATGGCTCAGTACTGCCGAGCACTAATTTGTTGTCTGAACTGTGCTCAACGATTTGATTACCACGAGCTCAGCAGTAGTTGGAAGCTGGGAGGAGCCACCGAATGCTTGATTGACAGCAGCGAAAAATGCATTTGTCAGTTGAGCTTTGAATTTTAGAGTCCCCATGTCATTGAAAGGTGAAGTAAGAAGAAACAAAATGGCAAACTACTTGTAAACATAATTGCATGACCTCTACAGTGTATCTGACGACAAACAAAATTGGAATTTTTCTGCAAGCTGCCTTGAGGAATAAATCAAGAACTTTAAAAAACTCCATCCTGAAGTGTCCACCATCACTCTGTGGACAATGGAGCCCACTACAAAAAACTTCACTTGTGCCATGGTTGTCCAATATTTCTGCACTTACAGGGGGTACAGGTTGGCACTTTCAGAAACTTTGAGCCCCAGAAAGGAAAAACAAAGCTAGATGGGCATTATGGTACATTAAAATTCTCACTTAAGCACTTTAGAAGGGAAGGAAATGATGTGATGTTAGGTCAACAAATTGAAAAACGAACAAATGGAAGGTTAAGGGGAACTTATGTGTATGATGTGAGCATTGACAGATCAAAAGAATCTGAATCTGCAAGAGCAAAGGGTGTCAGAGTTCTCAGACTTTGAGTACTTTTATGATGAAAACAAAAATTTACAATACATCTTTGCCAGGAATCAAACTAGAATGCTTGAAAGCAAAATATATGAATCTTCTAAACTGAAAAAAGTCTGGGAACATAGTTTTCAAAACGAGAGCACATGAGCAATAAGTAACTTTTCTTTAGAATATGTAACAACAGTTAAAGAGCTACCCCAGAGGCCAGACACTCCCATGGTCAACTAGTGAGACAATCCCAGGTAGTGCATAGCACAACTGATAGCTCTGGCACGGTAGTCCCATAAGTACTCACCCCTGCTCGGTTCACTTCCGGTTTGTGTCTCCCTTGGTAGTCTGCTAGGGCTTTTCCCCTTAGAAGTGTGTATGTTTCAAGGTTGTAATTTCATTCAAGGTCCAAAAATTACTACTGGTGTTTTACGTTGATTTTTGTCCATTTTAAATTCAATAATACTTTGAAGCAGCAAACGTGACAATTCTGCTCTTCACGCCAACTTTGTAACTTGATACTTTTGTTTTCCTCACAAAGGCATGTAATATGAAACCCTTGTTTTCTCCAAAACACATGGTAGATGTTCTTGTTCTTTGGAGATAACTGAAAGAAAGTTAAATATCTGATGTAGTGATGAAGAAACCGGACAGAAACAATGTTGTTTTACTAAAAATGCAAATTTTCTTATCAGCAATGAACAAGAACTAATTTAATTATCAGACAGTCACGAAATACCACTTTCTTTTTCTGTTGTCACCTTTGTTGTTAACAATGAAACAATTCAAAATTAACACACGACGATATTGATGGCTGAGAAGCATTTCAACGAAAAGTATTGAAGATAAACAGCGCTACTTGGCCAATATGAACGAGTCTCCTCATAGACTGATTAAATTAATTTGCACTTTCATTAGGTGCCACGGAATCTGCAGCAATATTTGAGCACTTTCCTGGTTTCTTTTGTCACAAATTTACAATTTGTGGAGTATTAAAGCCACTAACTTGGGAACTTTTTGGTCTCTCTTACGGACACAATTAAGACGAGAAATAAACAAGCCGCTAAGGAGAGGCAATACATGTGAACCCTGAGAAACACACTATTGTAGATTGAAAACAGCAGATATTTGTTGAACCGACCTGTGTGTAATTCTAAAAGCTACACAGCCAAAGTAACGTTTCACTTTTGCAACAAAAAGGGACTATTGGCACTACTTGAAAAATAACTGCTGTCCTTGGTCACATGACATGACATATAAAATACCGCGTGGAAAGATAGTATATAACACTAATGATGTTAGAATGCATGCGTCTTACATGTTGAGTTCTACCATAAGGAAAAACACACAACATTTGTGCATGATTCCATATGCAATGTATCCTCCACCTAGTATAGAAGCCACAAATGCTAACTAATCTACGCATACGTTTAAATTATGTATTTCTTTTAGGTGTTTAATTAGGTTACTTTGTATTAGTTCCCATTGGGATAATCAGACCTTTATGTACCACTCCTTGTGAGTTTACACAAGGCTGTTTTTTTTATATATATATTGTTGTTGAAAATAGCGTGTGACATTTTCTTATACTCTTTGGTTTGTAACCTGTATTCAGCATGTCTCAGATTCTTGTAAATAAACTTGATCATTGCTGGCAGCTCCCTCCACTATTTGTTCTATTACTTGTCTCCTCTACTTATAACAGAAATGTTTTCTATTCGGCTGAATGAAGCGAAATAGAATAGAAGAGCAGATTAGTTTTGTTCTAAAGGGAATGGTCCCACAAGGAGAGCAAGGGGTTACCTGAAACAAATACACAGCTTTGCAATGTTCACACCCAACTGACGGCAATGGAACATGTTTTACGTAGAGTACACATGTACCTTTCCCACCCTACCCCCACCACATCCTTGCCTCTAGACTAATTAATTAATTGAAATTAATTAATTAAACAAACATTAAAGTTTACACTTAAGTGCCATAGGGCCATAGTGCATAGCACCATAGTGGCTTAGTGCCTTAGCAGCAGGCAGGCCCCAG
>Ga0126339_10003223_pt1 | contig 11836 bp, 5 predicted proteins | sample OrbTmetagenome_2_FD_92532 | JGI IMG/M metagenome (GOLD analysis project Ga0126339, IMG submission 92532) | Coral microbial communities from Petempiche,Puerto Morelos, Mexico - Orbicella T R C metagenome | ecosystem: Host-associated > Invertebrates > Cnidaria > Coral | place: Petempiche,Puerto...
AACTACCTCTGAAAAGGATTTTAACTTTTCATGCTGATGAAGCTCTACAAAGACTTGTGAAGGTTGTTTGACCTCTGCACAAGGATCTCTTAAAGCTTTGTTACCAGTAAGAAAATTTTCAGGTAAAATGTCTGATCTCTTTCTCAAGGACAAAGAACTGCCCATAGAGAGACAGGTCATGTCACCATACAATAATGGTCAGGCAATGTGTAGTCCCAGAAAATATCCATACCTCGTCCACGAAAGGGATTTTTTTTTACAAGACTTCCCCACCATGGAATTTCCAATTAAACTCAATTCATTTCTTAAATGTTTTGGTCTTAGAGAACCCCAAACCCCAGGAAATTCCAATCCCTTCTGTGAGGGAAGTATGCATATTTTCTGGAACTGCACAATGTGTATCCGTATAAAATAAAAAGTTGACCTGCACCTCTTTAAAATGTCTATTTTGATTCGTTGTTTATCTGCACCTCTTTTGTTCTTAGGACTATAGGCATTGCTTGTGTTGTTTACCTATTGTTTCATTAGGCCAGTCATAAAGAACCTCGTAACAGCACAGGTCGCCCTGTATAATTATGTCCATGTCTGCCATCCTCTGGGGTTTGTACATTTTAGGGGTTAAAAAAGTGGTTTTGGTACCTCTTGGGGTTCTCAGCCTCAAAAGGTATACAGTAAGAGCTTTTTTTGTGCCGCTAAGGGGTGAAAAAAAATTTCAAGCCACGCCCACAAAGCAGGATCTTGGTACCTCAAAGGGGCACCCCGTCCATTTTATATGGGAGTCCCCCAAGGGGTTTTAAGGGGGGGATTGGAAAAATTGTCCTAATCAAGAATTCTCTTTCAACTAGAGACACTGAATTGAAATCAAATATTTCATCAAACCATTTGCTTGCAACATTTTGCTTCATCACAAAACCACTATCAAAATGAAACCACTAACAAAATGATTTTTACCAAGAACAGTTAAGGTGGGTGCATGTCATTTTCCAAATTACCAGCAGCTTGTCAGTTTACCACTCAAGCTTTTTGTGCCATACCATAAATCACAGTACATGGATAAACCATACATTGATTAGCTTCTTATCAGGACATCAGTCTGACTCATTATGCAATGGGAGGAGCAGCAGGGACCTCATGGTTGGTGCGCTCCACTCCAGATTGGGCGGACCAGTTTCAAGCCCTGTGGGTAGTGCAGGAGGGTGTATGTCATTTCCCAAATTACCAGCAGGTTGTCAGTTTACCACTCAAGCTTTTTGTGCCATACCATAAATCCCAGTACATGGATAAACCATACATCGATTAGCTTCTTATCAGGAGGATATCTGTCTGGCTCATTATGCAATAGGAGGAGCGGCAGGGAACTCGTGGTTAGTGCACTCCACTCCAGATCTGCAGTCCAGGTTAAAGCCCTAGCTGGGGACATCGTGTTGTGTTCTTGGACAAGACACTTTACTCTTACAGTGCCTCTCTCAACCCAGGTGTATAGATGGGTACCAGCAAATTTAATGAGAGGGGTAGACCTGCGATGGACTAGCATCCCATCCAGGAGGGAGTAAAAATACTCCTAGTCTCTTCATGCTACAGAAACTGGGATAAGCTCCGGCCTGATGGGCCACTTGGCTCATATGCAAACTCATTATACATAATCCTTCCAAACAAGTGAGGAAGGAAGGAATGCCACAGAAGGCTAAAGGACAACTGCATAGAGGGCTATAGTTTGATTACAAAGCTTCCCACTGCTAGAATTAAAATTAGGACTCAGATTTGTACAGTAAAAATAAACTGGGGATGCAGTTTGGCTGTTTATTCTTTTTTTTTTTTACTGTAAACAATCTACTCACTACTGTATCTACTCTACCTAGTTAAGATACAAGCATTCTGTCTTGTCCTCACAATTAGCAAGTACACGTTAATTTTCCTGGTGGAGAGAGGCAGAGCTGAAGAACAACCCAACAAACCTGGCCAAGATTTCACACTACTGAGGAGTCATTAATGTTTTCAGCAGGAGGGAAACTGGTTTTCAAAAGAAGACAAAACTATTTGAACTGAACTTCTAAATATGCAAGAAAAACTTTCCTCTAGATGGTCAAACCAGGCAGGCAAAATTGCTTTCAAAACAGGTCAATTTGCCCAAATTTATGTACCTCCTACAAAAGCTTACACAGATTTCTGTAATAATTCAACCCTTTAACTTGATTTTCAGACAAGACAACTACAGTGACTTTTTCAATGTTCAAATGTAAAGGTGGTTTTAGTACTGTGTAATTAAAGAAATGTAGTTTACTATTCTCAGTAAATGTCACACAAAGTTGATGGTCACAAATGTATTTAGCAGGCATTCTTGCATTTTGGGTGCACATTTAAGATTAGCAGGCTTCACAAAAATATAAAGTGATCCAGTCATTTAAATGTTCTTCAACACCAAGAAGTAGGTTTATTTCTTTAAAATCAAGGTCAAGCATGCAAAGGTTAAGGGTTTTGTCAACCCAAGAGGTTAGCTAGACAGGGTGAATTATCATAACTATCCCTAGTACTGGTGTACATACAAAGTAACAATGCTTCTCAAACTCATTAATAATTAAATTCATCAAGTTTAAACAAAGGAAATCATGACCATGACGGTGTTTGGATATCTGATCTTAATTGGCATAGATTTTTACGACTTTAATTCTCCGTTTTCTCCTTAGTTTTAGTTTTGATTGAGAACAAATATCAAACACGAAAGACAGTGTTTGACCACATTTCCAAACACCTCGGAGTTCCTCAAAAATACTCCGCTACCCGTCATATTTTTACCTCTCTTCTCGGTGTTTTGAAAATCAAACGCGGTCAAACACGGTCTTTTGTGTTTGATATATTACATACAATCCAATGAACAACACTAAGAGAAGATCACACACTCAGACTGAATGTCAAGAGAAGTTTTAGCTGCACCCCTTTCCCTGCCCCCAAAACGGGTCCATACCCTCTACCTTAATTATTTGTAACACCCAGCAAGTCACATATGTTTTGTTAAGATGCCATGGTGTTATTTAAAGAGAGTTTGCATGGTTAGTATTTAATTTAAGTGACCATTTTTAAAACTTGGCAAAAATAATGAAGTAAAGTTAAATGACTTTATAGGAGGAGGAGGAGGTGGAGGAGGTATGCAGGACTGTCACAAAGTTTTGAAGACTGCATTATTGTTGATTTTGCCACCTTTTCCTAAAGAATCAGGCAAATAGCAAGCAGAGTAGCTAGAAGAGTTACAAAGTAACTACTTTTGACAACCCTGGGCATGGTTTAGATAATACAGGAATTTCAGTTGCATTGATAGTCTAATTTACTCTCACTAATGGTGGTGTGTAGCCACTGCTGTCACTTTGTGTCTGTATTCAGGGCTGCATTGCTAACCCAGGATTAGCGAGAATTTTGAGTTCAGTTTTGTAACTTTTCAGTGAGGTTTCCTGTTCATATTGTTTGTCCTTCAGTTTTGAGTTTGAATAATCTAAAACTACACATCACATAGATAGTGAAAAACAGTTTCTTTTTTTTTACAAGAAAAATTAATATTTTGATTAACTTTTAATAATGGGTTAGTGTTAACCAGCTTTCAAACAACTCAGCCCAGGAGTAAATAGTTTTCTCAAAAAAAAAAATTCCACGCTGGCCATAGCCACTTCCCTTTTCATTTTATTATTTGGGGCACCATCTTGAGAGAATCAAAAAGGGAATGCCAAACACAAAATAGCAGCCACTAGTGACTAGATTCTAATGAGACTGCCAAATTGACCAGGCATGCCAAAACCATTATCTCATCCGAGAATGCATAGCTGATTGGACTGCCTGTCCACCCCGAAATTGCTTTTACTTAGCAATATTGCATTGACTTTCAAATCTTTACTGCAACCATGATGATTTATCTTTTCCTCTCAGTCTGAGAGCAAAAGTACTAGACAGTTACAGTTGTTTATTCTTCCAGTTTTCAATTGATGTGGTTGTGGTAACCATTTTTTACTTGCCATGTCAGCATTGTTTTGCAAAATGTTACAGTTTTTGACCACATGTAGGCACACTGAAAGTGATGCTTACAATCAGTGGCATGTCACTATCTTCAGTCCACTGTACATCTTAAGATAAGGTAGCAATAAACTATCACATTAAACACAACAGACTCACAATCTTTTTATTATAAATTACACATCAAATAAAATGCAGTAACAACAGTGTAAATCCGTTGTAACGCCTTATTTATTTTTAAGAAAGAAACAGTACATGTGCTTGCCACAACTATGGAAAGATGTGATCGTGATAAAGCCAGAAGGATCATGGCTTCACTACTATTAAACCACATTAGAGAATGGTGAAGTCTTGAATGTGGCTTGAATAACATGTAGTAAACCACTTGCAAGAACTGCACAACCCAAAAAAGATGCAAAATAAAATAATGTAAGAAAACGGCAAAGACTGTTGTTATTGTAAAGATCATGAAGGTCACTTCTCCAGGGATTACGTAGCTTAGACTTCAAAAAGCTATTTCCAAGTAAATACAAAGTAGAATAACTGTTTACTTCTCTTCACACCACTCATTTTCTTTCCGAACCTGTCATGGGAAATAGAGACATACAAATAAATAAATATTTCCCTATCTAATCCATCAAATATTTTAGCTCACAGACGATTGGTCTAAACACATCACAGGAATGAATATAACCCAGCTAGAACTGGGGAATATCTGAGTGATATTCCCCAATTTCAAAACTGTCCATATTGCAAAAAATATTTGAAAGGATAAGAAACACAATAGCCTCCATTTGGTGTGTGAAAATATGCTCGGTATTCATTGTTAGACATTACCTGTTTGTCAAAGCTCACAGTTTTCCTCAAGCTACCCTCTTGGAGAACTGTTCGCTTCTCAGAACAGATAATGTCCATGGACAAATGGACAAATGGACTAGCTACTTTTGGACAGCAACTTATTTTGGTCAGTATCTTTTGCCTTGATGCAGTCAATTCTTTCCCAGAAAGAGCCTTCTGAGGTTCAAAATGAAAGGTTCCATGCTAACAAAAACAGCTCTAATGAGAATGAAAAATGTCCCTTCCAGATACCCAACAAGCAAATTTGCTCATGGTCAAGAACCAAGGCAAGCCATCTGCCGCCTAATTTATGATTTTAAAACAAAAAAGCAAACTTAGAGAAGCACTCAAATGTTCTGGGCAAGAAGCATGTGACAGGCACTTGCTCAAGATAGAAAAGCAAGCTGAAATTCAAGTTTGTTCACTCGCTATGGAGTGACTCTAATTGGTATGTATTCCTGACTAGAACTGATATCACTCAAATTACGCTTTTCAATCACTTTTGACCCTCAGTGCTAGAACATTCAAGTGTGAAACCAATGATCAAGTAGTACCCACATTTCATTTTCCTAGAGGAGTGAAAAATTAATAAATAAACCTTACCTGCTCCTCCTCCTCAGGTGTGAAATCGTTCTTAATGTTGAAGGTCTTCCTGATTTCTTCTGGAGTTTTTCCTGATTTGAGAACAGAAATTGACTTATTCAACAAGTTTCCAATATTTTTTGAAAACAGTAGAGCTGTCTTATGTCCAGTAATCTTTAGTCTCTTTGAGAAGCACCAAAATCATAGGAAACTCTACAAACTTATTTATGAGTTGAAAATGTAAACAAATCTATCTATTAATTTTTTTTTTTAATATTTGTTGCTTTTGATACCCTTTCATTACCACTTCAGGTTCAAAACAAAAACTCTAAAATTTAAACAAGATGATGTTGTAGCATGAATAATCCATGAAACAAGGAAACTGCTCTTGGCTTATTTATGGTGAGCAGTTTTTGTTTCATGTGTATACTTTCCTTATTGTGGCAGCCAAAGAGTGCATTGTTTGGGTGATGACACTTTTAGCAGTAACGAACAAAAGTGCTTCATAAGCATCTGATAGAAACTGAAATCATACGTCCCTTTGTTTGGTTTGGAGTTTCCAAATACTCAGTGCCAGCTACTACAAATCAATCTCCACTTCCCGTCATAGTAATCAGGGCTGTCATTAAATTTTGTTTCACCTGTAGCCTTTGTCTTCACACCCATAACAACTTCGTTACTTCACGGGTGAATTGTATCAACTACAGCCAAGTTCACCCGTAACAACAAGGGGCCATCAAGCATGCTCAGCTGTAACAGGTGCTACGGGTCACAACCCTTATTGACAGCCCTGGTTATGATTTTCATTACTATGATATTTAAATGATTAATTTGCAAATTGAACTAGTAACTTGCAGTCGTGTCTTAGCATACCTTTGATCATGTTTGCAACAGTTTTGCATGTGACATCTAGAAGTCCTTTGATATCTAGGTAGTTTGCAGCCTTCAATGAGAAAGAAACAAACATACATGTAAAAAAATTTAGAACAAAATCTATGGAAAATGTATTTTCTTGACTGAATATTATGCAGATCCAGAAAATTTCCGTACCCACCCCAATGGAGATACCTCAGTGGATATTCCAAGGAGGAGTGGGGGTTCAAAAGCTAAAGGTCTGAAAGAAAAGCATCAACCAAACTGGAATTTTTAGAATGCTTTGAGAAAGGGGGTAGGGTTAGGCCAAAAGCACTTCAGCAACATGGATTTCATAGTTGAATAAGCTTCTTTTAATTCACATTAAAATTTACTTTGGTAGCAAGGCCTAGCAGACAAAAGCAAAGAAAACTGACTGATAGTTATTCAATACATTTCATTTATTTGAGTTCTTTAGGCCTCACTATCAAGCTCACTTTTAATAAACTTATAAACTATGTAGCATTCAATGTGTTGTTCCACAGGGGAAATCTGCATTTTCTCATGGTGGCAGTTTCAAATAGCCTTTGGATAAACCTAATTAATAATTAGACCCATTACCCGCATGGGCTATTAACCCATGGCCCTTGGGGGCGAGGAGTCTAATTGTTTTAGTACACCCAACTAGTCGGACAGAACAAGCAATAATAAAGTTAACAAATGCAAGTTGAAGAAATATTTATTTGGGAATAAAAAGAAAGAAAGCATCATGCTCGATTGCGCCAATTTCATTACTCAAGGACTACTACTAAAAGTCGTCTAGTAGCGTAGCAATTAAAAGGCAGGATTTGCATTAGTCCACTAGTTGGGTGATACTAATTTATATTATACTCACAAGGATAAGCTCAAACAGTGTCCCTTGATCAACTTTGAGGAATTCTTGATCCCAAGGATCAATGTCGTCTGTTCTTTTTTCTTTGTTTTCGTCGTCATCTGGTGGTGGTGGATCATCCTTGTGATGAGTGGCCCACTGTATAACCTTCAACACAACAATAAACAACTGTCTAGTTAACAAATAGATTCCATGTTACCGTGTGTCTGTTCAGTATTTGTATAAATCTACCAGCGTTCTATCAAGAATGCTGTTCTCTGATTGGCTATGCTACTCACTATCTATTCTGTGATAGATAGTGAGTAGCATAGCAGAGTGCCCTTGTTAACAAAATGACAGCCACTTCTTGGCGTTTTTGAAGTGTCTGCGAAAAGGATTTGGATAAAGTTTTGAACAACTAGTAGATTTATTATACTAAAACAATTAGATTATTCACTCTCGATTTCTAGGTGTGATATTTGACTCGGGCTGAGCCCTCGTCAACTATCACGTCATAGAAATCTTGAGCTCATAATCTAATTGTTTATTAGAACACAGATGATGTCAATGTGCGACACAAGCCATTAGGTAAGCATCACTGATGTTCTTGCCATACTGGTATTTTGACATCTTCTGTGATCTATTACTATGCAGACGCACAGCAACATGGAATCTATCTGTTTTATATAGTAAAGAAAAAACAATAAAGCAGAGAGTAGATCATAAGCAAAAACCAATTTTGATCGAAATGAAAGAATAGAGCGCTTTACAACTGAGTGTCGAAAGTAATCAGATAATTACTTTGGTTTTGGTTTTGGTTTTTCTACGGTTTGAGATTGGCTGAGTAGTGTAATTGGTAAGTAACTGGTTTGGTTTTGCTTTTACCATGCTCAATAAATATTGAAAACCACTCTAATTTGACTTATCACATAACCGCAAGTACATGTGAAAACTGATGAGAATAATGCTCATTTGCAGCTTAGGAAACCAACAAAAATGCACAATGCCATAATCAAATCATGCACTATCCCTTGATCATGCGATTAAGGACCTTCAGACTGGAGTATGAGTAAGATATCTAGTATAAGTGCAGCTTTCAAATTTCAGTCCAGTTACATTCCTTATTTCTTAGTCCTACATGTACAGTGCTACATGTACAGTCCCTGCTCCTCTCTATTATTGACCAGTTGATTAGGAGACTATTAATAAGTGTTTGGTGTTCACAAAACAAGATAATCAAAAGCATACATTATGTAATATGCTTTTGATTATCTTGTGCACTAGGTTTGAAAATTCCTACTTGTAGTCCAGTTTGAATGTCCCTAGTGACTTTGACAACACCTTGATCTTTGGCAGATTCAAGAAGTTATCTCCATGATAAAAAGATTCACCCAGCAACGAATGCTGCTGAGACAGTCAACAATTAAGTTATCTGTACCTGCTCCAAATATCATACAGCAATCTATTCAACAAATATTCTTACATGTATTTTATTGTATTTTATTGTATTTTATTGTATTGTATTGTATTGTATTGTATTGTATTGTATTGTATTGTATTGTATTGTATTGTATTTTTTTATTTTATTTTATTTTATTTTTTTTTTGCCAAAGACAAGGATTCATTTGTATTGCATTCTGTCTTTGTAAGATCAATATTTATAAATACTGTAAGCATTGATGTGCAAGCCACATAGAGAGTAAATTTAGTAGACAAAGCAACACAATTAATATACCTTCTTGAGAATTGCTGCATTTACATTAGGAAGAGGGACTGGCTCGTCATCATCCTCATCCATACCAAGATCTGTGATGGAAAAGAGGTAACAAGAAAGTCAAACATAATCAGTAATTATTCTTTAGAGAAGGGAAAAAAAATCTTGGAACATTTTTCAATAGAGCTTGAAGTGGTGCTCTTTTACCTCCTCAAAAGTTATTAAACATGTAAACCCTGGTATTAAATTAACATCATGTACTGACCTTCAAGCATGGTCTTGATTGTGACAGATGCTTTGGCAATTTCAACATCTACTTCAAATATTTCCCCATCTGAGCTTTGTAACTTTATGTTTGGCATCTAAAATGGAAACAATATAGCAGGTTAGATTATTTTGTAGAAATGCAGTCAAAAGACCAATCACTCTTCCCTTAAAAACAAATTTTAATATGGAAGCCTCAAATGCTCAAAATCGACCAAATATTAGCTGGCTACACATGGTACATTACCTGGGTGCGCAAAGTATAACAAACTTGGGCAAAAGCTAAACCCCTTGTTACCCCCCACATCCAGACCCCTAGAAAAGTAATGAGGGTGGGGTTGACACCCAGAGCAACAGAGCAACAGAGGAACAGAGCTCAATAGAGGACCCGGAGCAAGGTCTACATCACAGCAAGGTTGGTGGCATGGCATAAAGGCCTAATGTACCACTTGACAAGAAGAGGATAAGTAAGGTGAAAAGGGAAGCCTAATGCTACAAAAGCAGGATAAGTTCCAGAGGTATGGGACACTTAACCCGAAGCAAGCTTAATCTCTCTTTCCCTTCTCCCTGTTGAACACTCAGTCCAATATCCAATACATTCTGGTGCTCCAGGAACTGACTTGATAGACAGTTCAATTCCCTAGTTTTAAAATCCTGATTGTTAGGTGGTTCTGGAAAATACCCGATGGCATATACCTATTAATATAATAATTAAAAGAATGCGCGTGCTCTGATTGGTCAATCAGCTATGGTTTATTGTGCCAGTAAACTCATGGAAATCTTGCGTGTCTTCTGAATTATTATATAAAAGCAGTAGACCACAAGTTTCTATGGTTTATAGGCTGATAAACCACTTGGGATGTTGGAAGAACACTCAAAGAATTCGTAAATCACTCGCCTGCAGCTCTTGATTTACGAATTCTTTGAGTGTCCTTCCAACATCCCGCGTGGTTTATCAGCCTATAAACCATAAAAACTTGTGGTCTATTGCTTTAATAGACGGCTTTTTGGAATTCTAGGGCAAAAGGGGGGGGGGGGGTCTTTGAACTGGAATTCCGAAGGCATGGGGGGTACACATGTACTTACAATAGACAATTTTTGTATCATCGTTATTGGACCGGGATTAGCTTGTGACTGAGGCTAATGTTGGCAGTCTTTTCAAATACAAATGAGATAAATCTCTTTGCAAGCTTATTCCCGTCCAATACTGAGAATACAAAAATAGTCTACTGGAATTCCAAAGGCATGGGGGATTTCAGATATGGGATTCCCAGAGGGACAGACAAGAGTGTGAAAGCATGAACAAACTGATGGCATGGCTGACAACTGTGGAAAGCAGGATAGAAGACAAACATCAATCAACAGTTAGGCATGTGTTCACATTCATTTACTGAAGAAAACTTATTTCCCTCGGAGTTGCACTTCTTAAATTTCACCTGTTTACTACAGAACAGTCACAATTGGCTATTTCAAACTTCCTGCTGTCTTTTCCTGGGCCTAAACTCAACCCTATTAATTTTGAACTATAATGAGAGAGTTAAAAATTACCATCAGACCATATGACTTGGTCTGCTAGGTTTTGGCTGGAACACCCCAAGCATTCTGCTCTAGATAGCCATTCTGGTCAATAAAAAAATTAAAGGCATCCCTTGACGAAAGCATACTGCATTACCTGAGTTAAACATTCTTTTACTTCACACTGATTTAAATAAGAACTGCATGTAAACCATGTGTCACTCCATCATGTCACTTGCTATTGTTGTAACTTATCATTTTCATTTTAATACTGACTTGCTTATTTTGAACTATTTCTCTTTCCCACCAAGAGTTTAAAATAGCTGGGTTTGTCAGTACCGTCAATATAACAGAGGCACTATGACTCTCTAGATGGTGTCAAGCCATGTCTAAAACACTGGGCTAGGTCTCTTGATCAGAGAAAACTGATCCACTATACACTAGGTCACTACGTAAAACCATGGGTTGTCGCTAAGTGCCAGCTGCCGCCAAAATTCACTGGCTGAGAAAGAGGTTATCACTGACTGGATTTTGGCACCAATCACTCGGTAAAGGACAACAAACAGTTTTTAGGTAATGCACCTACAATTGTTTGATATCTGAACCATATCGAACTGTCTAACTCAACTAAATGAAAAGCTTGGAATAAATTCCTGACTACCTTGAGTATTGGTGCCACTATAATGAGTAAAGTGACTGAAATAAAATCTTGTTTTGAGCATGTTTTGCATTTTCTCTTTCAGCGTACTGCCTGTGCTGCCTTGTAACTGCGAAAAATGGTGACCGACTCAATGAAAATCTTAATCGTGAGGCTATTTTCTTAGCTACAGCCCTGAAAAACCCTTTTTGGAGATCTATAATCCAAAGTCAAATGACCCTAACACTCTTCAGAAAAGCTACTCATTACTTTACATAAATAAAACAAATTTACTTATTTATTGTATTAATGTGTACCTTCCCTCTACTATAGGTATTGGCCTATAAACAACTATAATTCGGAAAAGGGGCATCGTAGAGTTGCATAAACCGTCTTGATACTCCAACTGAAATACATACACGAAAGAAAAACGAAATATAAATCATATTTCGGTTGAAATCTCGCATCTGAGGTTAGTTACGTTATGCATCGGCAAACAAACCACTGACGACAGATGCTATAGATTTAGATGAGAGAATGACTGGTTTAAGAAACGTATTTATAACGC
>Ga0126339_10003226_pt1 | contig 11827 bp, 4 predicted proteins | sample OrbTmetagenome_2_FD_92532 | JGI IMG/M metagenome (GOLD analysis project Ga0126339, IMG submission 92532) | Coral microbial communities from Petempiche,Puerto Morelos, Mexico - Orbicella T R C metagenome | ecosystem: Host-associated > Invertebrates > Cnidaria > Coral | place: Petempiche,Puerto...
ATGTAAAACTGTTCAATCCACAGGTGCTGGTTTGATGAGATGCGCTCCGTTTGAAAATCAAAGTTATATTAACTTGCGTTACACCCGAAACAGCAACTTGAGAGGGAAGTCTTTATAAAGCAATTCGCTACTTATATTAAAGCGGATGTAAATTGCATAATTTAAAGTTCCTGCTGATAGTTTCGAGGAAACATTAAACAAGCGCATGAGAAATCTTTCGTTAGCTTTTCAACAGTAATTACACAGAAAATTACTTTTTTCAAATTAAAACGGTCTAAGTCGTTGAGTTATTCAAACTCACTAACTAAATGAGATCAGACTGGTGGAACTCGAAATTTTCTCGGAGCCATGCTGACTTCTTTTTTCGTGACAAGGCATATTTCGCTCTTTTCTTTCATACTGTTGCCACTCGAATCACAATTATCTCACTAATGCGGAAAATACCGATAACACGCCTAAGCAAGTTTATGTTGCATATAAGCAGCTTATGAACACAATCGCAAGCAGGCCTCTGAAGTATTTCTTCCGACAGGACAGAAATACAAGTCAAAGCACAGGGAAGCAGTCAAGGATCGCTAAAATTAAACCCAGCTAACATGGCGGCATCATCACGTACATGTCCCGCTCTTCCGGCGTCCTTTTACAAAGACTTTGGAATTAGTGAAGAAGTTTTCCAGAAAGCTTTTGACTATCTTAATGACGGAACCTTTCAATTGAAACCGGAATGGTCGCTAGCCTTCACTCATGCGGTTTTAACTACCGGCGATCGTGCAACGAATATCGCGATACCACGACAAACTGGAAGTGCTGGTGAACTGTGGAACAAGTGCACCGGACATTCTGTCACCGAAGAGGAATGCTGTGTTTACAACTGCCCCAACGAAAACTGTCGTCCCGGTCCAGAATGTAAACCTCAACAGGCGCGCGCTACAGCACATGTTTACTGCCGGTCACAGACGCCACATCATGACATTCGCTTTATGATACTAATCCCAACGTGCGGTTGCTGCAATCACGCGAAACAAGCTGCGAAAAGCGAAACCAACTTTCCGCCAACTGATCAAGACGCGCATATATTGTACACAATTACTGGCGCCCGGATGATCTTCATCGAAGTCAGCGGCCAAACAGTTGCAAAGAAAGGTGCCGGGAAGGGGACTGGACAAGGTGGAGGATACAAAGGTGCCTATCTCCCCGGGCCACCCGAAGGAGCAAGTATAGTCGGCGAACAAGAGGCAACCAAAGGCGCAGAGAAGGGGACCGGAAAAGGCGGAGGGCCATACTGAGAAGGAGCGAGTAACATGCCCGACTAAAACAACTGGCTGCACAAGGTGTTTTGTGTTGTGTGTAACCTATGCGGACAGAATGCGTGTGAAATATTTTGCCAGAATGCTGAGCCATATAAATATTTAGTGGTACAGCAAGCGTGATGGCTGTTATAGTTATAATAGTCAAGAGAGTGAAACATCCTATTCAATGTAATGTTTGTTAGTAAAGGAATAAAATACGATGTGAGATGTCAAGGTTGTTGCTATTACGCGTATGTACACTCAAGTATGTATTTCTTTACGTAGCAACCCATTTAACATACAGACACGGTTCAGGGAAGCCCGACAAAGTTCCAATTTCAAACCTCGCTTGAACCGCAGTGCCTCCCTGGCCTGTGTTTATATAAATCGAAAACATTGTCCTCAGGGGGTGTGGGGACTAGTTTAGCTAAGGAAATGGCTAAGTCGGGATATTTTCTCGTTCTTTGGTCAAAATGTTCGTCCTAATATATATGCCGCTTCAGGGCTTTTTTTGTGCATCACTAAAATAACTCTATTGTTTTCAATTCTTTGTTAGACTGCCATTAAAACTTGACAAGTGCTCTCTTCTTTATGTCAGCAGTGATTGTTTTCATTTCTGCCCGCGGACGCCAGTAACGGGTTACAGGCATAGTTTCTGTTAGGGGCTTGCACTGCGGGTTCAAGGTACGTTACCTAGCGCCTCTGTAATGCTGATCGTGTGGCATGGTGTACATCATGGTTTATCCCGTCGTTTATCACTACACTCATTATTGTCACGGTATGTAGGTCCGAATACTATCGTTAAATAAATAAACAAATAAACAAATAAATAAATAAATAAATAAATAAATGTACTACAATTTTAGAAAGGAAACCACATCAGGCTTAGCTGGTTTTCATGCAAGTGCCCTATCCTGGTCGAATTGGAATTTGGAGATGTTGGTTTTTAAGCATGGAGGGAAGAAAACCGGAGCAAGGCTAGAAACAGTAATAAAGTCAACCCATACTGGTGGGAGGCGAGCTCTCTCAACACTGCGCCATCCCTGCTTCCCAAACGTTACGACATGAAAATTAGGGCGTATCGTCACGGGATGTTCTTACAGCGGAAAGTCATTTGTTTCATTTCACAATTTGCACGTCATCTTATTTGAAACTCTTGAGAGTATGATATTGTGACTTTGAGAGGCACATTTGACCACACCCCCACACCCCTTTCCCCCACCCCCCACCCCCACCGCCAAAGTAGGCAAATGAAAACTGTGAAACGAATATAATCCCAGGGCTTCAAAGTTTTCACTAATGCAAAAAATTAGTTTTATTCAGGCATTCTAAAAAATTACCCTAGGTGCATATTTTATGTGAGCTTAGAAAAAATAAGTACTCTTTCCAAAACTATTAGAAAACGATTATACAACTCCCCAACGAATAGGATTTTTCTACAAATTTCGCAAATTGTTTCTTTCGAGTTTCTAACTATTTGAAAATGACTAGAAAGACGCTTTAACGGCAAAATATTTGGCGCATAATAGGCCCTTGAAAGAGATATTAAAATTTATAAGTATTATATTAATACAGTATAAAATAGCCACAGATTCCTGAGGGTTCCTTTTTCATATCTTGCGGCTCGGGTTTAATTCTCTACTAGAAAAATTACGACAAATATTATGAAGTATAAAGAGATAGAAAAGAAGGTTTCATTCCTTAAACGAGAATTTGATAAAACTATCAAGACCTTTAATTAGGTACTATTTTTAAACAAGGAGTAAGAAACGTCTGCAAGCTTCGAGTCAATCGAGCTCTTAGTTCCCTCCTAAACGAGCTATTAGGAAAGACATGTTGCTAGGGAGGAGGGCTGTTGTAAACCTCGTTCCCAGGGTCTCTCTTCTTTCCGCCCCCTGGAAGAAGAGAGACCCTGGGAACGAGGTTGCTGCCGACAGACCAATCGTGGTGAATACCTAATCCTACTGAGCAATTAGAAGGCGCTAATTAGTTTGTGTCCAGAAACGCTAAGTTCTCCTTCTGTATTTTCCATCTTGTATCTCGTCGGACCATTACTGTCAGTTTCACAGACCGACGCATTTATTTATTTATTATTGTTACAATGATTTAGCTGTGCCAGTGACATCTGTAGCTCCTAATTAGTGAAAGATAAAAATAAATACAATTTCTCAGGTCCTTCTTCAAAACAACAACAGAAACACAGCTAAAGATAATCAAGACAAGTGAACAGCAAAAACGAGACAGAAAAATGGCGGGCATCTAAGCAATAGAGCACTTTTCCTGTGTTTACATCGCCTCATCTAAACACGATGGGGGCTCGGGGAATTCGAGACAGTTATGCAAACCAGAGACGCAGTCACATGTTTGCATAACTGTCAGGAATTCTTCCAATCTCGCAAGTGTTAAGTATAGACTATGTATACACGGAAAACGTGCTCTGTTGCTTTGATAAAATATTTCTCTAGAATATGCCCGAATCTAAAACGTCACAATCGTGTTTACATACTCTCATCTTAACACACCTATCAACCAATGAAAGCGTGCGTATTAACTTAGATATTTTATAATCAATGATAGAAATCTGGACAAATCTCGATCAAAATCCTTCCTTTACCATTATGGCATGTATCTCATTAATTAAACCCTCATGAACTACATAGCCAGCATCTCATCAAACCAGTCCTGGATTAAATTATTCAGCCGGTGTTTATGAATTCATTTAAAATCAGGTGGTTTATATTCATCTGTCTTATACTACCGAGAGATACATCTTTCCCAAACCTCTTGTCTTCTTTATTATACATTAAAATGTTGGTCATTGATCTCTTTCTGACGAATATTTAACCCGGGAATTTCCACTGCTTACCAGCTTGCAAGCGGTAGCTCGCATAGTGCCTTGATTATCTTTCATGAATTTCCAATTTCCATTCCTCAGTTTGAGCTCGTCGTTGTTTGCTCTGACAACACGTCTGTATTTTAACTGTGGGTTTATGACATAAATTAACACAATTTAATGGTAATGATAAGGTAAGCTGCGGCCTAAGTTTAGGAACACAACGAGCCGCAGATTGTATACTTTACTGGTGCTGTCGTTTTCAATAATCCTGGTTCTATGGGATGAAGCGACAAGGAATAATGTTCGTTCTCCTGGATTGCATGCTAGGTTACCCTCTTCCCTCATGCACCGCCACCCCGCCCTCGCCCCTGCCCCAAATCGTTATGTCAGGATGCCCTAACAGGTGATCGCGATCCTTGCTCTAGATCAAGCCTGGTTCGCTGGATCCGCCCTTGAAATGAGCTCGAGGCATGGGTGCACGGTACTCAGTACATTTATCCTCCGTTCATGGCCTTGTGTCCCAGTCGAAACGATGAAGATAACTGTGACAGTGAACGGAAGATTCTGGTAGGCCGCGGAAACTTCCCTTAAAGACGTAAATCAGTTTTGTTTGTCAACACCTCGAGGAGATTGATTCTAATTTACAAGACTGATTACCACAATGGAGGGAAATACTTACAGCTAAAATGACAATTATCAGAATGAGAACGGTGACAACTGCTCCAGCTAATATCGTCACGATGATCCATTTCTCGAGTTGATCAGATTCTGTTGAAATAACAGTAAATATATCCCAGTAGCCTCATTGTCAAAACTTTTTGAGGTTCAAACGAAAACCAAGGATGTCAATCTCGGAACGCCTTGTTTACTCTTCTATATATATCAGTATTACTAGTTAATATGGCTGAATATCGCGGCCTTTTGTAATCGTTTCCGTGAAAATGGGATTTGTAGAAAAAAAGTTAAAAGACTTAAAAATGTTGAACAAAAGGCCTCGTTATATCTCTTGCGGTCTTTTGGCCCAAATAAAATGTCACTCAGTTGTTTTCGTTTCTTTGTTATAAGGACCCCTTTGAAATGCCCACCGTATTTCATCGATCCAATTAAATTTGGTGGCCCACAGATGGCTCTGGTAAACAAAGTTCTACTGTACATGTTACAAAGCACCTTTGTTACCTTTTTCTACAGCTCTCGTAGCTGGAATGTCTGTAGTAGACAACTCTATAATTTCCTCTATGTTGATATTCCCAATTAACACCACTCCAAGAGTTCCTGTGCTGTTCCCATCTATCAGAGCGGTAACTATGGCATCCTTTGTCGTATTGGAATTGTGCTCTACTAGAATGATAAACTCCACCACCACACTTCCATTTGATAGCCTTGTCACCTGAATACTTCGGAACCCGGGCAGTCGGGCATCACGGAAGAAAGATTCAACCGTGTCAGAAAAATTCGTAACAAAGACGCGGGATTCAGATGAATCCAGGTTACTGTAAGATGGTCGATAGCTCGCCTGCACTTTAACTGTGCTTTTATACTTTTTTGGAGGTGGTTTCTCTAAAAAGAGAAAAATACGACACAAGATTGTATTGAGGTTTTCATTTTACACAAGCACGTCTCCTTTGAATTGTCCAACAAGAAGTTAAGATTTGATTAAAGTGTTTTATCTACTTCAAAAATCCACATTCGGACATACAAAATTATGAAAGATTAATGAATGCCTAGAAAAATGGAAGCTTGTCTATTTCTTACCGTTTTCGCATTTGTCGCCCTCATATTCCACTGCACATTCACAAGTGAACAAGTTTATTTGTTGCGCGCACGTTCCACCATTCCGGCATGGGTTTGGATGGCATTGGTCAATTTCTAAACGTGTTACAAAAAGCAATATATTGGAAGATTTAAAAATTGTGTTCGGAAGTGGACAATGCAGGGCCCCTTGCAGCTACCGTTCACATGGTATTGGGATATCCGAAACAAAGCAATCTTGACCACCCAAGTTTTACTTCTGTTTGATTACTTCTGTTGCTCTCGCAGCATGGCACTGACATTTTGCATCATGTCAATGTTAGCTGCAAAGGACCCATTTAAGAGCAAATTTCGCTCTTTATGACACAGATACCGTGGCTATTTGTTAAGCTGTTGCTGAAAATTAATCTAAATTTACCTCACTCTTACGCAAAGCCACTTTCTCTTATTGTTCGGTTCTTAAACACCATGACGTGCTATCACATTGGTCGAACGAAAATGAAATGGAAGTCGAATGTAACATGAGGTCAGAAAAATCATTGTAATAAAAGTATCTAGCGGATAGCCTTACCTGTGCAATCTACTCCAATATACCCCTTTGAACAAGACGATGAGGACGGTGTACTTGTAGTTGTCCCAACAGTCCAAGTCTTCATAGGAGAGAATTTCAGGGACGTTGAAAAGACCAAAAGGTAAGAAGATGTTCGTGTTAGTGTCTTCGGAGTCGCACTTCTAAATACGTCCGAAGAGGAACGAAATCCTAGTACCACTGCGGTTGTTCCTGGAGTTGTTGTTGCATAATTGGTTGCGGCATCAGATATTGCACTTATAGGAGACGATATCGACTTCTCTGTCGATTTTGGTACATCCAATGTTGTCGTTCCGGCTTCACTCCTCGTAGCCTCATTTCTTTGAGTCAAAGAGAGAGCCACTGATGTTACTACTGTCCTCGTTACTGAATCACTTCTAGCAACCTCAGACATGTCACTTACAAAGAAAGACCTTGTTGGTGTCATTGCCCCGGTTGGCTCAATACTTAAAGAGGTTTCAGTAGTTGTTGTCAGTGAATCACTTAAAAAGGTCGCCTTAAATATCACACTTATAAAAGATGGCGTTTTTAGCATCACTGTCGTTGTTGGCTTATCACTTGTTGCAACACCACGTGTCACATCTAGAGAAGATCTTGCTGCTTGCATTGTCGCTGTTGGTTCATCATATGTCGTAATATTAGTTGTCCCGCTGGTAGACGATGTTGGTGTTGTCATTGTTGTTGTTGCCGCAGCACTTGTTTTAACGTTAGTTGTCACAGCGGTAAACGATGTTGATGATGTCATTGTCGCTTTTGTTTTATCACTTGTTGTGGCATTAGTTGTCACACTTGTAGACGATCTTGCTAGTGTTATTGTCGCTTTTGGTTCATCACTTGTTTTAACGCTAGTTGTCGCACTTGTAGACGATGTTTCTTTTCTCATTTTAGTTGTTGGTTCAGCATTTGTTGTAAACTTCGTTGTCACACTTCTAGGCGATGTCGCTGGTGTCATTGTTGTTTTTGGTTCAGTATTTGTTGTAACATTAGTTGTCACAGTGGTAGATGATGCTGCTGGTGTCATTCTCGCTGTTGGTTGAGCATTTGTTGTAACATTAGTTGTTACACTAATAGCCAATGTCGCTGGTGTCATTGTCCTTGTTGGTTCAGCACTTGTTGCAACATTAGTTGTCACACTTGTAGGAGATGTCGCTAGTGTTGTTGTTGTTGTTGGTTCAGCACTTCTTTTAACATTAGTTGTCACACTTGTAGACGATGTTGCTGGTGCCATTGTCGTTGTTGGTTCACAACTTGTTGCAACATTAGTTGTCACACTAGTAGCCGATGTCGCCGGTGTCATTGTTGTTGTTGTTGTTGGTTCAGCAGTTGTTTTAACATTAGTTGTCACACTTGTAGGCGATGCCGGTGGTCTCATTGTTGTTGTTGGTTCAGCACTTCTTTTAATATTAGTTGTCACACTTCCAGACGATGTTGCTGGTGTCCTTGTCGCTGTTGGTTCAGCACTTGTTTTAACATTAGTTATCCCACTTGCAGGCGATGTCGCTGATGTCATTGTTGTTGTTGGTTCATCACTTGTTGTAACATTAGTTGTTTCACTTGTAGATGATGTCGCTTGTGTCATTGTTGTTGTTGGTTCAGCACTTGTTATAACATTAGTTCTCATACTTGTAGACGATGTCGGTGGTGTCCTTGTTGTTTTTGGTTCAGCATCTGTCGTAACATTAGTTGTCACAGTGGAAGATGATGCTGCTGGTGTCATTATCGCTGTTGGTTGAGCACTTGTTGTAACATTAGTTGTTACACTTGCAGTCAATGTTGCTGGTGTCACTGTCCTTGTTGGTTGAGCACTTGTAGTAACATTAGTTGTCACACTTGCAGGCGATGTCGCTGATGTCATTGTTGCTGTTGGTTCATCACTTAGTGTAACATCATTTGTCACACTTGTAACCAATGTTGCTGGTGTCATTGTCCTTGTTGGTTTAGCACTTGTTGTAACATTAGTTGTCACACTTGTAGCCAATGTTGCTGGTGTCATTGTCCTTGTTGGTTTAGCACTTGTTGTAACATTAGTTGTCACACTTGTAGGCGATGCTGCTTGTGTTATTCTCGTTGTTGGTTCAGGAGTTGTTGTAACACTAGTTGTCCCACTAGTAGACGATTTCGCTGGTGTCACTGTTGTTGTTGGTTCAGCAGCTCTTGTAACATTAGTTGTCACACTTGTAGACGATGTCGCTAGTGTCATTGCTGTTGTTGGTTCATCACTTGTTGTAACATTAGTTGCCACACTTGTAGATGATGTCGCTGGAGTAATTGTTGTTCTTCGTTCAGCACTTATTGTAACATTAGTTGTCACACTGGTAGGCGATGTTGCTGGTGTCATTGTCGTTGTTGGCTCAGCAGTTGCTGTAACATTAGTTGTTACACTTCTAGACGATGTCGCTGGTATCATTGTTGGTGTTGGTTCAGAACTTGTTGTAACATTAGCTGTCACACTTGCAGACGATGTCGCTGGTGTCATTTTCGTTGCTGGCTCAGCAGTTGGTGTAACATTAGTTGTTACATTCCCAGACGATGCCGCTGTTTTCATTGTCGCTGTTGCTCCAGCATTTGTTGAAAAATTAGTTGTTACACTTCTAGACGATGCCCCTGTTTTCATTGTCGCTGTTGCTTCAGAATTTGTTGGAAAATTAGTTGTTACACTTGTAGGAGATGTTGCTGGTGTCATTGTTGTTGCTGGTTCAGCAGTTGTTTTAACAGTAGTTGTCACACTTGTAGGCGATGCCGCTAGAGTTGTTGTTGTTGTTGGTTTGGCAGTTGTTGTAACATAGGTTGTCACACTTGTAGGCGATGCCGCTGGTGTCATTGATGTTGTTGGTTCAGCACGTGTTGTAACATTAGTTTTCACACTTGTAGGAGATGTCGCTGCTGTCATTGTTGTTGCTGGTTCAGCAGTTGGTGTAACATTAGTTGTCACACCTGTAGGCAATGTCACTGTTGTTGTTGTTGTTGTTGTTATTGGTTTGGCACTTGTTGTAACATAGGCTGGCACACTTGTAGGCGATGCTGCTGGTGTCATTGTCGCTTTTGGTTCAGAACTTGTTGTAACCTTAGTTGTTACACTTGCAGACGATGTCGGTGTCATTGTCGTTGTTGCCTCAGCACTTATTGCAACATTAGTTGTCACAGTGGCAGATGATGTCGCTGCTGTCATTGTTGTTCTTCGTTCAGCACTTTTTGTAATATTAGTTGTCAAACTTGTATGCGATGTTGCTGGTGTCATTGTTGTAACATTAGTTTTCACAGTAGCAGATGATGTTGCTGGTATCATTGTTGCTGTTGGTTCAGCACTTGTTGTAATATTAGCTGTCACAGTTGCAGACGATGTCGCTGGTGTCATTCTCGTTGTTGGCTCAGCAGTTGCTGTAACATTAGTTGTTACACTTCTAGACGATGTCGCTGTCTTCATTGTCGCTGTTGCTTAAGCATTTGTTGAAACATTAGTTGTCCCACTTGAAGGCGAGGTCGCTGTTGATGTTGTTATTGGTTTGGCAGTTGTTGTAACATAGGTTGCCACACTTGTAGGAGATGCCGCTGGTATGATTGTCGCTGTTGGTTCAGCACCTGTTTTAACATTATTTGTTACACTTGCAGACGATGTCACTGGTGTCATTGTCCTTGTTGGTTCAGCACTTGTTGTAACATTAGTTGTCACACTTGTAGGCGATGCCACTGGTGTGATTGTCGCTATTGGTTCAGCACTTGTTGTAACATTATTTGTTACACTTGCAGACAATGTCGCTGGTGTCATTGTCGTTCTTGCCACAGCACTTGTTGTAACATTATTTTTCACAGTAGCAGATGATGTTGCTGGTGTCATTATCACTGTTGGTTCAGCACTTGTTGTAAGATCAGTTGCCACACTTGTAGACGATGTCGCTGGTGTCATTGTTGTTGTTGGTTCAGCAATTGGCGAAGTATTAGTTGTTACACTTGTAGACGATGTTCCTTGTGTCATTATTGTTGTTGGTTCAGCAGTTTTTGTAACATTAGTTTTTACACTTGTAGACGATGTTGCTGCTGTCCTTGTTGTTGTTGGTTCAGCACTTGTTGTAACATTAGTTGCCAGTCTTGTAGACGATGTCGTTGGTTTCATTGATGTTGTTTTTCCAACACTTGTTCTAACATTAGTTGTCACACTAGTAGACGGTGGTGTCATTAATGTCGTTTGTTTAGCACTTGTTTTAACGTTAGTTGTCACACTTGTAGACGATGTTGCTGGTGTCATTGTCGCTGTTGGTTCATCACTTGTTGTAACATTAGTTGTCACACTTGTAGATGATGTCGCTGATGTCATTGTCGCTGTTGGTTTAGCACTTGTTGTAACATTAGTTGCCACACTTGTAGATGATGTCGCTGGTATCATTGTTGTTGGTTCAGCACCTGTTGTAACATTAGTTGCTGCACTTGTATATAATGTTGCTGTTTTCATTGTCGTTATTAGTTCAGCAGTTGTTGTAACATTAGTTGTTACACTCGTAGACGATGTTGCTGGTATCATTCTTGTTGTTCTTTCAGGACTTGTTATAACATTGGTTGTCACTTTTGTAGGGGATGTCGTTGGTGTCATTGTCGTTGTTGATTTAACAGTTGCTGTAACATTAGTTGCTACACTTGTAGACGATGTTGCTGGTCTCATAGTAGTTGTTGGTTCAGGACTTGTTGTAACATTAGTTGTCACACTTGAAGATGATATTGCTGGTGTCATTGTCGCTTTTGATGGACTTTGGATAACCATAATTAGTATGAATGTCTTGTAGAAACGTAGCGCAGGTGTCTGTCTTGGTGCCATGGGAACAGTTTTGCTTGCTTTGCTTGAAATCATTTTGCCATTGTCTGGTAGAAATATGAAGCGAAAGAAACCTGAAAAGCTAATTGAATGTATATTCTTTGAATCAGCTGTGATAGTTCTCTGAGGTTTCTATTTGTCTTATTTTAACTAACACTAATTTGTAGTTTGAGCTTTGCTTGTAATATATATAATTCACAATTGCATGATGTTTTGATAATTCTCGAGGTAGAAGGAGTTAGGTTTTACTGACGAGTTAGGTTTTACTTTCGACCACTTCTTGTAGACACGTACCTCATATATTGATTGACTTCGTGCTCGAGCACGCCCTATAGTGTTTCATTGTTAATCTACTTTTTCTCGGTGCATAAAAGTGACAACGAGAATGGATTTGGCACAAACCCCACATCGTGTTTGGCAAATTACTTAGTTCAATGATCCCGATATATCTGACTGTAGTTTGTTTGATACCTAACGCTCGTTTTGAAATGTACTATCAAGACCTTTAGCAAAACAATCTTGACTACGGTTCATTTACAAATGAAATCTCTTTAAACTAA